>OEIU01000207.1_pt1 | contig 59546 bp, 59 predicted proteins | sample 1539221 | NCBI WGS metagenome assembly OEIU01 (sample SAMN03792071, study PRJEB22550) | activated sludge metagenome | feature: wastewater treatment plant; material: activated sludge; isolation source: Wastewater treatment plant of a petroleum refinery complex | place: Argentina: Zarate | collected... | reverse complement strand
CAGTTAGAACAAAAACACTAGCTTTCCATCTGGGGTAAAAAATGGGGGCTGGACAAAAATTCTACACAAAAGACTTGCTATTAGCACCCAAACGGGTGTAAAAAGTAGGATACGTCTCCAAGACACAACTCAAGACTAACCAAGACGGGTAAAGACCGCGTTAACCACCTAGGTTAATTGTAATCAAGAAAAAAGACTATGTTGAAGCCAATTCTAATTGCTTTGCTCCCATTCCTGTTTTTATTTAACAGTGGATCGGACGCCCTGCTTTCGGGTGTGAATCCAAAACCCGATGGCTATTCAGGAACCTTGGACAAAATGCTTGTTGAGAGCGGCACCGTCTCGATGAGGGTCGATATGTTCAAGATGAACGCGAAAGCGGGAATCGTACAGATCGATATGCCGATCAAGGCGAATTCGTTCTTTACGATACTTGTGTTCAATGACGAGCTTCGCGGGCCGAATCCGGGTTCGATGGACCTTGAAGGCAGCTTCTCGGGCGGCACAGGCCGCTCCGCACTGAGCTTCAACGACCTTGCACTAGAGAATCAGGCGTGGGAAGAGGGCGGCGACCTTGTCGTCCGAAGTGCACGAACGGGCGCGGTCTATTTCCGGGTCGAGGGCCAGGAATATACCTACAACCCGATGATCCGCGGCCTTGTCGTCTCCGACGGCCGCTTGGTCGTCTCTGATGCTTTCGCTGCTTCGCTCGGCCGCAAAGACCTTGCCGGCACCACCGTCGGTACGATCGGAGTGGACGCGAGAATGCGAACGATCGAATCGTCGGAGATCGTTGACGGCGAGGTGAAGTCGGAAAATATGCCTGCGATGGCCCCTTCGGCCGGCACTATTCCGGGTCCCGATGTCATAGTTGGTGACCTTTCCGGCCTTGCCCAATTCGGTCAAAGCTCGGGTACACAGGTCGGCCTGGCCGTCGCCACGGACTCATGCAACTTCGGTACCGAAAACCTGCACTGGCAGGCAAATCCGAGCAATGACCACCCGGTCATTCCGCAGAATCTGTATCGGATGTCGGCAAACGGCGATCGAATGGAGCAGATCGGCCAATCGAGCGTGAAGCACGCGTTCACGGCGCTTACCAACAACATCTGCGGCCTTGGCTGCAACGGCGTCGGCGGTTCGAATCTCGGTTCCGGCTGTTCGGATCCTTATTCCGCAAGCTTGAATGCCGGTCCAAATCTCGGTTCACGTGCATGGATCAATCCGTTTACGGGCGATTTTCCGCGTGGTGATTCGGCTACGCCGAACAATTCGCATACCGGCCATTCGCACACCGGCACGTCGCATCGCATTCTTGTTGAGATCAACGACCTTAACACGTCGATGAACGCCGGCGCGACCTATTTTGCCGAAGGACAGTACATTACGCGCCATGAATATGACTGGTGTGCGACGCATCCCGGTCAGTGCAATATGTACAATAACGTGTCGTATCGTCAGTATTCTGTTAACGGAACGACAAGCCCATTCAGTTTTTCACCGGTCTCATCTACGGTCCGGATGAAGCCTGCGATCATGGCTTGGACCGGTGCGACGATGGTTGATATCGAACCCGCACCGGGAGTGGATGGCATCGGAACCGTCGCTTACAAGGTGACGCAGCTCTCGCCGACTCTTTGGCACTATGAATACGCGATCTACAACCAGAATTTGAATCGCGGAATTCAATCCTTCAGCGTTCCGGTAACTAGCGGAGATGCTACGAACATTGGTTTCCACGCACCGCCGCAGCATCCCGGCTGGGCAAATGACGGCACGGTCGGAAATGCAGGCTTCAGCAGTCAGCCTTGGGTCGGAACTGAAGCAAACGGTGCCCTTTCCTGGTCTAGTGAAAGTTTTGCCCAGAATCAGAATGCCAACGCGATCCGCTGGGGTACGATGTATAACTTCCGATTTGATTCGACCCACCCTCCCGTGGCATCGACTGCGACGATCGGGTTCTACAAGACGGGAGCACCCATCACGGTGAACGTGCAGGCCCCTGCATCGACGGCCCCGCCGGCGACATACACGGTCTCGGGCCGTGTTGTTAACAGCAGCGGAATGGGCGTTGGAATGGAGCGTGTGTTCCTGTCGGGTAGCGTTGTCCGCATAGGCGCCTTGACGAATCCGTTCGGATACTTCACATTCTCGTCCGTGACATCGGGTGACTACACCATCGGTGTTGCGTCGCGAAGGTATACATATCCATCATCGCAGATCACGGTCGGCGGGAATATTTCGGATATTCTAATCACGGCCAATCCGTAGTACCGGACCTCTTGACGAGCTACGAGCGAAATGAGCGGCCTTGCCGGGATCGGCGGGCCGCCCTTTTTTCGTCAGAGTTCGACTGATGATGCTGCGATCAAAAAAAAATTGCCTAAAGTCCTAATAATGCAGTTTTTCAAGTAGAAATACGCTGCAGATAAAGTGTATTCTTTCTAATTAGACGTTTTTGGGCGACAGGCGGCCTTACTTTGCGCCTTTTCTGCACTACGCGCGGCAGATCCAGGCACTTCCCTCCCCGGTTCGTAAAACGGATCTAATAACCAAAGCTTTAGGAACTTAAGATCGGAAGATGGCATTTAAGTCTTTATTCAGTTTATTTTCGAGCGATCTGGCGATCGACCTCGGAACGGCAAACACTCTTGTTTACGCGAATGGACGCGGGATCGTAGTCTCGGAACCGTCGATCGTTGCGATCAACAAGGTAACCAACCAGGTCGAGGCGGTCGGCCGCGACGCAAAAGAGATGCTCGGCCGCACACCGGGCAATATCGTAGCGATTCGGCCGATGAAGGACGGCGTTATCGCGAATTTCGAAGTTACGGAAAAGATGCTCCAGCATTTTATCCGAAAGGCTCACAACGGAAAGTCGTGGGTCAGGCCGCGCGTTGTTATCGGCATTCCGTCCGAGATCACGCAGGTCGAGCGTCGTGCGGTCGAGGATTCGGCCTATCGTGCGAAGGCATCGGAAGTCTATCTTGTCGAGGAAGCGATGGCAGCGGCGATCGGTGCGGGCCTGCCCATCACTGAACCTCACGGCAATATGGTCGTTGACATCGGCGGCGGGACGACGGACATCGCCGTCATCTCGCTTTCAGGCATCGTTTACTCGCGTGCCGTGCGGGTTGCGGGCAATGAGATGGACGATGCCATCACGCAGTACATAAAACGCAAATACAACCTTTTGATCGGCGAGCGTACGGCCGAGGCGATCAAGATCGCGTTGGGTAGCGCTTTCCCGCTCGAAGAGCCGCTCTCGATGGACGTTCGCGGTCGCAACCTCATCGAAGGCATTCCTAAGACGATCACGATGACCGATGAAGAGATCCGCGAAGCTCTGTCGGATGCGATCTCGACGATCATCAACGCTGTTCGTGTCGCACTCGAAAGGACGCCGCCAGAGCTCTCGGCCGACATCGTGGAACGCGGCATTGTCCTTACAGGCGGCGGCGCGCTCCTTAAGAATCTCGACAAACGCTTGATGATCGAGACCGGCTTGCCGGTCGTGATCGCTGAGGATCCGCTCTCATCCGTCGTGCTCGGCACGGGCAAGATGCTTTCGGACTTCGAACTCCTCAAGCGTGTTAAGTGGGATAACTCGATGATGACCGGAAATTAACTTGAGTCCAAACACCTGAGTCCAAGGTCCAAAGGCGAAGGTGGCAGGCCGAAGCCGTAAGCTCTTCGGACGTGTGGACATCGAACTTTTGGATATTTGACCTATCGGATGGTTGAGCGTAGTCAAAAGGATGTATGGCGATTGGCTCCCTGGCTAATGGTCGCCCTCCTGTTGTTGAATTTCGTTTTGATGGCCCTGGATGCCCGCGAAAGCACTTCGGGCAAGCTCGTGGTACGCTCTTGGACCCAAACGGCCGCTGACTTCGTCCAGTCTCCTGTAACGACCATCTCAGCCTCGATATCGAATTACTTTTCTTCGATCGCCAACTTGCGCTCGGCGCAGGACGAGAACACGCTGCTGAAGCAACGCGTTCAGGAACTCGAGGTCGAATTGCGGCAGAAGGATGGCCTTTCTAACGAGAACGAAAGGCTTCGCTCACTGCTGCAGCTCAAGGATGACAGCAAATACAAGGTCTTGTCGGCCCGAATAATCGGCCGTGATCCGTCCGCGTGGTTCAATGCCTCGATAATAAATCGCGGAAGCCTTGATGGCGTATTGCTGAATATGCCGGTCGTAACGGACGGCGGCATAGTCGGGCGCATTACGGCGGTCAGTCCGCTTACTTCACAGGTCGATCTGATCACGTACAGCAAATCCGGCGTCGGAGGGATCGTCGGCGAAGTCGGGGCGACGAACGCTCTCGGTGTCGTTGTCGGCACGGGAAAGACCGACATCCTGGAGATGAAATATGTTCCGGGTACCGCCGAGGTCGAGGTCGGGCAGCCTATTTTCACGACCGGCCAGGACGGCATCTACCCTGCAGGCCTAAAGATCGGCGAGATCGTCAATGTCGTACGCGGATCCGCCACGACGGCACACAAGATCGAGATCAGACCGGCAGCGAAGCTAAATTCGATGCAGGAGGTCGGCGTACTTTTGTACCAACCGCCGCAAAAACCTGAGTTCGAACAGCGTGTAACACCGGAACAGCAGAAGAAGAAATAGATGGAGGGAGTTAAGCTCACGATCGCGATAATCATTTCCGTCGTTTTGCAGTGGACGCTGCGGAACGTGGCTGATTTCTTTATGTTCGTGGACTTTCCGCTCATCATCGTGGTCTATGCGGCCCTGCAGCGAAATTCGATCCGTGCTCTGCTCTTTGCGACGGTCTCGGGGATTGCCGTCGATGCCTTAAGCGGCGGACTTTTAGGGTCGAGCGGTTTTACGATGACGGTGATAGCATTTATCGTCGCCGAGATCGCGCGGCGGGTTTATCTGGACAACTTGCTTCTTCGGATACCCGTCATAGCTGGTGCAAGCATTTTAAGCAGCCTGATCTATTTTGGTATCCATAAGTTGTTCGGTCAGGAGCCTGCAGGATCGCTTGTGTTCGTTGGCGCCTACTCGCTGATAGGTACGATGATCGCCGGCACACTTATCTTTTTGCTCCTGGACGCTATCTCGGCAGGTAAACTAAAGCCCAGAAAACGAGAGATGTTCGCCCAGCGTCGTCAGACGAGGCGGCGAAATCCGATCCGGCTTACGAAATAAGGCCGCGGGGCTTGAATCTTCGATGAAGATCTACGATCACATACAGAATTTGAGTGCCAGGGTCGGCGCGATCCAGGTGATCGCATTCGTGCTGCTCGCCTTGTTGGGTGCACGCCTTTATTACCTGCAGATCGTAAACGGCGAATATTACAGTGACCGGGCCGAGAATCAACGTATCCGCTTGATACCGATCCCGGCTCCCCGCGGTGCAATATTTGATCGAAAAGGACGCATACTCGTCGATTCACGCCCGATCTACAATGTCGTTATCTCGAACGATGGACTAAAGCATGCTTCGGCGACGGATAAGGTTGTTGATTATTCATCAGGCCTGAGGCTTGAACCGCAGTTCGTGACCGAAAGGCTTTCGGTCTTAAAGAAGCAGAATGAGTTCGAGTCGCTGGTCCTTAAAGAGAACGCGACGATCGAAGATATTGCGTGGGTCGAAGCCCATTCGCTCGAGTTTCCCGAGCTGCGGGTCGAACTCCAGCCGCAGCGGCATTATCCGCTTGGGCAGACATTGGCGCATGTGCTCGGTTACGTGGGCGAGATCAGCCCAAAGCAGCTCGAATCGGACGTATATAAGGAAAAGGGCTTTCGCCCGGGCGATATTATCGGCAAAGGCGGCCTCGAACAGTATTACGACGAGTATCTCCGCGGCCGGCCGGGATATAAGAAAGTAATTGTTGACAGCCGCGGCCGCGTGCAGAGCGAACTCGAGACCGTTCCGCCGCAATCGGGCCAAGACCTCGTAACGACGATCGACCTTGATCTTCAAATGACCGCCGAAGATCAGCTTGCAAAATCCGTAACAAAACGCGGCGTGGTGGTCGCGATGGATCCTAATAACGGCGAGATACTCGCGATGGCGTCCGCACCGTCGTTCGACCCGAACATTTTCGTCAAAGGTGCTTCGACCCCGGAAGGCCGAAAGCAGATCGCCGAATATTGGAAGGACGAGACGCGTCCGCTTCTTAACCGTGCCATCCAGGGGCGCTATCCGCCGGGTTCGACATGGAAGATCCCGGAGTCCGTCGGGGCCCTGCAAGAAGGCGCGATAACCGTCGCTCATTCCAACATACTTTGCGGCGGCGGCATCACGATCGGGAACAAACTCACACGCTGCATGCGCAACCACGGCAGTCCGCCGCTTGATACCGCGATCACGCGTTCATGCGACGGCTATTACTATCGTCTCGGCCTGAAAATGGGCATCGAGGGTATTATCAAGATGGTCGAGACGTTCGGTTTCGACAAGCGTTCCGGCATTGACCTTCCGAACGAGAAAGTCCCTCAAACGCCGAAGACCTGGATGAAGTATGTCGTCAAACATGAGGGCAAATGGAGCGACATTCGAACCGTTTATGCTTCGATCGGGCAAGATACGGTCGTTGTTACGCCGATCTCTATGCTGCGTGCGGTGTCGAGCGTCGGAATGCGTGGAAAAGAATACATTCCGCATTTTTTGAAAGAATTCAAACCGATCGCGGCGGTCGGCGAAGAAGGCGATCCGAACTACGTACCGGCGCGTGAGGGATTCACCTTCCAGCATCCGGAACCGAACATCATCGAGCTTCAGCCGGCGCAATGGGATCTCGTCCTCAAGGGAATGTGGGGCGTTGTGAACGGGGGCGGTACGGCCGGTTCGATACGCATTCCGGGATTTGATATAGCTGGCAAGACAGGTACTGCACAGGTTGCTGAAGTTGGTAAGGATACTGGCAAGAACAAAGATCATTCTTGGTTCGTAAGCTTTGCCCCGGCCTACAAGCCGGAGATGAGCGTTATCGCGCTTATTGAGAATTCGGGCTTTGGTGCGGCAAATGCTGCCCCGGCGGTGAAGGCGATGTACGAATCATACCTCTCCCGACGAGACGGCCAACAACCCGCAGCTCAGGAGGTCGCCGCTCGCTGAATTTTGGCGAGAAACGCCCGCTTAGAATCTAAATGGTCGCCCTTACAGAACGCGGATTACGAGACTTTGATTGGCAGACGGCGGTTCTCGCCATCCTGATCTCGTTCTTCGGCGTCTGGCAGATCCACAACGCTGTTCCTTCCGAAAATTATTGGTCAAAGCAGATCTTCGGTATCGTTATCGCGTTTATCGCGTTCGTTGTCGTCGCGTTCACCGACTATCGCCGTCTTATCGATGCCGCACCGATCTTCTATGCCTTCGGCCTCTTGCTTTTGTTTCTCGTGCTTACGCCCTTGGGTGTTGAGATCAATGGGCAAAAGGCCTGGGTCAGGCTTCCGCTTGTCGGACAGTTTCAGCCTTCGGAGTTCGTCAAGATACCGACGGTTCTGATGCTCGCAAAATACTTTGGTGCAAGAAAATCAGCAGTTCTAACGCTGCGTGAGGCGCTGGTCGGCGGTGCGATCTTCGCAGGGCCTTTGGCACTCATAATGCTCGAACCGGATGCGGGGCAGGCGATCACATATTTTCCGATCCTTGCCGCAATGTTCTTTTTATCGGGCATCAAGATCCGCTATGTCATCATCGGAACAGTATTGGCAGCGGTGATGGTGCCGACGGCATATATCGTCGGCGTTAAGACCGGCAAGATAAAACGCTATCAGCAGGAGCGAATCCTTGCGATCATCGATCCGGATAAGGTCGATCCGCGGGGCTATGGCTATCATACGATCCAATCTGTCATCACGGTCGGCAAAGGCGGCATTTCGGGGATCAAGGGCGACCCTGAGACCTCGCAAAGTGTTTTGAAATTTTTGCCGGAACCGCAGACGGATTTTATTTTTGCCGTAACTGCGGAAAACACAGGGTTTATCGGCTGCGTATCACTCCTGCTTGCGTATGCCTTGCTGCTCTCGCGAATGATCGCGAGTGCAAGACAAGCTTCCGACCGTGCGGGAATGCTTGTTATAATGTCCGTCGTCTGCGGTTTGGCCTTTCAGATATTTATGAATATCGGAATGGCCTTAGGTTTTCTGCCCGTGATCGGTGTTCCGCTCCCATTGATGAGCGCCGGACTGTCGGCGATCCTTTCGACATTCATCGCGATAGGGTTCGTAGTGAGCGTTCGAATGAGAAGGTTCGTCAACTAAGAGGTTTTATGGCGAAAGAAGCTAGCACTATCGTTGAAAGTAAAGCGGCACCGCGCAGGAAGATGAGCGGTATTTCAATGTTCCTTACGGCGTTGATGCTCGCCTTATCGGCGGGCGGCCTGACGGGCGTTCTTGCGTCGTATTATCTGAACAATTCGAGCTATACGACCGCGGTCTCGGCCCTTGCGACGTATCGTCCGCCGCAGGTAACTACGATCTACGCTGATGACGGCGAAACAGTGCTCGCCGAGTTCGCCATTGAGAAACGAATTCCGGTCAAGATCCAAGATGTGCCCGACCGCGTAACCGACGCCCTCCTCGCGATCGAAGATTATCGGTTTCGCGATCACATCGGCATCGACCCGTATCGTATCCTTGGTGCCGTGTTCAAGAACGTTACGACCGGCAGCACCGAAGGTGCCTCAACCATCACACAGCAGCTCGCAAAGAACCTTTTTCTTTACAAGGATCAAACCTATACGCGCAAGGTGAATGAGTGGGCTGTCGCGCTCCAGATCGAACGGCTTTATACAAAGGACCAGATCCTTGAGATGTATATGAACTACGTCTTTCTGGGAGCGGGAGCCTACGGTTTCGAGGCCGGCGCCGAGACGTACTTTGGCAAACATTTGAAAGATCTTTCGCTCGAAGAGGCAGCTCTTCTTGCCGCGATCCCTAAGTCGCCCGAATACTCGCCGACGCGCAATCGCGAGAAAGCAAAGATCCGCCGTGACCTTGTCCTCGATCAGATGGCCAAGTATTTTCCTGATAAGTATTCGCAAGCCGAAGTAGATGCCGCGAAAGCGATCCCGATCAAACTCGCTGATACGGCCTACTATCAGTCTTTGCCGAAATCCACCGCGTGGGATTATCCGGTCGAAGAGATCCGCCGTTACCTCGAACAAAAATATACGACCCGCGTCGCACAGGGCGGATTGAAGGTCTATACGACGATCAATGTTGCCGCGCAGAAAGAAGCGACAAAAGCGATACGCGAGGGCCTTCGAGGTTATGACCGCGGGCAGCGTTGGCGTTCGGATTATAAGAATATCCTGCTTGACGACAACGACCAGCCGCTCTTTACCGATCAGAAGGACATAGATAAGGCTCTTGCTTCGTACAAACACCCGGATTGGTATGGCGATCAGTACGAGGTCGGCGAATACATCAAAGGCCTTGTGGTGAAAGCCAACCCGGGAGCGGATGAGGTCGGTGTTCGGTTCGGTATGTACAAGGCCGTTGTCCGGGCCGGCGATATGGGCCGCAGCGGAAAGCGCCCGACGGCCGAGCTAAAACCGGGCTATCTTGCGGAATTTGAGATAAAAAAGGTCGATGACGAAAAGAAGACCCTCGATGTCGAGCTCGAACAAGTGCCTGAGGTGCAGGCGGCGATCGTCTGTATCAATTCGCATACAGGGGAGATCGTTGCGGAGGTCGGAGGTTACGATTTTCACACAAGTAAATTCAACAACGCGACGCAAGGATTGCGGCAAACGGGCTCGTCCTACAAGCCGTTCATTTACACGGCGGCGGTTGAGGACGGAATGACGCCGGATATGACAGTGAGCGGTGCCCCGATCAAACGCGGTGGCTGGACGCCGCACAACTACGATGGCAGCTTAAGCCACCCGAACGTCCCGATGAAGATCGCACTTGCGAAATCCTACAACATTGCGGCGGTCCATTTGCTTGAGCAGGTCGGAATACAATCGGGAGCGCAGATGGTGCGGCGTTTCGGCATCACGAATCCAATGGCTCCGAGCCTGCCGTCGGCCTTGGGGGCAAGCGAGGCGTCGCTACTTGAGATGACGTCGGCATATTCGACATTCCCGAACAAAGGTGTGAGGATCTCGCCCCATCTGATCCGAAAGGTCTATAACCGCGACGGTGCTCTCCTTGAGGAGTTCGACGGGTCGAGTTCGCGAGTTACCAGTGAATATGTCGCGCTGACGATGGTTCAGATGATGCGCGGTGTAACGGCGGGCGGTGGTACGGCACCCGGAGCAAGTGCCGCGGGCCAACAGCTCGCCGGCAAGACCGGTACGGTGAACGACCACACTGACGTTTGGTTCATCGGCTACACGCCAACATACGTTACCGGTGTGTGGATGGGCAATCCGACAAGAAAGACGAACCTCGGCAACAGCATGACGGGCGGCCACGGCGCATTGCCGTATTTTAATGCCTTTATGAACCAGTTCATGAAGGGCAAGCCGCGCGATACGTTCCCCGGCCCGCCGCCGATGCCTTCCGACATCAAGTCGTTGATGGAGCGGAACAAACGCGAAGAGCTTGAGAAGCTCCAGGAAGCAGACATCGCCGGCAAGAAAACGGGTATTGAATTCACACCTGGAACAAAGATTGACGATGATCCCGCCCTGTTGCCGAAAGAGAACAACGCGGGTGACGGTACACCGGATGGTGACGGTAAACCTGACAAGCCGCTTACGGGAGAGCCTTCGACGATAAAGCGTCCGGAAATAAAGCAACCGGCGAAAACCGAAGGTCCGCCGGCTGAGAAGAGTACACCGCCTAAACGAAAAGGCAAGAAGGGCGACGGTTAGTCGCCGCAGAAAAGGCCGAGGTAATAGGGCAGCATTCGACGCCACCAGACCCAGTCGTGGTTGACGTCGTAACCCCAAACATCGAGCCTATGCGGAATGCCTTTCGAATGCAGGAGACCGGAAAACTCGCGGCTTCGGTCGGGAGCCTCGAACGAGCCTTGTCCCGTGACTATTACGATCGAGTCGGCATTTTGCAGACGCGGAAGGTGATAATCGTCGTTGAGGTGCTTTAGGTACATCGCGGGATTGTTGAAATACACATTGTCGTCGAAATAGCTTTCGAGATAATTGTAGATGTCGTAGCTCCCGCTCATCGCGATCGTTCCGCGAAACTGATCCGAGTGCTTGAAATAGGTATTCGCGGCCAGGAAAGCACCAAGCGACGCTCCTGTGGTCAGCGGCCGGGCATCAGGCCCGCACTCGTTACGGATCAGCGGAAGGACCTCTTCCATGATGTATCGGTCATAACGGGCGAGCATCTCGACCTTCCATGAAGGCGAGCTCTCGCGGTTCAGCAAGCTGTACTTGTTGACCGAATTGATCGAATAGGCCCGGATCTTGCCCGCTTCAATAAAATCTTTGATCGAATCCACCAGGTAGAATCTTTCGTATTCAAGATAGTCGGCGGCTGCCGTCGGGAACATCAAAAGCGGATATCCTGCGTGCCCGTAAGCTACGAGCGGCATTTCCATTCCGAGATTGTGGCTGTACCACGAAGTGATTTCGCGTCGCATATAGGGTTTGCTCCAAAAAAGAGGTTTTCGACCGGAGCCGAAAACCTCAATTCTACAACGAACTGTAGATATTCCTAAGGGCTGAAGCTATTTCGTCACGGTGATCTCTCTCGTTGTCGAATTATAGCCGCCGTTCTCGATCACCTTTCCATTGCGGTCCTGCAACTCGAGCTTGATCGTGTGTTTGCCGGGTGCAAGGCCATTCAACCAGAGCGGTTCCCAGCGATTGAACTGTCCCATATCGGTTCCATCGACCCAATATTTTACGTGGCAAGGGCACGGATCGGTCCCGACAACACGTCCGGCAGGCGTCAAGTCGGTGTTTACGACCCAAAAATCGACCATAATGTTGTCGGCGTCAGCACCCTTGTATTCGCCCTTCGGACGGCTGTAAGTAAGCAGAGGCTTCTTCGGATCGACCTTTTCATCGGCCTTCTTTTCGGGCGATGCACCATTCGCCATCGTGTTTCCGTCGGCAGTCGTTGTCGGCTTTGAAGCATCTCCACCGCCGTTCTTGACCGTGAATGAGACGATCTGGAACGCGCCTTCGTTCTTATAGCTTTCGTGCCAGGGCCGCGAGGGGAACACGCGAATAGTGTGCGGGCCGTCCGCAACATTCTTAAGGACGAATGGCTTCGTGATGTCGTAATAGGCTTCATACGGCTGGTTATCGAGGATCACGTGGATATGGTTCCCGGTGTGCGTCGTCTCGTCCATTCCCGGCATATAGCCTTTCAGGTCGCCCGAAAGTTCGAGTTTCAACTCGACATCAGACCCCGAGACGACCGATTGGTCTTTCGGTTCTATGATCTTCAGCACGGGCTTTGCGGCATCCTGTTCTCCGCGGGCCTTCATCATTTCAGTGATCGCAGCTGGCCGTCCCATTGCGGTTACGGTGCTGTTAGGTGCGGCGCTGCCGCCATTGGCCGAATTCGCTGAGTTCGTATTATTTCCGGCCGACGGGCCGCACGCGGCGCCGATCGCCGCAAGAATAAAAGCCGATGTGATAAGGACTATTCGTTTCACAAAAATACCTCCCAATTTGTCTGGTTGTCAGGAACTTGCCGGCGCAATTGCCGCAGTTTCCTTCGATGAGTATTCAAAAACCTCGCGGAAGCGTTGTTCGAGGCGGTCTTCGACCTCAGCGAGCGTTATCTCGCGTCCAAGAAGTTCTTCCATCGAGGTTACGGGTTCGCCCTCGCAGGCGATGATCCAGTTGTAGTAACTAAGGTCGGTCGAGACGTTCAACGCGAAGCCGTGCGTCGTCACCCAGCGTTTAAGGTGAACGCCTATGGCGGCGACTTTCCCTTGTGCCGTGTGCACGCCGGTGAGGCCTTCGATCCGAAAGGCTTCAACGCCGAAGTCCGCCATCGAGCGGATCAAGACCTCTTCAAGATCCCGAACATATTTATGCACGTCCTCACGATGAGGAGAAAGTGAAATGATCGGATAGCCGACGACCTGCCCGATCCCATGGTATGTGACGCGGCCGCCTCGATTGGTTTCAAAGACCTCGACTCCGAGTTTTCGCAGGATCTCGGCGGTCGCGAGAACACCGTCGTTGGTGGCCCGCCGGCCGATCGTAAAGGTATGCGGGTGTTCGAGCAACGCGAGATAGTCTTTCTCCCGCCTGGCGATAACCTCGGCCTCAAGGAGAGCTTGCAGATCAAGCGCATCCTTATAGCCAACCCTTCCAAGACGTAAGACCTCTAAACTCCGTTCGGTCACATCATTATGATAAGATTTTCGAACAGCTTTTAACAGGAAGGGACGAGTATGAGGTTTTTTTGCACGGGTTTGTCAGTAGTGTTTCTCGGGACCGCATTCGCAGCGTCGGTGTCTGCACAAAAGACGCGTCCGCGAAAAGCTCAGCCCGCAAAACCGCCGGTTTCAAGGACAGTTGTACCGCTCGATGTTCGAACAGCGCGTGAAAAAGTCGAGATCCAGCGGTCTAACACATCGCGGTTCATCGACGTTCTTGGCCCGATCGCTCAGGAGATCGAGAACACGAGCGAAGCGGCGAAGAGGCAGAATCTTCCGCGTGCGACGGTCGATCGGAACGAGCAGAATAAAAAGCGAGTGATCGCAGCGATCAGGAATTTGAGGGTCGGTATCGCAAACCTTGAATCGGAGTTCCGTACAAGATCTTCCCTCAGGCGCTATTTGTCAACGATCCAGGGAGCGACCGACCACGTCGCATCGAGTGAGGATCTGGCTCTGGCAGGCAGGTTCGTCGCGGCGAAGGACCCGCTTCGCGATGTTCTAAAAAAACTTACGGATACTCTGAACGTATTGCCAAAGTAGCTTACGGTTTCTTGATAGCCGGCGGTTTACTGGGATCACAAGCCTCGATCGCCGCTGTTGCGGCCGGTTGGGGCTTTTTTGCCGCATCTTCGGCGGGCAGGCCAAGGGCCTTTCGAATGTAGGCCTCGCCCTCGGTCATTATCATCTCGCCGTTGATCACGTCCGCCCTTTTGACAAGCGTTTCTCCATCTTTTGAATACTTCATCGGATCAAGAAGGATGTACCAAGGCGAGCCCGTGTACCGCTTGTCGCCCGTCTCTTTTCTATATTCGGAGTGCTTTGTCGCTCCTCGTTGTGCTCGGCTGACAGATTCATAGACGACCGGAAAGGTAATGCCAAGCGAATCAAGATTCACTTTCATACGATCGACAGGGTCATATTCACCGACACCGACGACTTCGAGTCCCTGAGCCTGATACTTCTTATACAACGCCTCGATCTTCGGAGCGTCGAAGCGCCAGTTCGGGCACCATGGTGCAAAATAGACGACGACAACCAGTTTCTTACCCTTAGAAAGCTCCCGCAGGTCAAGCTCCTTCGAAATATCGCGAACAGTTGGATATTTCCAATTCTGATACTTGATATCTTTATCGACGATCGGCGACTGCTCGTTCTGAGCAGCGATAGGCAATACAAAAACAAGCGAGAGGACGAAGAGGGACATTAGTTTCATAAATGGAATTCCGGACAAAAACAAAGAGTAACGTCTCGATCGTAAAGTTGGCAACAGTTTTTCTAAAATGCCGGCAGTGTCCGATACCGAATACGCAGCGCGTTGTGCTAATGTTTATCTATGGCCGAAAAACCGACCGTTACTGAAATCTTTCAATTTGCCCTCGATCTGCGAAAGTCGGCTCCGAACGGTACGTATGATGACGTAAAGAGCCGGATAGTTGACAAGTTCGGCTCCGGGCCGCTGCCGGATACGGCATACCTGACCATTCCCGAGTATGACAATATCGTACCCGAAGAGGATTGGACATCGGGATTGCCGGTCGTCCTTCGCGGGATCCAGAACGACAGTTGGAAGGATGTTGCTCACGGCATCGTGATCAGCCTTGAGCAGGTGGAGAACTATCCTAAACAGTCACTTCGTGAAGACGATCCTTCTAAGGATTGGCGTAATCGCAATGAAGGCATTGCCGACGCGGAAGCTCAAGTCTTGGACAAGTGGATGCCTGAGGAACTGATGGATCTTGCACGCCGCCAGATACAGCCTTAGACATCGATCTTCATACCATCGAACGCGAGCAGGACCTCGCATGGCGGTGAATATCCGCGGGCGAGGTCTTCGAATTTTACGCTGTCCCATTCCGGATACAGATGATTGAGCAGTGCCGCTTTTGGCCGGGCGATCGAGATCAGTTCCATAGCGTCCGCCAATTCGAGATGCGTATCGACCGCTTTATTTGTCACGAATGACGACTCAACGATAAAAAGATCGGCAAAAGCGGCAAATTCTCCGATCCTCGGGTCAAATCCCGTATCAGACGTATAGCAAAGCGATCTCTCCCCGTCATCCAGCCTGATCGCAAGACTTTCGGGTTTGTGAGGCGTCTTAAATACTCGTTCGGTGCCGGAAAGCAATTGGAACGCATCACCTTCCGCAACTTCGACTATATCGACCGGGAAGTTCTGTTCGAGCAGACGGTAGTTTCCTGCTGCATCTATCGTATCGAAGAGTGCTTTAAGACCGATAGGCCCGCAGATCGTAAGCGGTTTTCGGCGTTCATCCGTTTGAGCAGCATGCTTGATCCCGAAAAGGAACGGAGCGAGGCCGCCTATATGGTCGAGGTGAAAATGCGAGATCCAGATCGCGTCCAATTCCGCCCAGGGCAAACCTTCTTGTGCCATTCGATGGATCGACGGCGCCGAGCAATCGAGAAGGATCGAGCCCTTTGCGGTTTCAAGCCAAAAGCTCGTGCTGCTCCTTGTCGGATGCGGGTGTGATGTCCCGGAACCTAAGACGGTAAGCTGCATGTTCTCTATCTTAGCGGCTTTTTATCCATTAGCTGAGCCACTTGCGCAATCTTGACGAAAAAATAATGATTTGAGATACTGAGTTTGCGGAAAAATTGTGCTTTTACGGGCCCCCAAAGCCCCCGGACGATAGGAAAAGTAGGAAGATATGAAGATCTCTGCACAGGAAGAGTACGGGTTGCGCTGTCTTGTACAACTTGCGGCCCTGCCGGAGGGCGCAAGCCTGACCCTGCCGCAGATCGCCGAGCGAGAAGGCATCTCGACCGCGAATGCGGGCAAGCTGATGTGGCTTTTGAACAAGGCCGGCTTCGTTCACTCGACACGCGGCACGAAGGGCGGTTATTCACTCGAAAGGCCTGCCGAAGATATTCGCCTGAGCGAGATAATCAAGGTGCTCGACGAGGATGTTTTGAACAAGCACTGCGGAAGCTACACGGGCGTGCTGGATTCTTGCGTGCATAACGGCGACTGCGGGATCCGGCCGGTGATAATCGGACTGCACGCACTTGTGGAGAATGCCCTTTCGCAGATCACGCTTGCCCAACTCGTCGGCAGCGAGCGTTCGGTCGATGCGATGTTCCATCGCGTTCATTCTATTCATAGGACGGTCGAGCCGCAGGGAGTGTAAGAGATTTTAACCAGAAGAAATGAGATATTAGATAGCAATGAATATAGAAGCACTAAGGATTTACTCCCGACCCGTCGATCTCCGTGGTCTCTGTGCTCTCTGTGGTAAGTAGTTTTTATGTCAACAGCAGCGGAGTTACTAACAAATCGGGAATACAAGTATGGCTTTGTCACCGATATCGAGACAGAGACCATTCCCAAGGGCCTAAGCGAGGATACGATCCGCCTCATTTCTGCGAAAAAGAATGAGCCGGATTGGATGCTCGAATTTCGGCTGAAGGCGTATCGGCAATGGCTCAAGATGGAGCCGCCGAGCAATTGGGCGAACTTCAAGTATCCCGATCTCGATTTCCAGGACATAACGTACTACGCCGCTCCGAAGCAAAAGAAGAAAAAGGCTTCGATGGACGAGGTCGATCCCGAACTCATCAAGACCTTTGAGAAGCTCGGAATTCCGCTCTCGGAGCAGAAGCAGCTTGCGAACGTTGCGGTTGACGCCGTTTTCGATTCCGTATCGGTCGCGACGACCTATCGAGCAAAACTCGAGAAGGCGGGCGTGATCTTCTGCTCGTTCAGCGAGGCGATAAAGGACTATCCCGATCTCGTTAAGAAATATCTCGGCTCGGTCGTGCCCGTTGGCGATAATTTCTTTGCCGCACTGAATTCAGCGGTCTTTTCTGACGGCTCGTTCTGCTTCATCCCGAAGGGCGTCCGCTGTCCGATGGAATTATCGACCTATTTCCGCATAAACACGCAGGAATCCGGGCAGTTCGAACGAACGCTGATCGTCGCGGAAGAAGGCGGTTATGTTGCGTATAACGAAGGCTGCACGGCACCGCAGTTCGACACGAACCAGCTTCACGCGGCCGTTGTCGAGCTCATCGCGTTGGACGATGCCGAGATCAAATATTCGACGGTGCAGAATTGGTATGCCGGCGATGAGAACGGCAAAGGCGGTATTTATAACTTTGTGACGAAACGCGGAGCTTGCCGCGGCCGGAACGCAAAGATTTCTTGGACGCAGGTCGAGACCGGTTCTGCGATCACGTGGAAGTATCCGAGCGTGATCCTGCAGGGCGATAACTCGATCGGCGAATTCTACTCGGTCGCGCTCACGAACCACGCACAGATCGCCGACACGGGCACGAAGATGATCCATCTTGGCAAGAATACGAGGTCCACGATCGTCTCGAAAGGCATCTCTGCGGGCCGCTCAAATAACTCTTATCGTGGGCTCGTAAAGGTAATGCCGCGGGCCGCGAATGCGCGGAATTACACGCAGTGTGATTCGATGCTGATCGGTTCGACGTGCGAGGCGAACACGTTTCCTTACATCGAGGTGATGAATAACACCGCCCGTGTCGAGCATGAGGCGACCACGTCGAAGATCAGCGAGGACCAGCTCTTTTACCTCCAGCAGCGAGGCATACCGCAGGAAGACGCCGTCAGCCTGATCATCAACGGATTCTGCAAAGAGGTCTTTCGCGAACTCCCGATGGAATACGCCGTCGAGGCGACAAAACTCCTCGGCCTAAAACTGGAAGGAGCGGTCGGGTAGCGGCGTTAGCGTCATACCGCGGGTACATTTGAATGAAATTACCTATCTACCAAGTTGATGCGTTTACAAGCGAGCTTTTCGGCGGGAATCCGGCGGCTGTTGTGCCGCTTGAGAGTTGGCTCGATGACGAGACGATGCTGGCGATAGCGGCGGAGAATAAGCTTTCTGAAACCGCCTTTTTTGTCGGCGCAAACGGCAAGTACGATATTCGCTGGTTCACGCCAACGATGGAAGTGAACCTTTGCGGACACGCGACGCTTGCGTCGGCTCACGTGATCTTTAGGGAAATGAAATTAAAAAGTGACCGCATCGACTTTCATTCGGACAAGAGTGGAGTGTTGAGTGTCGAACGACGCGGCGACGACCGGCTCGTTCTGGATTTTCCGGCATATCAGATAACAGAGATCGAAGCGAGCGATGCGTTGGCACAGGCGCTTGGCAAAGTACCGGTAAAGGCTTGGGGTGCCGTAAACAATGGCGTGATGATGAGGCTCGATACAGAGCAGGATGTCCGAGATCTCGAACCCGACTTTAATGCGCTAGCGAAGCTAGAATACGAACGGATCTATGTGACGGCCCCGGGCGAGACGTGCGATTTTGCATCACGCATGTTCGCACCGAAGATCGGTATCGCGGAAGATCCGGTAACGGGAGCAATGCACTGCACGCTTGTGCCTTACTGGGCAGGACAGCTTGGCAAGAATGAACTTGTCGCAAGGCAGGTGTCAAAACGCGGCGGCGAATTATTTTGTGAGTTGGCAGGCGATCGGGTAAAGATCGGCGGCAATGCGGTTACCTATTTGAAAGGTGAGATCTATGTCGAAGCCCGAAGCGAAAAAAGCGTTGCTGCGTGAAGCGGTCGTCGTGCGACTCGCTGTGCTGCAAGACGCTGCGGCGATCTCAGAGGTGATAATCAGCTCTTTCAGCCGTTTTCGCGAGCACTACACGCCCGAGGCGTTTGAGGTCATCGCGTTGGCGCCCGCCGAGATCCGGCCGAGATTTGATGAAGGGCCGCAATGGGTCGCCGAACGCGATGGCGAGATCGTCGGAACTGTTTCTGTAACCGTCGAGGAAGGCGCTCTTTATGTTCGCAGCATGGCCGTCGCTCCTTCTGCACAAGGCTGCGGCGTCGCGCATAAACTTCTCGATGCGATCGATGAGTATGCCGCGACGACTGAATTTGACCGTATATTTTTGTACACGACGTACTTTACGCCGGGTGCAAAGGAGCTTTACGGAAAGCACGGTTACGAGTGGGTGCGCGATACGACCGCCGAAGAATGGTACGGCGTGCCGGGTTTGGAAATGGAGAAACTGATCCGTAGATGAAAAGCGGCATCTGTCCAAAATGCGGATCAGACGAGGTCTATATGGGAAGGACCGGTTCCTGGGTGGGCGTCAGGACGAACGTCCTGCACAATCAGTGGCCAGAAACATACGTCTGCATCGAATGCGGCTATTACGAATTTTATGCGATACCCGGATATGACCTTGATCAGGTAAAGAAAAGACTGGAAAAAGTAAAAAAATAAAATGTTACTAGAAGTTAAAGACCTGCATGCAGGCATCGATGGAAAAGAGATATTGAAGGGCCTTAACCTTCAAGTCAAAAAGGGCGAGGTCCACGCCATAATGGGGCCGAACGGATCCGGCAAATCGACGTTGTCGAAGGTGTTGGCCGGGCATCCTTCTTACGAAGTGATCTCGGGCACGGTTACCTACGACGGCAAGAATTTGCTCGACCTCGAACCTGACGAACGTGCACGCGAGGGCGTTTTCATGGCGTTCCAATATCCGGTCGAGGTGCCCGGCGTGTCGAATTCACAATTTCTGCGTCTTGCCTACAACCAAAAAGCGAAGCACAACGGCGAAGAGGAACTCGACCCGCTCGAATTCAACGATCTTCTGAAAGAGAAGGCGAAGATCGTCGAGATGGATCCGCAATTCTTCAAGCGTTCGGTGAACGAAGGTTTTTCGGGCGGCGAGAAAAAGCGAAACGAGATCCTCCAGATGGCTGTGCTCGAACCGAAACTCGCGATCCTTGATGAGACGGATTCCGGCCTCGATATCGACGCTCTACGCATTGTCGCCGAGGGCGTCAACAAACTTCGCACGAGCGATAACGCGATCATTCTCGTTACGCATTATCAGAGGCTTTTGAACTACATCGTGCCTGATTTTGTACACGTTCTTGCGAACGGCAAGGTGGTCAAAGAAGGCGGCAAGGAACTCGCCCTCGAGCTTGAAGAGAAAGGCTACGACTGGGTAAAGGCGGCCGCGAAATAGCGAAATGCAGAGGGGCAAGCTCGCAGCCATCATTTTGATCACAGGCCTTGTCGCCGGAACGTTGGATATTCTGGCTGCGATCTTCATACTTGCCGGCGGTGATGCAGCACGCGTCTTTAGGTTCATCGCAAGCGGAGCTTTCGGAAAAGCGGCATTTGACGGCGGCAGCGAAATGATCGCGTTGGGAGTGTTCTTTCATTACCTGATCGCGTTTAGCTGGACGGTTTTTTACTTCCTGATCTACCCGCGTATTGCTTTCTTCCGACGCAGCAGATGGCTTAGTGCGATCGTTTATGGTGCGGTTGTTTGGACGGTGATGAACTTGTTCGTTGTGCCGTCCTCTCAGATCGGCTTCCGAGGCGTGAATCTTTGGAACTGGATCGAGAATTGGCTGATATTGATCGTTTGCATCGCGGTGCCGATCACAACATCCGCGCAGCGTTTTTATCGAACGGCAAATAATGAGGGGAATTCGTGACCGAAGGCAAAGGGAACAACAAGACCGGTAATGCGGTGATCGTCGCGATCTGGGCGGCGGCATTGCTTGTCGTTTTTGTTTCGTTCCGCAGCTCGGACCTCTTGAGCTTGCCTAAGCTGCTTGGAAATGTAGGCGGTGGAGCGTTCTTCGGTTCCGGCTTTGTTGATTCGCTCGTTGGCGCAATTGCCGCAGGCTTTGTCATGGCCGCGTGGTTTGGTCTCGGGTCAATCGTTTCACTTTTTTTGAAGGTCGGACGACGCGACGGCGATTCTCACATTCTCGAATTAGCGCGCAACGTCGGCGTCGGCTCGGTCCTTTGGTCGATCATCTGGTTCTTTCTAGGCATCGCGGGACTATATTCAACTGCGACGGCGATTGTCGTAACGATCCTCGGAGTAGTTTGCTGCCTAGCGGGATCTGCAAGACTACGTTCGGCCCGCGTCGAGAGCCGAACGCCCGAGAGCGTGTCGGGCGTTGATCGCGTTGTCGTCGGGCTGATCGCGTTCGTCTTGCTTATCGCCTTCGTAGCAGCACTTGCTCCGCCGATCGCAAAAGACACGCTGCTTTATCATTTTGCCCTGCCGAAGGCCTTCATCGCTCAACACTCGAACGCGTTCGTCGAAGGGAATATAGCAAGCTATCTCGCTCTCGGCGGTGAAATGCAGTTCGTGTGGGCGATGCTGCTCGGCGGAGTTTACAGCGTTCGTGCGGGCGAAGCCGCGGCCGGAGCCGTTGCATTCTTATATCTCCCGCTGCTGCTTGCGGTCGTATTTGGCTGGGCACGCGAACTGAATGTCTCGCGGACATGGTCGTTCATCGCGGTTCTGCTTGTTGCTGCGATTCCAACCGCATTTCATTCTGCATCGAGCGGTTACACGGATGTTGCTTTGGCGTTTTACGCGGCCCTTGCGGCCTATTCGCTGATGCGTTGGCTCGACGGATACGACACGAAGCATCTCGTTCATCTCGCGATCTTCTTAGGCGGCGCGCTGGCGATCAAACTAACCACGCTGTTTCTCATCGCCGCACTCGTGCTTGTCATTCTTCTAAAAGTTCGCAATGAGGTATCTGCGGGAAAACTTGCCGGGACAGCCGTGTTTGCTCTAGTGCTTGCGGGTGTGCTTGCTTCGCCGTGGTACCTGCGGACGTGGTCTGCTACAGGTTCGCCGCTTTTTCCATTCTATTTAAGTATTTGGAAAGGCGAAGCTCCGGGCTGGGATGTTGAACGATCGAATCTGTTCCAGGTGATGAATTCGCAGTATGGCGGAGTCGATCAAGCACCGGTGAATTATTTGCTCGCACCGTTTCGACTTTCGCTTGCAGCACAGCCTGAGGACGCGAATCTCTATGACGGTGTACTCGGCGCGGCGTTCTTGATCAGTCTGCCGCTAATTTGGTTCGGCATTCGACGAAAGAATGATCCCGCGGCTGCGACGCTTGCGGGAATTTCGGGAGTCTACTTTCTCTTTTGGCTTTTTTCGAGCGAACAGATCCGATATCTCTTGCCGATCGTCCCGCTCCTCGCAATCGCGATCGCGGCATCGGGAGATAGCTCGGAAGACAAAGGTACGAAGAATGCGTGGTATTACACGTTTGGCCTAGCGTCTGTCCTTTGTGTCTTGACGTCGCTTGCGTGGTTCTCGATGCGGTCGCCGCTGCGTGTTGTGTTCGGCGGCGAAACACGCGACGCGTATCTTACTCGCCAGCTCGACTATTATCCGTACTATCGAATGTTGAACAGCGATACAGACTCGAACGAAAAGGTCTGGCTAATCAATATGCGCCGCGATACGTACGATCTCGATCGCCCGTACTTTTCGGACTATCTATTCGAGGACTGGACGCTCCGCAAACTCGTGTGGCAGGCAAAAGATATCAACGACCTTCGTACAACGGCGCGTGAACTCGGGACAAAGTACATCCTGGCGCGTCATGATTTTCTATTTGACTATGACCGTTCGACGCTTGTCGATGACAAGAAACCTCGTGCTGAGAATGCAACAAAGCTGCAGCTCGCAAAGGATCTTCTGCTCGATCCCGAACGGACAATAAAGAAAAACGACCGATTCATATTGGTGAGAGTGGATTAGGCAAGATTTTCGGGTTTTGAAGAAATGACAACAGTGGCAATTAAAGATACATATTTTTCGACCGCATTTCGTGAACGATTCGGCGAGGCAAAAGATTCTCTCGGCAAGCTGCGTCAAGAGGCGTTCGAAGCTTTTACCGAGAATGGCTTTCCGACCGTTCGGCTCGAAGATTGGAAATATACGAACGTCGCACGGATCGCAAGCGGTGAATGGCGTGTAGGAGACGTCGCCTCGGAAGACGTTTCCGACGCAATGGATCGCGTTCGTGAATTCAAATTCGACCGAAACGGATTTACGGCTTTGAACCAGGCGTTCGCCGTGTATCGCGTCATCCGCATCCCGAAAGAAACGGCCGTGGAAGAGCCGTTCGTCATTGAGCACGTTGCCGCCGAGGGCGAAGCGATATTCCCGCATACGATCGTCGTTGCCGAGGCCGACAGCCGCGCAACGCTTGTCGAGGTGTTCGCATCCGAAGCGGCGGGGTTTACGAATTCTGCGACGCAGATCTTCGTCGAGGACAATGCTAGTCTCACACATTATCGCGTTCAGAAGGATGCCGGCGACGCGTTCAATTACGGCGTGACCGAGGCGTCGGTCGGACGCGCGGCTCGCTACGACGCAACGAGCATCAATCTCGGCGGTGCGATCACACGGCATGATATCGAGGTTTCGTTCAACGCGGAGGGCGGCGAGGCGAGTGTCGATGGCCTCTATATGCTTTCGGGTTCGCAGCACCACGACACGCACTCGATCATTGACCACAAGGTGCCGAACTGCACGTCGCATCAAAGTTATAAGGGCGTTCTGAATGACACTTCGCGGGGCGTCTTTAACGGCAAGGTCTTTGTCCGCGAAGGTGCGAGCGGTACGGATGCGATACAGTCGAACAAGAACCTTCTGCTCTCGAACGATGCCCGTGTCGATACAAAACCGCAGCTCGAGATATTTAACGAGGATGTAAAGTGCGCACACGGAGCAACCGTCGGCCAGCTCGAGGAAGAGGAACTTTTCTACTTGCTCACGCGCGGATTGCCCGACGCCCTTGCACGCAACTTGCTGACATACGGATTTGCAGAGGAGATCATCAACAAGATCACGGTCGAGAGCATCAAAGAAGAGCTCGACACAGCGGTGCTGAATCGGCTCGGAACGGAGATTTAACCACAGAGAACACAGAGAACACGGAGATTTGAGATGGAGTTGAATGAGATCACGGGAAAGAGCATCGGTTGTGCTAAAACTCCGTGCTCTATGTGCTCTCTCCGGTGAAAATAGATGAAAGCAGTACAAGAAATGACTAATTGGGACGTAGAGAATGTTCGTCGGGATTTTCCCGTGCTCTCGCGTGAGGTGAACGGCAAGCCGCTCGTGTACCTCGATAACAGTGCGTCGTCGCAGGTGCCGCAGTCGGTGATCGACCGCACGTCGAAGTACCTCGCCGAGGAACACTCGAATATACATCGCGGCGTGCATTACCTTTCGCAGCACGCAACGACCGCTTACGAGGCAGCACGCGAAAAGGTGAAACGATTCATCAATGCCGCGGAAGCAAAGGAATGCATCTTCGTTCGCGGCACGACCGAGGGTATCAACCTCGTTGCGTATTCTTACGGTCGAAAGTTCATCTCCGAGGGGGATGAGATAATTATCTCCGCGATGGAGCACCACTCGAATATCGTTCCGTGGCAGATAGTCGCCGAAGATCGCGGAGCGAAGATCCGCGTCATCCCGATGAACGAACGCGGCGAACTCATCGTCGAGGAATACGAAAAACTGCTCAACGAGCGTACGAGGATCGTCGCCATCGCGCATGTGTCGAATTCGCTCGGCACGGTGAATCCTGTTAAGGAAATGATCGCGACAGCGCATAAATTCGGCGTGCCCGTGCTGGTGGATGCCGCGCAGAGCGTGCCGCATTTTCCTGTAGATGTACAGGATCTCGACGCAGACTTTTTTGTCTTCTCCGGGCACAAAATGTTCGCTCCGACGGCAAGCGGTATCGTTTACGGCAAACGCGAATGGCTCGATAGATTGCCGCCTTATCAGACCGGCGGCGGGATGATCCGCACGGTCTCTTTCGAGAAGACGACGTATGCACCGATTCCCGAAAAGTTCGAAGCCGGAACGCCCGGCATCGCCGCCGGCATCGGCCTCGGTGCCGCGATCGATTATTTGAACGCGCTTGATTTCAACGCTGCGGCAAGTTACGAACATTCGCTGCTCGAATACGCGACCGCTCGTCTCTCCGACATTCCCGAGGTCAAGATCATCGGAACTGCCGCGAATAAGGCGAGCGTGCTCTCGTTCACCATCGAAGGCGTTCATCCGCACGACATCGGCACGATCCTCGATCAGCAAGGCATCGCCGTTCGAGCCGGGCATCATTGTGCACAGCCGGTGATGCAGTTCTTCGACGTGCCGGCGACCGCTCGTGCATCGTTCGCTTTCTACAACACGCGCGAAGAGGTCGATAAGCTGGCCGACGCGATCCAAAAGGTCATAGAGGTCTTTGCTTAGAAAATGAGTATCAAAGAACAGAATTTCGCAAAGGCGGAGATGTTGATCCGCAAGCCGGTAGCGGATGTCTTTGAGGCGTTCGTTGATCCGGCGACCACGACAAAGGTTTGGTTCACGAAAAGCACCGGCCGGCTCGATGAGAACGATGCCGTCGAATGGACGTGGGAAATGTATGGCCATACGGTGCCGATCCGCGTTAAGTCAATAGACAAAGATCTTCGGATCGTTATCGAGTGGGGAAACTACGGCGAGACGACCGAGGTGGAGTGGAATTTTAGATCCCTCGATGCGGGATCGACCTTTGTGAGCGTTACAAATCGCGGCTTTGTTGGCAATGATGAAAAGATCGTTTCGCAAATTCGCGACTCGACCGAAGGGTTTACGATTCTATTGGCGGGTATGAAAGCCTATCTCGAACATAGCGTTGAGCTGAATTTGGTCGGCGATCGCTTTCCGAGGTCGAATTGAGAGGTTAGGAAGTTATGAAGTATTTCGCGTTCATCGTACTTGCTGTTTCACTCGCGGCCTGCGGCGCGCCCGCTGCGAATAACACGGCAGTAAATACATCGGCGTCGAACGCCGTTCCGTCACCTTCGGTCGTGCCCGAGTTTCAAGCAAAGGCCGAGACCGTTACTATCGACACTCCTGACGGTGTGAAGCTCGTCGGCAGCTTTTACAAGCCTAAGAATCCGAATTCGCCCGCCCTGCTTTTGATGCATCAGTGGACGGCGAACCGGCACACTTACGATGAATTCGCAGAGAGTATGAACCGACAAGGTTACGCGGTGCTCTCGTTCGACGGCCGCGGCTTCGGCGAGTCCACAAAGAAGGCCGACGGCACGGAGATCAAGGTCGATCTCGATAAAGGCATCGACCCGAAACTTCTCTTGGCGGACGCGAACTCTGCAGTCGAATTCCTAGGCAAGCAGCAGAATGTTGACGCCAAGACGATCGGCATCGTCGGTGCTTCGTATGGCAGCAGCGTAGCGATAATGTACGCCGCCGATCATCCGAATATCGCCGCCGTTGTACTGCTCTCGCCGGGGACCAACTACTTCGACAACCTTCCGACCGTGCCCGCGATCAAGAAATACGGCACGCGGCCGATCCTGCTTGTCGCTGCGAAAGACGACAAGGATTCTGCCGAAGCCGTCGAGAAGTTGATGGAAGATTCGGAAAACCCGAATGCTGAGGCGACGGTCTATCCCGATGGCGGCCACGGCACCGCGATCTTCGCTCACAAGGACTCCGACAACAAGGTGGCCCATCCGCTCGCCGACCTGATGCAGAAGTTTCTTGACAAGGCGTTGAAGACGACGGAGGTCTCGAAGTAAATAACGATGTCCGAACTCAGCGAACTTTATCAAGAGGTCATCCTCGAACACAACAAGAACCCGCGGAACTTTCGCGAGATCGAATCGCCCGACCGCACTGCTGACGGCAACAATCCGCTTTGCGGCGACGCTCTTCGAGTCTATGTGAAACTCGACGGCGACACGGTCGCCGACGTTGCGTTCAAGGGTTCGGGCTGCGCCATCTCGAAGGCCTCGGCGTCGATGATGACGCAATTCATCAAAGGCAAAAGCCGCGAGGACGCCGAGGTGATATTCGACGAATTTCACCGAATGGTCACGGGCGAACTCGATGCCGAGACGGAGGAGAATCACCTCGGGCGGCTGAAGATCTTCGCTGGCGTGCTCGAATTTCCGGCCCGCGTAAAGTGTGCTTCTTTAAGCTGGCACACGCTCCACGCCGCCTTGAAGGGCGAAGAGGAAGTCACCACAGAATAGATCCTATTTGCAGTAATGAGAGACATACAAGAACGAGCCGACCTGGAAAAACTTCTTTGGAAGTTCTATGAGACGGCGATCGCCGACGAGGAGATCGGCCATCATTTCATCGATCTGAACCTCGACAAACACATTCCCGTGATCACCGATTTTTGGGAGAAAGTTCTTTTCGGGCGGCCCGTTTATTTCAACAGCCCGCTCATCCCGCATCTCGAACTTCACGAGAAGTCACCGCTCCTTCCCGATCAGTTCGCCCGCTGGATCGAGATCTTCTACGCGACCCTCGATGAGTTCTTCGCCGGCGAGGTCGTCGAAGAGGCCAAGATGCGAGCCGCCTTTGTCGCCCGCAATATGAGCAACCGCCTCAACGGCGCCTTCATGCACGCGTGAGCAGAAGTCAGTGGCCAGTGGTCGGTGGTCAGAACCACGGAGAGTCAAAAGTAAAAGGTCAAAAGGCAAAGTCTGAGCCGGAACCTTCTTGGCTCCGTAGGAGCCGCACGTTTGTAGCACGCGATCATCATCAGCCATTTCGGAGGCGGCCTGCCGCCGACAAGCTCTGTCGCTCCTAACGGAGCTCCGGGGTTTCATATTGCTGGCGGTTCCTACAAACATTTCGCTCCTAACGGAGCTGAATCCCGGCCGCACTGCATGTCCCGGAATAAGTGAAAAGTAATAGGTGCTAAGTGAGAAGTCGGAATCTTTCCTATTTGTGAATTCGTGGCTACCGCGTTCCGACGACCTTTCGATTCACGAGATCTGAAGTCCAATACCTTGCACCATGCCGGCGCAAACCGCGAAAGTTGGCAAATACCTGTATTTTACTACCTCGCAGCCAAATCCGCCTCTCCAAAACCTCGATGTTTGTTCCGTTCCGCCCGCAACGGAACAAGCGGAACAAAACGGAACAAACATAGGCGTTTTTCGAGGCTCGCGTTACAAATTCTGTCACTTTTGTCAAAGATCAGGGTGTAAAACGTATGTTTGCACCGCACTCACGAGTATATCATACGCGTCAATGGATATTTTTCATTCGTCGCTACAAACTTGCATTAAAAGATAGCCACGAATGCACTAATGAAATCCTCTATGCTCACTGAATAAATAGAGATCCATCGGTCAACGCATCCGTTCTTATTCGTGCATTCGTGGCTTGATGGATTTGAATTGCCACAGCATCTAAAATGCGGTGGATCAGGGCAGAAAACTATCCCTCGGAGGCGGCTTCGCCGCCGTTAAGATCCTCTGTCGCTCCTAACGGAGCTCCAGGATCTGTTTTGCGACCTCTTTCCCAGGGTGGCGGCCGCGGCGGCCTTACCCTGGGCTATTCACGTTCGTCCCCTACGGGGACAAGAGCCTTGTCGCAATCGTGCTGTCATTCTCCGTCAGCCCAACCTTACAACAGTTGAACCAATACGAAACATACAAGAACGCAAAGGAGACTCAGAGTTCGCAAAGGAAGAAAGCCGCCGCGAATGCACGAATCTTAGAACTGAAATTCCAGACCACGACCGGTCAGCCCCGAATCCACGGAGCGGAAGCCCATCTAGAATCTCAACTCTGAAATAAGAAACTTGATACAACGAACAACGAACCATCAACCACGAACCATTCAATATTTTCAAAGACCAACACCAACCATCAACAAGACTACCCGACCGCCTCGACCATTTGAAGCACAAACCGCACGAAACGTATCAAACCGCACAGAATGTATCAAACCGCACGAAATGCACGATTTGCACAAAAAGTCTGGACGGCCTAGGGTGAGATGCGGAGCGTCAATCTGAAGGTAGCAGATCTGGCACCGCCGGCTTTTTTGCGAACGAAGAATTGATAATCGCCGTCTTGTGGCAGCGTGAGCGTGAGGGTTGGTGAACTTTCGAACTCGGTCTCGAGGTCGGCCTCCTCGGAGAAAACGCGGAAATCGAAGGCGCTTGGCCGCGAGTTCCTGATCGTGAGTTGCGAGCCGGCCTTCGCAGAGAAAACGTACTCCATTTCCTCTCCATTCCTGAGGCGGTCGCTGACCGTCGTGCCGCTCGGCCCAATGACGATACGGTTCGGCTCTGCCTTGCCGCCGCCTTGTGCAGAGGCAAGAATAGCGAATGAAAGGACGATGGCCGATGCGAGCGTAAAATAGACGATCCTGGACATTATCTACTCCGAAGTTCTCTGCTATTCTAGCAGACGAAGGCAAGCAAAATATGTATAAACCCGAAACAACGGAATTCGACCCGTATTACGGCAAGTATCTTGACCTCGTTCCTGAGAGCGACATCCGAGTCGCTTACGCCGCGCAGCCTGCGGAATTACGCGCCGCGTTGAACGCTGTCGAAGAAGACCGCGGCACCTTTGCATACGCGGACGGCAAATGGACGATCAAAGAGGTCATAAGCCATCTCACGGACTGCGAGCGTATCTTTGCGTACCGGATGCATCGCATTTCGCGAGGCGATACGACGCCGATCGAGGGCTTCGATCAGGAGAACGGCGGCTATACGAGATTCTCACACGCGAACGAGCGCACGTTCGCCAGCCTGCTCGACGAGTTCGACCTCGTTCGCCAGGCCAACTGCTTGATGCTCAACAATATGGACGAGGCCGACCTAAAGAGAATGGGGACGGCAAACGACAGCCCCATTTCAGTGCGGGCGCTTGCCGGCATAATGATCGGCCACGTGCGCCATCATCTGAACATCTTGAAGGAACGCTATCTTGCCTGATCGACGTTTCGATGCGGTTGTGATCGGCGGCGGTGCGGCCGGGCTTTTCTGTGCGATCGAGGCTGGAAAACGCGGTCGCCGTGTTGCCGTCCTCGAACGAAACGGCCAAGTCGGCCGCAAGATCATCATTTCAGGCGGCGGCCGCTGCAACTTCACCAACCTCGAAGTGAGAAGCGAGAATTTCATCTCGCAGAATCCGCATTTCGCAAAGTCCGCACTCGCAAGATACACGCCGCAGGATTTCATCGCACTCGTAAAGCGGCACAAGATCCCATTTCAAGAAAAAAAACACGGACAGCTCTTTTGCCGTGAATCTTCACGTGCGATCGTCGAAATGCTTTTGAAAGAAGCAAAGGCGGCCCGCGTCGAGGTCTTTACGAACTCCCGGATCACTGGCGTCGAGTTCGCAGACAGATTCACCATTTGCACCGACGCGGCGAGTTTCGAGGCGGAGAATCTTGTCGTTGCCTGCGGCGGACTTTCTTTTCCTAAGGTCGGCGCAACGGGCCTCGGTTACGACATCGCACGGCAATTCGGGCATAAGATCACGGAAACAAGGCCGTCGCTCGTTGCGTTGCGGCTCAAGGGGAAGGCGTTCCCCGAGCTTTCCGGAGTTTCGGCGGACGCGGAAGTGCGCTCGAACGGTACGGAATTCCGCGAGAGCGTTCTGTTCACGCACCGAGGACTTTCCGGCCCGGCGATCCTGCAGATATCGAACTACTGGTCGCCGAATGAATCAGTTGAGATCGACCTGCTGCCCGATATTGATCTTGCAATTCTGCTTGAAGAAAGGGCAGATTCTTCCCAGAATCTTGGAAATATCTTGTCCGAACACCTTTCAAAACGGATCGTCGAGGCTCTTTTACCGCAGAAATGGTCGACAAAAAAGCTGAGCGAGATCGATCAGTCAGCGCGAAATGCGGTCGCCGATATCTTCAGATGCTGGCGTGTGAATTTTGACGCCACAGAGGGCTGGGATCGAGCAGAGGTTACGCTCGGAGGCGTCTCGACCAAAGAGGTTTCGTCCCAGACAATGGAATCGAAACTACAGCCGGGACTTTATTTTATCGGCGAAGTCTTGGACGTAACGGGTTGGCTCGGCGGATATAACTTTCAGTGGGCGTGGGCTTCAGGAGCAGCAGCCGGACGGGCAATCTGACGTGCAGGCGCAAAACGAGGGAGACGTCTCCCACACCGCCTCCCTCTTTTTTCGCATTCCCGTACGTGGAGCACGTTCGTGCGAAAAACCTTGTCGTTGGCTTGTAAAGCGACCATCTCAACGCAAAAAGGCTCCGGAGATAGTCAGAGGGAGCGACGCAATATCAAACGCCGACAGTAGATAGAGTTTACATAATCAGCGATTCTTGTCAACAGGCGTTTTGTGCCCTTTTGAGGTAGTTTCGCGAAAATCCTCGATATTCATGCCGAACGTCTCCTGCACGTGTGCTTTTGCGGCCATATTGACGTTCCTTAAGCTCTCGAGACGGCGATTCGCACGCATTATGTGGACGGCCGTGCGCGCGGCGATCTGGGCGATCATATCGCGTCCTTCGGCCCTTTCATCACGTGCTTTGCAGAAAAGAGTGTAAGTTTCAGAGGCTTTCGCGGCCTTTGTTTCGCGGTCAAGCTCGATAAATCGGGCCTTCACCTGTGCGACCTGCCGGATAACGCGAACGAGGCGGTCGCCGATCGAATCTCCCGCGACAAGGGCCGGAGAATGCCTCAGATCATCTGCCAATTTGTCTAATCGGGTCTGGTCGCCGGAAGAATATGCTTTGTTGAGCTCCGCCATCAGGATGTGACGCCGCTCTTTCTCCTCAGAATCGACAGCAAGGTCCGGATGGATCGTACGTGCGAGGTCGTGATACGCCTTTTTTGCCTCGGCCGTCGGCTTCCAATCTCCTTTCTCGGCAGCTTCGGCGGCAGCGGCACGGGCGGCGGATTCCTCGGCTTTTCGACGAAGTTCCTCGACGCGCTTTTTGATCTCCTCGTCGTCGGGCACGAGTTTTAGCTCTTCCTCGGCGATCTCCGCCTCGATCTCGTCGATCTCGGCATATAGGCGTCCGACCTGCATCGAATACTGGGCCTCGAACCGCTCCAGTTCACCGCGCAGGTCCGCCATATCCTCTTCACGGAACGCGATACGATCTTTCAGGCGCTCAAGGACACGCTCCTTTTTCTTGAGTTCAAGCTCTTCGGGAGCGAGCTGCCGCGATACCGATAGATCTGTTGACGACATCTGTTGAACGACCACAATTCAAAATAAAAATGGCACGAACGAGAATGAACTCGGTCCGTGCCATCTTGCAATGTTCACGCACCCACGTGATGCCTTATGGAACAAACGTCGATGGGAGCGGCTTGTCACCCGCAAGGCCGAACCCTGTTACGGTAAAGCCGCCGGTCGAACGAAGCAGATACCACACACCGTCACGATAGACGCCCGCATCGGCCTTGCCGTCGCCGTCGTAGTCGCCGGGAGCGGGAATATCGGATGCGATTCCGAACTGGAACGCCGTAAAGCCCGCTGTCGTTCTCTGCAGATACCAGACGCCGTCACGATAAACGGCGATGTCGGTCTTTCCGTCGCCGTCGTAATCGGCAGGAACTGGTTTATCGGTCGAAATTCCGAACTGGGTGGCCGAGAAGCCGGAAGTTGAGCCAAGCACGTACCAAACGCCTGTTGAGGGCCTGTAAACCGCCTGATCGGCCTTTCCGTCGCCATCGTAATCGCTCGCGGCGGCAATGTCGTCCGCAAGTCCGAATTGCGTAACAGAGTACTGCGAGCCGTTGCTCTTCAGCACATACCAAGTGCCCGCACGATAGACGGCCTTGTCGGCCTTGCCGTCGCCGTCGAAATCCTTCGGCTGAGGTTTGTCGCCTGCAAGTCCGAAGCTCGTGATGTTCACCGTGCTGTTGCCGCTTAGCAGCGAATACCATACACCATCGCGGTAAACGCCGATGTCGGTCTTTCCGTCGCCGTCAAAGTCCGCGGGGACAGGCTGATCCGTTGAGAGGCCGAATTGCGTCGCCGAAAATCCCGTCGTCGATCCTTGAATATAGAAAACGCTGTTGGACGGCCTAAAGACCGAAACATCTGTCTTTCCGTCACCGTCGAAATCCGCGAACTTCTCGCCGGAAGCGGCGGCGGGAGCGATCGTGCCCTTTGCGAGTTCAGCCATATAGGAACCGGCGAGCTTGGCGAATTTCAGGGCGTGGTTAGCGTTCGGGTCGCTGTTGGCGAGCGTGTCGTTCGCCGTGTGGATGAACGGATTGTCCGCATTCATCGGGGCCTCGAACGGGAAAGACGCCGCGTATCCGCGAGAGTCCCAGGAGGCATGATCTGAGCAGGAATATCCGCACTGCGTATCCACAACGACCAGCGAAGGCAGATATGTGCTTGCAAGGTTCCGGACGAATGTATTCTGGGCCGCGTTCGTATGATCCGTGATCATCGCAATGTCGGTCGAAGGTGCCTTGTAGTTCGTCATATCGAGCTGAAGAACACCGACGACATTCATTCCTGCCGCCTGATAGGCGGTCGCGATCGCCTTTGAACCGAGCAGGCCCGCTTCTTCACCGGCGTAGGCCATAAAGGTAACTGTTTTTGCCGGATGGTAGTTATTTTCCATCGCCACGCGGATCACCTCAGTGAGCGAAGCGATACCGGATGCGTCGTCATCGGCACCCGGAGCAGTCAGTGTCTGACATGTCGTGCTTGCCGAACAGCCCGAGCGTATCGAATCCTGGTGGCCGCCAAGGATGACGATCTCTCCGGGTTCGGTCGTTCCCTGAATGGTCATTATCACAGACGGCTGCAGCCAGGTGTGGTTAAAGAACTGCACCGTAATATCGCTGCGTCCGGCGGCGAGGGCCGTCCATCTGTCTTTGATCCAAAGTGCCGAATCCGCACCGGTCGGCGAATTGTAATAACGCGTATTGAACGCGGAAAGCGAAGTGATGGTCGATTTGATATTTGGAGCGGCCATGCCGTCGATGAGCGGCTGAACGGTCGCGGAATTGTTTATCGTATAGTCAACCGTGGTGGCAGACCGCTTTGGGGAAACGATCATATCGATCGTGTCCAGGGCATCCTGTTCATCGGGGTGGGCCATGAACCCGGCGCATTTATGGAGCGCCTTATGAGCATGTTCGGAGATGATCGATATCTCATCATCCGTCGCATGAAGGACGGCGATACCGTTCTTCACCGTCACGATCTCAGGAGCTAAGAATCGGCCGTCCATCGCGGCAAAAACCTGCATCGTCTTGAGCTCATTGAGATCGACCGTTATCCACGTCTTGTGCGGTCCGGCGGCCGAGACCTGTGTGCGTTCTGCTGCTGTGTGGACAAGGATGGCGAGCGCAGCCACGGCTATCGTCGCCAACAAAAAATTTCTGTTCTTTAGCATAGGAATTATTTGGATCCTCGGACACAAACCCAGAGATAACACAGGTTAGACGGGCAGGACTTACGGAAAATTGCGTTCTACTTACTTCTAGATCTAGACTCAGCCTTCGGCTGATGCCAAAAGGCGGCCGTTCTATGCCGCAAAGAGAAAACTACCTCGGCAAGATCAGGCTTCTGGAATTATCTCAAGAAATGCCGATATCTTCAATGCAAAAGAGCGATTCGCCGGTCTTGCCGGCGGTTGGACACCACTGCAAAACTCACCCAATCATCGAAGCTTTAGGCCTATAAAGAAAAATTGAAGTTTACGAAACCGACCGCCTTCACCGGCTGGCCGTCGCGTTCGAAAGGCTTGAAACGCCATTTGCGGATCGCATCCTTAGCCGCACCCTGCAGCAAAGACGGCCCGCTGGTCTTTTCGATCGAGGCGACCTCACCGCTTTCGTCAACGACCACATCGACACGCACGACGCCGACCGCGTGGGCCGTCCGGGCGAAGGAAGGATAGATCGGAGCCGGACGGTTAGTGGCATACTCAGTGAGGGATCCGACGCTCAGAGGGCCAACCTCTTTTGGCGGGTCGGTCGAAGGCCCGGCCGTAACGGTCTGTTCGGGCTTTGGATCCGGTTTCGCGGTCTGGGCTGCGGTCTCCTGAGGGGCAGAAGGCTTTTCAACCGTCTTGGCCGCGGACGTATCTCCGGCACCTTCAACTTGGCGCGGACGCGGAATGTCCGGGGTCGGTTCGGACTTCGGCCCTACGGGCTCGAACGCAATTGAAGTTGACCGCGGCGAGGATGGAGCGGCCTTGACCTCGCTGGTCGGAGCCGCTTGCTTTTCGGCGACCGCCTTGCCGTCGGCAGCATTGGTCGACGGCACTCCGCTGATGGCGCTGACGACCACCGAACGCGAATTCGCGATGTCCTCGCGAGCATCTGCTACCTCGTTCCTCCAACGCCTCGAATCATATTCGTCGCGCGCGAGCATGCTTCGCGAGTTCGTCGCCTCTTCGAGGAGAGCCATCGCATCGCCGGATCGAGTCGGGTCTGAGCCCATTTCCCTGGATTCCGCGATAACGATCTCAAGGGTCTCACGCATTCTTTCAAGATCGTTGACGGCCTCAAGCGGAAGCGTTCGGTCGGTTACGCTCAGGCCGAGCATTTGATAGCGCTCGAGGCGATTGCGCGCCCCTTTTACGATCTGGCCGGCGACGGCAAAATAGTTCGCCTTCGCACCTGCCTTTGTGGTCTTCTGCTCGGCGTAAAATTCTTTCAAAAGGTCCTGGGCTCGTTTGTAATCACCCTGCTCGAGATAACTGTTCATCAGCAGCACATTTACACCCGAGAGGATCGCCGGATCAGAAGATTCACGACGAACATTTTCGAGTTCGTAAGTTGCTGCGCTGTAGTTGCGGACGGCGATGAATGCTTTTGCTTTGGAAATACGGGCCCGCAGCAGGTCACCTGAAGTTACGGTCGGTGCGGCCGGAGCAGATTGAGTAGGGGCTGGCACCGCCGGCGAAGCTTGCGGGAGCGGCGTCGTTTGAGCAAGAGCCGCGGCGGAAAAACTGCCGCAGATCAAAAGCGATGATGTAAAAAACTTTCTGACGTTTAACGGCATCCTTTCTCCATTTGGATTAGGTGTCTCCGTAAAGGCCAGAGCCGGCCGATCCGCCGACTCACTGCAATGGACCCAAGAAAAACCTTAAAAACACAAACAAAAAGGTGCGGAATCCCCACTCCTTTCTCACCCGCCCGATCAATTGCCTAAACTCTTGATGATTTTATCGCGGTATGCGTTTGCGTCTTTTTTTATAGCATTTTCGTTTAACGTGAGCAAACGGCGGCCCTTCATCACGATTCGGCCGTTGATGACAACGGTGTCAACGTCAGCGGCCTTCGTCGAGTAAACAAGAGCGGAATAGATGTTGAAATACGGCGTCTGATGGTCGGAATCGAGATCGACGATCGCGATGTCGGCACGCTTTCCAACCTCGATCGAGCCGATGAGCTTATCGAGATGAAGCGCTCGTGCGCCGCGGATCGTCGCCATCTCGAATGCCTGCTCGGCATTCACGACCTTAGGGTCGCCCGTGTGATTCTTGTGCAGCTTTGCCGCGGTATCGATCTCTTCCCACATATCGAGGTCGTTGTTCGACGCCGCACCGTCCGTCCCCAAACCGACTGCAACATCCGCTTTCAGCATCGCAGGAACAGGTGCGACACCGGACGCCAATTTCATATTCGATTGCGGACAATGCCCGACGCCCACGTTCCTTTTGGCGAGAATGCCGATCTCCTCGTCCGTCACCCAAATGCTGTGGGCGATGATCGTGCGGTCCGAGAGGAAGCCGATGCTCGCGAGATAATCGACAGGCGTCTTGCCGTATCTTGCGAGAATGTCGTCGCGTTCTTTCTTTGTTTCTGCGACGTGGATGACGACCGGTGCATTTAGCCTGTCAGAGAGAGCTCGAACGCGTTTCAGGTCGTCGGTCGAAACGGTATAAGGCGCGTGCGGAGCGATCGCAGCGACGATGAGCGGATCGTTCTGCCACTTGGCGATGAAGCGATCGGTGTAGGCGAGAGCCTCGTCGGGAGTCTTATTATCAGCAACCGGGAACTGGATGACCGTCTCGCCGAGTACGCCGCGAACGCCCGCCTTTTTTGTTTCCTCAGCGATCGCATCCTCGAAGTAATACATATCGCAGTAGGTCGTAGTGCCTCCGCGGATCATCTCAGCGAGTCCGAGGCGCGCGCCGACACGGACGAACTGTTCATTCACATTCTTCGCCTCGGCCGGGAAGATATATTTCGTCAGCCACTCGTTGAGGTCGAGGTCGTCCGCGATGCCGCGAAAGAGCGTCATCGGAACGTGCGTGTGAGTATTGATCAGGCCGGGAATGACCGCCTTGCCGCGTGCATTGATGACCATGCGGGCACGATATTCTTTCGACAACTCTCGCGTCGTCCCGACCGCAACGATCTCGTCGCCGCGTATCGCAACCGCACCATCCTCAATGACACGCCTCCCGCCATCCATCGTCACGACCGTCCCGCCAACGATCAAAACATCGACCCTCTTGACAGCAGAATTCGCCGCCGCCACGGCAGTAACAGGAAAGCTCAGCGAAAGGAACAGTAAACAAATGACGATGAATTTTAGCTTGTGCATAATTCGGATGATATTCTCTATTGTCGAAGGAGGGTTATCGAAGCCGCTCCAATTGTTCGACATCTGCAAGATCCTGAAGCCGCCCAACCGCTTTCTTGTTTAGGATGAGATCGTCGATGTTGATCAGGCTGATCTCAAGATCGTCAAGTTTGACCAATTTTCGCTTGCTATACGCTTCCTCAAAATCACTACCTTCAAGGTAATTCAGGATTTCTATCTTTAGTGGAGGAAAACCCATTCGCACGACACTTCGCGGTCGCGTAAACAATGAGGAGTCGAGTGTCGGCGTGTCAAATCCAAATTCCCTTAAAGCAAGCAAAATTCTTTCTGCGTTGTCCGGCTCTGATGAAACACAGATATCCAAATCGTTCGTGTTTCGGACATGTCCATTAAGGATGACCGCGTACCCGCCGATCAATAGGTAACGAACACTATTCCGATTCAACGACTTCAAGAACTCTTGAAATTCGTTCTCTAATCTTATCGCCATAGGCCATATATCGAAGCCGATACGCGTACTCAAGACGCTCCTCGTAACTTGTGTTCTTCCAGAATTCGATCTCGTCAGAATCGTCAAAATCAACAAGAACCTTGAGTTTGGTCCTGTCGATCTTAAGTTCAGGAAGTGGGTCGTTTGTCTTCATTCTTCTATAAAATAATCGGAATCGATCCGTTTGATCTCGTACGTGTTCACCGTCGATGTGCCAACGTTGAAATCGATCATATACTCTGCAAGTTCAAGACCATCAATTAAGATCAGTTTGTTGTCGATTCCTGCAGCGAATTCTCTTGCTTCCTTAGTGAAATCAGACGTAGTTATAAAGACGCCCTTCTTTGCACGCTTTCCCTGAAGGGCTCCGGCAAACTTCTGTATCTCGGGCCGGCTAACATTTCCTTCCCACCGCTTCGCCTGGAGATAGATGACATCAAGGCCAAGTTGATCCTCCTTTATAATGCCATCGATTCCACCGTCACCGCTCTGTCCGACAGCCTGACCGGCGGCCTCGCGCATTCCACCGTAACCCATCGCGACAAGCAGGTCGACCACGAGTCGCTCGAAAAAGTTGGGTGAACATGATTTTACCTGTTCAAGCACTTCGCTCGCCAAACGGTTTCTTATAACTTGAAACGAGGATTCAAGTGCCTCTTCGGGAGTATTCTCATTTTCAATGTTCGTCTCGTTTGCGGTCGTAGGAAGTTCATCCGTCTTTCTCTTTCGCGTCTTTCTTGATAAGAATTCTACAAACTCCGGATATCGCCGCAAATACCTGTCATCAATGGAGATGGGGTTCGTTGAGAGTAGGGAGAGGCCGCGATCCGAGATCCTGAAAAAGCCTCGACGCGTCGATTGCAACAAACCCGCTTGACCCAAGTATGTTCTTGCCCATCCGACGCGGTCAGCTATGATCGGCTTTCGTCCGCTTTGCAGAAGTTCATTTCGCTCACTTTCGGTCAGACGAAACGCGTCTGATACGGCTTTAGTCGCGTCGCTCAAAGAGTGCTCTTGTTGATCTCCAGCAAATTTTAAGAGCGGAAGCATTGCTTCCTGATATGTTGGAATTGGCATTTTTCTTCGTCTAGTCTCAATTCTTCCAAAGCGTCTGTACCGGCATTGCGAAAAGGTCGTCGGCGAAGGCCACACTGACATCTCCAGTATAAAGGACGATGCCGCGTTTGAACTTGCGTCCAAGCTCATTCTTGAGCACTTTCAAGCCTTTGAATGCATCGCCGGTGACGCTTGCTCCTGATTTTATCTCAATGCCGACGCAGTCGCCGCCCGGGAGTTCAAGGACAAGATCGACCTCTTCGTTGTTTACGGTACGAAAATGGAACATCGATGCGACGGTCGAACTCCATCCCGATTGTTTTCGCAGTTCGCCGATGACAAAATTCTCCATCAACCTTCCGGCGATCGAACCATCAAGCTTTATCTTCTCCTGCGTGGCTCCGATGAGATTCGCCAGGATTCCGGTATCGACAAAATAGAGCTTAGGCGACCGTGTCAAACGCTTTGAAAGATTCGCGGAATATGCCGGAAGGAATTCAATGACAAACAATCGCTCGAACATCGCGATGTATCGCTTGAGCGTAGTTTGCGGTATTCCGGTCGATCGTGAGATCTCGGCAAAATTAAGCAGTCCTCCGCTACGGGCTGCAAGAACTGACAAAAGCCGGAGCAGGTCTGCGGTGCTGTCGATGTTTGAGAGTTCGCGTACGTCACGCTGCAACAGCGTAGCAATGTATGAGCGAAACCATCGATCTCTAGCCGAAACGGTCGTTCGCTGAACCGCCTCCGGAAACCCGCCGGTCAATATCTGCGAGAATAGCAGATCACGATCTATCGGCTCTGTCCGTTTTGGCAGTGCAAAGGCATCTCCGCAAATTCGGGAGATAAAATTCTCTCGCCGTCCCAGGATCTCGCCCTGAGACAAGGGTCTCAACGTGATCGCCTCCATTCGTCCAACTAGAGCATCTGCCACGGTCGGCAGAAGAAGGACATTGGCCGAACCCGTCAAAAGGAAGCTGCCGGGCTGACGATCCTCATCGACCATCTTCTTTATCGGGATCAGCAGTTCAGGGATCCGCTGAACCTCGTCGAAGATCACCGGTCTTTGAACCGAACTTAGAAAGGCCATCGAATCTTCGCTCGCGACAGCCAACAACGTCGGGTCGTCGAACGTAAGATACTGCGGCTCGTACCCTTCACCGCTCAGGCTTTGCACAAGCGTACTTTTCCCGCACTGCCTCGCTCCGATCAATAGAACGACCGCTGTATCGCTTAAGGCTTCTTTGACCGAATCGGTAATATTTCGGCGGAACATGGATAGATCATATCCGTTTGGTGGCTGAAAATCAACCACTTGATGGCTGATTTTACAGAGTTAAGTTGTTGTAAACATTAGGTTCGGTCCAAAAAACCTGCATCAAAGGCCTTTGGTAAGAGTTCGCTCATTCGCATTGTTTCGAGACGGCCTTTGAGGTTCGCCATTGTGACGGGAATGTCGCCGCAAAACTCCCAAATGATCTGGCGGCAGGCACCGCACGGCGGCGTGAGTTCGTCGGTATCGACCACGACGGCAAGGGCGGTGAATTTCCGCTGCCCTTCCGACACGGCCTTAAATATCGCGACGCGTTCGGCGCATAGTGTCAGGCCGTAGCTCGCGTTCTCGATATTACATCCTGTGACGATCTCGCCCGTCGCTGTTTCGAGTGCGGCTCCGACCTGGAAGTGCGAGAAGGGTACGTGTGCGCGTTCGCGAGCCTCGGCGGCCGCCGCGATCAGATCAGTGGCTAATACTTCAGATGACATTTTGTTCTCAACTCACGCTTACGGTCAAAAACGTGATACCAAGGCGGCCGCGACATCCTACGAAGCCATCAAGCGGCTGTCGAGGGCGATGCCTTGCGCTTTAAGTTTTTCGCGCACAAGGCTGCACAACATACTTACGCTCGTGTCTGTTTGGCCGCCTTCAGGAATTATCACATCAGCAAAACGCTTCGAAGGTTCGACGAACTCGAAATGCATCGGGCGGATCGTCTTTTCGTATTGGTCGAGAGTGCGCTCGAAGGTACGTCCGCGTTCGTTGATGTCGCGTCGCAGGCGTCGGATAAGGCGAACGTCGTCGGGCGTGTCAACAAACACGCGTACATCGAGAAGTTCCAGGATCCGCGGTTCCGCGAATATCAGGATCCCTTCGACGATCACGACCGGACGGGGTTCGATCACCTCGACGCGATCGCTGCGTGTATGCGTGACCATATCGTAGATCGGCATATCGATCGGCTGGCCGAGCTTGAGACGTTTGACGTGATTTACGAGCAGATCGCTGTCGATCGCATCGGGATGATCAAAGTTTGCGTGATGCCGATCATCGAGCGGCATATCGGCAAGATTTCTATAGTAGGAATCCTGCTCGACCAGAACCACATTCTCGGACCCAACGGCGTCGACGATCGCCCTTGCGATCGTTGTCTTTCCAGAACCTGTGCCTCCACAAATACCAATTATCATAGAGTCGAATTCAATTTCCGATCCTTGCGATCACGCGTTTCAAAAGCTCCTTGAAGACGCCTTTTACCCTTTCACCCGTTTCCATTACTTCTGCGTGGTGTATTATCTCACCGCTTAAGCCTGCGCCGAGATTCGTGATGCAGGAAATACCGAGCACACGCAATCCGGCATGTCGGGCCGCGATCGCTTCGGGCACAGTGGACATCCCGACCGCATCCGCACCAAGCAGCCTGTACATACGGATCTCCGCCGGAGTTTCATAGGTCGGGCCTGACAGCCCGCAATAGACACCGCGTCCCAAATAGAAGTTTGCCCCCGCACTTGCGATCGCCGCGGCTTCTTCTTCAGCGTACTGCTGAAGTTCGCGGTCGTAAACTTCCGTCATATCCGGAAACCTCGGCCCGAATGAATCGTCATTCTTTCCGCGCAGCGGATTCACACCCATAAGGTTCAGATGGTCGGTGATGACCATCAGCGAACCGGGCGTCATATCGGTGTTGAGGCTGCCGGCCGCATTCGTGAGGATCAGATTCTTCACCCCGAGCGACGCGAACGTGCGCGTCGGGAAGATCACCTGCTCCATCTCGTAGCCTTCGTAAAAATGGAAACGTCCCTGCTGGACGGCAACATTGATACCGCTAACTTTCCCGAGGACAAGCTGGCCCGCGTGGCCCTCGACGGTCGAGCGAGCGAAGCCGGGGATATCTTCGTAAGGGATGCGTACGGCATCCTCGATCTCGTCGGCGAATGCACCGAGGCCGCTGCCGAGAACTACGGCGGTCAAGATGTCGCCAGAAAAACGTGATCGAATGAATTCGGCCGCTTCATGCGGACTGATTATGGTCATAAAACTTCCAAAGGGGACGGTCGCTCAATCTTCTTTACTATACGGAATGCCGAGGGCCTTTGGCGCTCGCGAGAGGCCGATGAATCCTGCAAGTACAATTATCGTAAGCAGATACGGAATGATCTGGATGAACTGCACAGGTATCTCTTCGCCGCCGATCTTCGCCCATGACGCACCTTGTATCTGGATCGACAAGGCCTCGGTCAGCCCGAAAAAGAGACAGGCACCGAGCACGGGAACAGGCCGCCATTTCGCTAGGATAAGTGCGGCAAGAGCGATGAACCCGCGGCCGGCCGTCATGTTTCGCGTAAAGAGCGACGATTGCCCAATCGAGAGATACGCACCGCCAAGTCCGGCGAGTACGCCTGAGATCGTCACCGCTATGTAGCGTAGGCGAATTACATTCACGCCGGCGGTCTCGGCCGCTTCCGGATGTTCGCCTGTCGCTCTGATGCGAAGGCCGAACGGCGTCTTGTACATTATCCACCAGCATATCGGCACAAGCGCGAGTGCCACGATGGTGGCGATCGAAATGCGATTGTAAAAATCGGGAAGCTGCAGGATCTTGTCGATCTGCGGCGTCGAGCCGGAAGAATCGTATATCGCACCGGATATCAATGCAGGAAGGCCGATCATCAGAAAATTGATCGCCATACCGGCAACGACCTGATCTGCCTCGAACTTTATGCACGCGACGGCGTAAATGAACGCGAGAAATGCACCTGCCGCGACGCCCGCCGCCACGCCGATGTAGGGATCGCCGACCTGATATGTCACGACCGCGGCCGTGAACGCACCGGCGAGCATCAGTCCTTCGAGCGCGATGTTGATCACGCCCGAACGTTCCGAGAAAAGGCCCCCGAGAGCGGCAAAGATCAAAGGCGTCGCGAGCCTAAGCGATGAGAAAAGAAGTGCTAACGTAAATATCTCGCCCATTGCTTATTTCCTCGAATATTTTTGCAGACAGGCAACGAACAGGATAATGATCGCCTGCAGGACCCAGCCAAGATCTTTTGAGACCTTCGATGTGAACGCATCGACAAAGATCTCGCCGCGAAGCAGTACGCCGAAGAACAAAGCCGCGACGAAGACTCCGAGCGGATGATTCCGCCCGAGCAGTGCGACGGCGATACCGAGAAAGCCCCATTCGGCCGAAAAGCCATTATAAAAATTATGCCTTGTGCCGAGAACCTCGCCGATGCCGACCATTCCGGCAAGTGCGCCGGAGATCGTCATCGCGAGAATGATCTGCTTTTTCGGTGAAATTCCGCCGTATTCCGCCGCCGATGGATTCTGCCCGACCGCTCGCAGTTCATAGCCCCATTTCGTTTTCCAAAGGAAAATATATACCGCGATGCAAGCCAGTATCGCGAGTAAAAAAGCGACATTCAGCGGAACATCCGCGGGCAGTCCGGGAATGAACGAGCTGAGCTGCGGGATCGTCGCATTCTCGCCGATCGGTGCGGTCTGCAGGATCGGGTCGCCCGGGATCTTGTAGTAATACTGCGTAAAATAGCTGACCAACGCGATGCCGATAAAATTCAGCATGATCGTGTTGATCACTTCGTGTGAACCGAATTTCGCCTTCAGCACGCCGGGAATGCCGCCCCAGACCGCACCCGCGATGATCGCCGCCGCGATGCACATCGGAACAAGCAGGATCGCAGGAAGCGTGCCCCAAGACCAATCCTGCTTGTCGGTGCCGACGGTTACGATCGTGCCGCCGAACTTGATGCCGACCCAGGCTGCCGCGAACGCCGCAACGTAAAGCTGGCCTTCGGCGCCGATATTCAAAAGTCCGCAGCGAAGTGCGACCGCGACCGCAAGGCCCGTGAATATCAAAGGCGTTGCGTAATGGAGCATCCAGCCAACGTCGCGCAGCGAGCCGAACGAGCTCGAAAGCAAAAGTCGATACGCCTCGATCGGGTTGTCCCCGAGCATGAGGATAACGATGCCGCCGACAATAAATGCCGCAACGACCGCCACCAGCGGCCAAAAAATCTCTTTTAGGATCTTCATCTAAACAGCACCCATCGCACGAAGCTTTCTATTCGGTTCTAATGAAAAACTGCGTCACCGGGCAAAATGTTCTTACGATCTGTCGAAGAAGTGAATAGCGTAGATAATATACCGTCAATACAGCGAGATGTCATCTCAAAAAGGCCAATACTTCCGTACCAGGTGGCGGCAAAGAATATACAAGATAAGGCCGTCGGGCGATAACCCGGGAAAGCGGCCGAAACCTGAACTCTTGGGAGGGTGTCGGGGCAGGTCATATAGACGCAAAGGCCGCAGAAAGGGTTCAATACAGCTCTCAGCCGTCAGCTATAAGCTTTGGGCGGAGCCGCAGTCCGAACCGCCTTCAGCGGAAGGTCCGCTCGAAAGGCATTTTTGAACCTACATGTTTCGAGCCTGTAAGATCTTGAAAACAGGTGCTTTAACCTGTCCCACGATCCATTGGGACCGTGGGGCAGGGAAAGGACATCGTGCGGGAAGTTTACCAGACACGCACACGGCTTTCTGGTGCAAGGTAGAGTTTCTCGCCAGGCTTTACATCGAAGGCGGTGTACCAGGCGTCGAGGTTTCGGACCGTGTCCGCACGGAACTCGCCCGGGGCGTGTCCGTTTGTCGCGATGATCGCACGAAGCAGCTGCGGCCGCATCTTTCCGCGCCAAGCCTGTCCGAACGCCAAGAAGAACCGCTGATCGCCTGAGAAACCATCCTTGGAAGGTGCTTCCTTGCCGTTGTAAGCCACCCTGTACGCATCGTAAGCGGCTGACAGGCCTGCGACATCGGCGATATTCTCTCCGAGGGTCAATTTACCGTTCACGTGCACGCCCGGCAGCGGTTCGTATGCGTCAAATTGAGCGGCAAGACGGTTGCCGGATTCGGTGAAATGTTCAAAGTCTTCCGGCGTCCACCATTTCGTCATCTTGCCGTAAGCGTCGAACTCGCTTCCCATATTGTCGAAGCTGTGGCTTATCTCATGGCCGATGATGGCGCCTATTGCGCCGTAGTTCTCGACCGGGTCGGCGTTCATATCAAAGAACGGCGGATTCAGGATGGCCGCAGGGAAGTTGAGAGCGTTCTGAAGAGGCACGTTGAGTGCGTTGACGGTTTGAGGTGTGATCCACCATTGCCTCTTATCGACCGGCTGGTGAAGTCTTGTGAGATTCCATTCGTAATTGAATAGGCTCAGGCGCCGGTTGTTTCCAAGAGCGTCGTTATCCTTGATGACAACACCATTGTAGCTTCGGAACTTATCGGGATATCCGACGCCGACGTAAAGCGTGCCGAGCTTCTCCTTTGCCTTTGCCTTGGTTTTTGGCGACATCCACGTAAGACCGTCGATCCGTTTGCCGAACGCCGCGACAATGTTCTTGACCAGGGCCTGGATATCGCTCTTTGCGCGCGCCGGAAAATATTTTCCGACATAAAGCTTGCCGACGGCATCTCCCAACGCGTCGCCTGTGGCGGCGATCGCACGCAGTTCGCGTGATGTCTGCTGCTGAAGGCCGGCCGCCGTTTTGCCGTAGAAATCGAAGCTTTCATCGGCAAATGCCTTTGGCAAAAGCGGCGATGCGGAATCGATGGCCCGGAAAGTGAGGTACTCTTTCCACGTTTCAAGAGGCTCACTGCCGACAAGAGCCGATTCACCTACGGTCGCGCCGGGTTGCCAAACTATAAAAAGCGGCTGGTCATCGAGCTTCGCCGCCGTAAAGAAAGCGGTCCAATCGATGCCCGGTGCTTTTGCTGCGAAATCGGCGCTCTTCCAAGGGTTGTTCGCCTTGTGCACGTCGCTTGATTCTTCAGGATCCGCATGAACCTTAGCGATCTTGATCTCTAGGTCGAATATCCGCTTTGCCTTCGCCTCGGCGTCCTCGAGGTTCGCGAGTTTCAAGACTGCGGCGATATGTTCAAGATACTTCTCGCGAAGCATCTTGCTCCGCTCATCCTCTTTCAGATATACGTCGCGTTCCTGCATTCCGAGTCCGCCTTGCAGCAGGTATGGGACGTTCTTCTTCGGGTCGGTGAAATTCGGCGAAACGAAAAGCCCGAAAAGATGCGGCGTGTAGAAATCGGTCATATTGAGCGGATCAACATCGGCCCGCAGCTGGCTTCCCAGCACCCGCGAAAGGCCTTTGGCATCTTTGATCGCAGCGATCTCCGCGAGGCCGTCTTTAAGCGGCGAAAGGCCGAGCTTTTCTATCTCCTCGACATTCATAAAGGCTTTGTAGTAGCTCGCGATGGCCCGCGATTCGGGATCTTTCGCCTTTTCGGCGTGCTCGATCAGGCTTGCCGTACGTTTCTTTACGACATCATCGATCACGTTGAACGCACCGAGGGATGAACGGTCGGCAGGGATCTCAGTATTCTTGTACCAAGTGCCGTTCGCATACATAAAAAAGTCGTCGCCGGGCCGGATCGCGGTATCCATTCCGGCGGCATCGATCCCCGCGGTCTTGGCCTGCGCGGCCGCGGCCGTTGGCAGAAGGCCGACAAATAGAGTGAAAGCGGCGGCAAATGTGACTGTCTTTTTATAAAACCGGTTCATAAAACATCCTTTCCTTCTTTACGCTAAAATTTGGTGTTCTTGGCTATTATACGAAGCGGCGTCTTGCTAAGTTATAGTAAAATCTAGGTGCAACTTTGCGGCACCTACTCCGTTCTAAGGATGCGGCGGATCGAGTCCCGAGTTCGCCATTTGTGAGGAAGATGATGAAAATCGCGATTCTGGCTTTGATCTCGACATTGATACTAGCGATGACAATTACTGCGCAGGCACCTGAAACCGTAACTCTAAAGGCCGGTCAGCGGAAGAGCGCTGTCAAGGGCCGCCTGAAGATCAAATTCCTCTCGGTCGAGGAAGATTCGCGATGCCCGGAAGGTGCTCAGTGCATCTGGGCCGGCAACGCGAAGATCAAGATCTCGGTCAGCGGAATGTACGAGACAAAAACGTTCGAACTTAATACGAATATGGCTCCGCAGTCAGTAACGATGGATTGCTGGGCGATCGAGATCGAAGATCTGCTGCCGGCGAAAAACGCCGACAAAGCGACCGATCAAAAGGAGTACGTCGCAAAGCTGAAGGTCACAAGGCTCCAGCGATAGCGCTCGTCCGAGCCGGAAGCGAAAGGATCATCATAAGCATCAAGAGAAGGAAATAAGGTATCAAGATCGCAGCCCCTGCGTAGTCCTTTGCGATGCGTTGCCCGAAGAACAACCCGCAGATCGCCGCCGAGCCGACGATCGATGCATAAAAAAGCACGACGGCCGACCCGGTCGCAAGCAAGTATGCCAGTCCGACAACCGATGCCACGCCGGTGGCGAGTTCCATAACGGTGATCGTGATTAGCATTACGGGTACGAATGGAGCCAGAGGCGACTTCTCGAAATGCGAGGTCAGGTATTCAAGATTACCTTTCCAATCGGCGACCTTATCAAGCGAAGATTGAACAAAAAGTATCGCGACGACCAGTCCCGTGAACGCAAGCGGCAGATCTCTGGTTAGCTCAAAAGTCACGATTTCTTACCTCTTGGGACGAGATTTCGCCATCAACGCCTCGATCTCATCAGCGTTCTTCGGCACGGCCGATGTCAGGTTCCGATTGCCTTCTTTGGTTACGAGCACGTCGTCCTCGATGCGGATCCCTATGCCGCGATATTTCGCCGGCGCAGATCTGTCATCAGGCGGGATGTATAGGCCGGGCTCGACCGTCAGCACCATTCCGGGGGCAAACGGCTTCGAACTTCGTGCCTGCTGATCGACGAAATAGCGTCCCGCATCATGAACGTCAAGGCCGAGATAATGGCCAACGCCGTGCATATAGTATTTCAAATACGCCTTTTTCTTTATCAGGTCGGTCGTCTTTCCCTTGAGCAGTCCGAGCTTTTTCATTCCTTCCGTAAGGAGTTCGATGGAATAGTCCTGTCTCGCTTTTACGGTGTTGCCTGTAACGGTAAAGTCGATGCATTTTTCCTGAACATCTAGAACGACATCATAGACTTCACGCTGCGCTGCAGAGTATTTTCCGTTTACCGGAAAGGTGCGCGTAATATCTGCCGCATAATTCTGATACTCAGCTCCGGCATCGACAAGCAAAAGATCGCCGTCCTTGAGCTGCATATTATTCTCGACATAATGCAGGATCGTCGCATTATCGCCGCCGCCGATGATCGAGTTGTACGCAACGCCGCTCGCTCCCTTGCCCCGCATATAAGCCTCGATGAGCGATTCGACCTGTGATTCGTTCATTCCGGGCCGAGTCCTTTTCATTGCGAGAACGTGGGCTTGCGCCGAGATGGTCGCGGCCGTCTGCATCAATTCGACCTCCTTTGCGTCCTTGTGCAGACGCATTTCGCCGATGATCGGCGTCGGGTCGAAGATAACTCGAGGCGGATACGCCGTCTTTAAGCGGCGAACACGCTGCTCAGTAAAATAATCGAGGATCCGCGCATCCAACTCGCGATCGACGGAGAATCGATAGTAAAGGTGGTCATGACCGTTCACGTGCTTTGCCAGGTCGCCGGCGAATTTCTCGATCGAGAACGCCTGGTCGCATCCGAAATGCTTCTTCGCCCCTTCAACGCCTTGGCGACGGCCGAACCAAGTTTCCATCAGCGGATCACGCGGACGAACGTAGAGCGTGAAAGGCTTCTTCGAAGCATTGTCGATCACGGCTATCGCGTCCGGTTCCGGAAAACCGGTCAGGTACCAAAAGTCCGAATCCTGCCGGAATTTGAACTCCGTGTCGTAACTTCGTGTCTGTTCGTGAGCAGCAGGAATTATGGCGATGGAGTTCGGTTCCATCTGCGAGATGAAGCGTTTAAGTTGGGATCGCATATAAAGAGAATAGTATCGCAGAATTGCGAAAATTGTCAGTCCAGATGCAAGTGGTTCGCCATCTTCGCGTTCTGCGAATGTAGTCGGTATAATCGCGGAAACCTTTCGAAAACTTTCTACAATAAGGGGAAAACAAAATGTACAAGAAATATCTGGTTCTGCTCGCTGTCCTGCTGTTTGCTGTCCCGGCCTTTGCCGACATCGCACGGCCCGACCGAACTCCGAAACCGCCGAAGAAAGAGACGGCCATCGACAGCCGCCTAACCATTCGGCTCGATAAGGACGCAAAAGAGGCTCGGCTGATCATTCCGCGAAGTGAGCTAAAAGGCCTTATCGCCCAACTCGGTACGGACGAAATGCCGGCAGTAAAGGTCGGCGGCATTTCGCAGACCCAAACGATCATGGGCGGCACGCTCATCTCGCTTGCGATACTTTTCGGCGGAGTGTGGGCGTTTCGTTCGGGAAAGCTTGCGACACGGTCCGGCAAGGTGACCGCCTCGGTCGCGCTCGTTCTTGCGGGCAGTGCCATGACGTCCCTCGTCTATGCCAACATCGCACCGCCGCTTGAGACGCGTTCGATAAAGGGCAGCATATTCTCGCCAGCCATACAGAAATACAAATTCGTAAGCGGCAGGATCAAGCTCGAGGTCGGCGAGGACGAGAGCGCACCGACGCTGATCGTTCCCGACCCCACAGTATCACCGACACCCGCCGAATAAATGCAGGAGATCCGCATCAACCGGTTCGAGCTATCGAGCGCGCACGTCTTTTTGACGGCGTTCATCGCGTCCTGCGCGTTCGGGGCCGTGTTGATCGGGTCCTTTCCGCTTCAGCTCTCGATCGTAACGATCTTCCTCTTTGCTGGCCCGCACAACTTTATGGAATTCCGCTACTTCGTAGCGCGGATGCCTGTGCGCTGGGGAAGATCGCGAACATATTATCTTGTCGGCATCGGCGGTGTCGTCGTGCTGGCGTCAGCATATCTGACGCTCTATTTTGCGAGCGGGAATTGGCTCTGGTCAGGCGTCAATTGGCAGTTTTGGGCCGCTTTTTGGAATACGGGATTGATCCTCTGGGTCGGTTCATTATTTTACCTTCGCGGGCGACAGCGTCGGCGTGATTGGTCGCTTGCAATAGCTGTCGCATGCCTGCTCGCGGGAGCCGCGTGGATCGTCCCGCTCTATTGGAGCCTCGCGCTCGTTTACATTCATCCGTTCGTTGCGATGTGGTTCCTTGAACGGCAGATCCGACGAACACGCCCTGAATGGCTCCGCGCGTATCATCTTTGTCTCGCATCGATTCCCGTATTTTTGATTTTGCTTTGGGCGTCGCTTGCCGGCCGGCCGCCGCTTTCGGAAGAGACGAGCCTCTTTTGGCGTATCGTGCAGCATTCCGGCAGCGAGATCCTGCCGGGAATTTCGAGCCATTTGCTCGTCGCAACTCACGTCTTTCTCGAGTCGATACATTATTTCGTCTGGCTTCTGCTGATACCGCTCGTCGATCGGCGAGCGATCCCGTGGCGCCTGAATGAGATACCGCTCTTTGCAAACACGAACGGCTGGCCGAAGGTCGTCGCGGGTCTTCTTATCGTAAGCGTTTCGCTGATGATCGTGCTGTGGTTCGGCTTTACGGTCGATTACCTGACCGCCCGCGACGTCTATTTCGCATTCGCGATCGGACATGTCCTGGCGGAATTTCCTTTCCTCGTCAAGATGCTTTGATATGTTCCTTTTCGACGAAGTTGACTTCGTACAGACACAGAACCTTCCGCTCGGAGATCTATGGTATTTTCTGCCATTCGGCTATCTCGTTACGATCCTCATCGAGACGCCCGTACTGCTCATCGGCCTCGGACGCAGGTTCTCATTCAAGCAAAAGCTGTTCGCGGGAATTTGGCTTACCGCCTGCACATATCCGATCGTCGTGATCGTCCTTCCCGCCGTATTTCTCGGCTCGCCCAGATGGCTTTATCTCACTGTCGCCGAGGTTTTCGCACCCGTTGCGGAATGTGCGATCTTTTGGCTCGCGTTCCGAGGCACCGAGGCCGTCAGCTGGACTCGCACATTCACCGTCATCATCATCGCTAATCTCGCATCCTTCGGCCTCGGCGAGGTCCTTAACGCCTATCAGTGGTTCGGTTTGTTCTAAAATCAAGCTAAAATCAAAAGCGCGATGGAGCAGCCGAGAACAATCGAAGAACAGACGCTTCGTATCACAGAGATATTTCTCTCGATCCAGGGCGAATCTTCGCACGCGGGTCGTCCGTGTTCCTTCGTTCGGCTGACGGGATGCCCGATGCGCTGCATTTGGTGCGACAGCGAATACACGTTCTCAGGCGGCGAGAAGATGTCGTTCGATGCAGTCTTTGCAAGGCTTGAAGAATTAGGATGCAGCCTTGTCGAAGTAACCGGCGGTGAACCTCTCGCGCAAAAGAATGTGTTCCCCTTCATTACCGAACTTTGCGACCGAGGTTATGAGGTTTTGATCGAAACCGGAGGTTTTGTAAGTACAGAGAACGTCGATCCGCGGGCGAGCATCATCCTGGATGTGAAGTGCCCCGCATCAACAGAAAGCGACCGCAATCACTGGCCGAATCTCGAACGCCTTCGCGCCGACCGCGACGAAGTGAAATTCGTCGTCGCAGACCTACGCGATCTCGAATTTGCAAAAGAGATCATCGCCAAATACAACCTCGCGACTCACGCAAAAGAGATCCTTATCTCGCCCGTTCACGGCTGCAAGGATCTCGTCGAGATCGCGTCCGCCGTCTCAAATATGAGCGGCAACATTCGCCTCAACCTCCAACTCCACAAATTCATATGGGGCTCCGACGCGCGAGGTGTCTAATTGTTCATTGTTAATTGTCGAATTGTAAATTGGTTTAAGGCGGCTCTTTAGTACCAGTTAACAATTTTCCAATTTACAATTTACAATTGAGCGGAATATGGCTGATGCTGCAATCGTATTGGTTTCGGGCGGGATGGATTCGTGCGTGACGGCGGCGGTCGCCCGCGAAGAATGCGGTGAGATCGCGTTTTTGCATATCTCTTACGGCCAGTTGACGGAAGCCCGCGAAAGGAGGGCGTACAACGACATAGCTGACTTTTACAGCGTTGAGAAAAGGCTTGATGTCTCGATCGAGTATCTCGCAAAGATCGGCGGCTCATCTTTGACGGATCGAGCGATGACGGTCGGCGAGGCTGATCTTACATGCTCTGAGATCCCGAACACCTACGTTCCGTTCCGAAACGGGAATATGCTCTCAATCGCGGCGAGTTGGGCGGAGGTTTTGGGGGTTTCAGCGATATATATCGGAGCCGTCGCAGAAGATTCGAGCGGTTATCCCGATTGCAGGCCGGAATTTTATACGGCCTTTCAAGCCGCGATAGATGCCGGCACAAAACCTGCCACCCGCATCGAAATTCGCACACCGATAATTCGCCTCTCGAAAGCCGAAATCGTCAAAAAAGGGTTCGAACTCGGCGCTCCGCTTGAGCTTTCATGGTCGTGTTATCGCGAAAACGATCTGGCATGCGGCACTTGTGATTCCTGTGCCTTAAGGCTCAGAGGATTCGATGCCGCGGGCATCACCGATCCGATCCCTTACAAGTAATCTCTTATTTGCTCACAAAAAGCGCGTCCGCGTTCCAGAGCGAATACGGCAGCATCGGGCTCGGCGCAATGTTGCCGACTCGCATGTTCGCCGCCGAGACAACGTGACGTGTTACGACAGGGATCACCGGCATTTCGTCTGCCATTATCTTCTGTATCTCATCAAAGAGAGCTTTACGTTTGGCCTGATCGGATTCGGCCGCCTGCTCGTCAAAAAGCTTGTCAAGACGCGCTTCCCATTCGGTCGCAGGTGCTTTTTGCATCGGCTGCCACTGATGGGTCGAACCGCTGCTTTCGATGAATCCCGCCATTGTCGAAGGCTCCATGTCGCTCGCAGCGAGCCCAAGAAATATCGCATCGTAATCAAAACTCGCGGTCCAGCGAGCGGTAATATCTTTTGATTCGATCGGCGCGACCTGCATCTTTATTCCGAGTTTGGCGAGATCTTCCTGAATAACGGCGGCTGCGAGATTGCGCGGTTGATTCTCGACGCCGACCAAAAGCGTGAATTCGACGCGGTTGCCTTTGGCGTCATAAAGCTCAGGAGCTTGTTCGGTTCCTTTGGCGGCGAATCCGGCTTCTGCAAGGAGCTGTTTGGCTCCGGCAAGGTCATAGGTGTCGGCGGAGATCGCCTTGTTGAGCCAAACCTTGTTCCCCGGCGACACAAAGCTGCCCATCGGAGTCGCGAGCCCGCGAAGCGTCGTCTCGGCGATAGTCTTCTTGTCGATCGCTTTTGCGATCGCCTTTCGGAACCTCACATCGGAGAACCACGCGTATTTTGGTGAAGAGGCTAGATCCTTACCCTTCGCGTCCTTCTTATTTAGGTTGAAGAAGATGTGATCCGTACTCATTCCGGGGCCGACATCGATCGCCTTGATCGGCGAACCGGGTTTGCCCAAGGACGCAAAGTCCGACGGACGGATCCGATCGACGATATCGACCTGGCTCTGTTCGAGTTTTGCGAGAGCTGCATTCGATTCCGGGATGACGTCGAAAACGATCTTGTCCAGATAGGGCAGTTGTGTGCCCGATGCTTCCTTTTTCCAATAATTCGGATTGCGTGCGAACGTCAGGCGTTCGCCGACCGCCACGGACTCCACAATGAACGGGCCGCTCGAAACGATCGTTTTTGGATCTGCGGTGAGCCCCCAACTTTCTGCAAGCGTGCCGGCATCAAGGGCCGGCTTCAGGGCCTTAGCCGGAAGCACGCCGACGTTTATCAGGTAATTCTCAACGGCGGCGACCTTTTGCGGAAAGATGAGTTTGAGATTCAGCTTATCGACGACCTTTACCGCGATCTGTTTGTTGTCGCCGATGGTCATCGCACTCTTCCACGCGGGTGAATTCGTTTTTTCGTCGTAGATCGCGGCCATCGTAAAGGCAACGTCGTCCGATGTGATTTCCGAGCCATCGGAGAATTTTGCTCCGTCGCGAAGTCTTACGTCGACCGTAACGCCGTCATCCTCACGCTTCCAAGACTCGGCAAGTCCCGCCTTGTAGGTCTGAGTCGCGTGGTCCAGGTCAACGAGTCGACCGGTGAGCATATAAAATGCCGCGTCGATCGTCGCCTCATCCTTCGCCATCAAGTAATTGAGCGTGGTCGGCGCCGTGCTGAGGCGATAAACGAGTTCGCCGCCCCGCGTCGGTGCGGCAGATGTCGGTGTCGTGTTCGTCGCAGGTGACCCGCACGCGGAGATCATGGAGCTTATGGCAAGGCATACGATGAAGAGTTTCGTTCTCATTTTATTTTTATTCGCGATCCAACGGGTGAGAAGCTCGACAACATTATACTCGATACTTTGAAAAACGAACGGTAATAGTTGAGAATTATCGGCGGGCAGTTCGTGCTACAGTTTTTCATACGCAAGATCGTTCAGGGAATTTTGCTTCTGCTGATCACATCGGCGGCCGCATTTTTCCTGCTGTCTTCTGCCGGCAGCGATGCATTCACTTCGCTTCGCGAAAATCCGCAGGTCTCGGCCGCCGCGATCGAGAAACTGCGGGCTTCCTACGGACTCGATCGGCCTGTGATCGAACGCTACGGCTCGTGGCTCGCATCGGCCGCACGAGCCGATCTTGGAGATTCATTTTATTACCAGGTCCCCGTTGCCCAACTCGTCCTTGCGAGGTTTTGGTCAACCGCGGTTCTCGCTTTTGCTGCGATCGGGATAGCATGTTTGATCGCGGTAACCCTTGCGTTTCTGAACGCACGGTTTCGCAGCCGAACGCTGTCTGTCTTTACGGACGGCATCATCCTGGTTTTTTCGTCGACGCCGCGGATAGTCATATCGCTTTTAGCATTGGCGATCCTCGTTTACGGGGCGATCACTTCCGTGTTCTGGCTTTCCGCGATTTCGTTGTCGGTGCCGCTGGTCGCATTGCTTTTGGCACAGTTCAACCAGAGCCTGCAGGATGCGATGCTTGAAGATTTCGTGCGCACCGCGAGAGCAAAAGGACTGAGTGAAACGGTGATCATCCTTCGGCATGCGTTTCGTGCGGCGATCAATCCGGCGCTCACTGTTTTCGGGCTTTCGCTCGGCGCCTTGCTCGGCGGTTCGGTGATCGTCGAGACGGTTATAGGACGACCCGGCATCGGATCGTTGACGGTAACCGCCGTGCGAAACCGCGACATTCCGCTCTTGATGGGCGTGATGATCGTCGTAAGCATTGCGGTGTGGGCGGGCAACTCGCTTGCGGAGGTATTGCAGTTCGTCAACGACAAACGCCTGAAGTCTCAGGAGGGCGAATGAGCGACAACGGCGGCAGCACCCGACTCTCGATCGCGGCAAAGGCCGGCATTCTTCTCCTTTTAGGGTTTGTTCTCGTTGCGGTCTTTGCCGACTTTCTTGCTCCGTATGACCATACTTCGCAGTCTCGAAACCTGCCGAATGCTTCGATCTCGACCATATCATTTTCGAATGATGACAGCGGAAGTTTCTCGCTGGTTCCTCGCGTCTTCGAGCCGAAGATGACCGACGCATTGTTGCAATCCTACACGCACGACCCGTCAAGGTCAGCGAAGGTCGAATTTTTCGCAAAAGGTTATAGTTATCGCTTGCTCGGTGTCATTCCGCTTGACCGACATCTGTTCGGGACCGGCAGCGACGAGATCGGCCTGCATCTCTTGGGCACTGATGCACTTGGACGCGACCGGTTCTCGCGGCTGCTGATCGCGATACGATTTTCGCTGATCGTATGCACGATCGGTGCCGCGTTTGCGAGTATTGTCGGTATCGCACTCGGCCTCGTCGGCGGATATGCGGGAAAGATGGCGGATACCGTGATCTCAGGCGTGGCTGATGCGGTCATCTCGCTGCCTTCGATGATCGTGATCCTCGCGGCACGTGTCGCATTTCCGCTCGAGCTGCCCCCGATGACCGCCGCACTCCTGCTTGTCGGGCTTTTTACGTTCACCGGTTGGGCCGAGATGACACGGCTGACGCGCGGTCTCGTGAAACGCACGCGAACGCTCGATTACATAACCGCCGCACGCATTTCCGGCGTGAGCGGCAGCCGCATTCTTGTCCGTCATATACTGCCGAATATCGCGCGTCCGCTGCTGACACAAGCAACGCTCATCCTGCCGGCGTTCCTTCTCGTCGAGGCGACCCTTTCATTCTTAGGCGTTGGGCTGCAGGAACCGGAACCGAGCCTCGGGAATATGCTTGCTGCAGCGAACGATCTGACACAGCTTCGCGAACACGCATTCGTTCTGCTTTCGCCGGCGATCGTCATCGCGTTGTTCGTCCTCGCAGTTCGTCTTACAAATACAGGATTCAACACAAATGAAGATCGCAAGAATTTTTAGCTGCATCGCAATTCTTCTGGCCGCAGCGAGCATTGGCGTCGCCCGTGCCGGGCTTGTCGAGGTTCGTGGTGAAAGATTTTACGTCGGCGACGAACCATATTTTTTCGTCGGTGCGAACTACTGGTACGGTTCGCTTCTTGGCCGCGAAAAGGACGAACACCGCGGGGCCGCCCGTCTTCGCAGTGAGCTGGATATGCTCAAGCGTTTGGGCATCACCAACCTCCGCGTTCTCGCCGGTGCCGAAGGTGAAGGAATGCTCAACGGCATCACACGCGTAGGCCCGCCGCTGCAGCCCGAAAAGGGAAAGTTCGACGAAGATGCTCTAAAGGGTCTCGATCTGCTGCTGGCGGAGATGCGTAAACGCGATATGCGGGCGGTTATCTACCTGAGCAACAATTGGGAATGGAGCGGCGGCTTTCAGCAGTATTTGCTTTGGGAAAAACGCATCGACCCAACTCTCACGACACGAAAACCTAGCTGGGACGAACTTCGCGATACGGTCAAGGAATTCTATTCGTGTAGCCGGTGCATTGCCGCCTATCAAACGCAGGCAGCGAAGGTCATCTCCCGACGCAACAGCGTCAACAAGATCGAGTATGCAAAAGACCCGACGATAATGGCTTGGGAGATCGCTAACGAGCCTCGCCCGATGCGGCCCGCTGCGAACGACGCATATGTTGCGTTTCTAAAGGGAACCTCGGCCCTCATCCGCACGCTCGACCCGAAGCATCTTATTACGATCGGCCACGAAGGCCATATCGGCACCGAGAGCGTCGAGCTTTTCAAGAAGGTCCATTCCGACAAGAACATCGACTACCTGACGATCCACATCTGGCCGAAGAATTGGGGCTGGCTCGCTGACGGCGAACTCGAAAAGGCCCTTGCTAATGCCGAGAGCGAGACGCAGAAGTACGTCGATGCGAACCTAGCTGTCGCGCACGATCTCAAGAAACCGCTTGTGATCGAGGAATTCGGCTTTCCGCGTGACGGCCGGAGTTTTGACCGCAGCTCTACCACCAAATTGCGCGATCGATATTTCGAACTGATCCTGTCGCAATTGGGCAGCAGCAGGCAAGGCACGGTCGCGGGTGTGAATTTCTGGGCATTCGCAGGTCGCGGCCGGGCCGCGCATTCCAACTATATTTGGAAGCCCGGCGACGATCATACCGGCGATCCGCCGATGGAAGAGCAAGGCCTGAACTCCGTCTTTGATACCGATAGATCGACATTATCGGTGCTAAGGAAGGCCGCTCGGAGAGCGAAGAGCCTTTAGAGGTCGATCGCTCTGCCCGAGACATTTGAGGCGTGAGCGGCATCGATCACGCGCTGCACCGCGAGGCCGTCCTCGAACGTTGCCGCATACCCGATCTCCGATCTGCCCTCGCGGATCGCCTCGACCAGTTTCGGAGCGAAACTCACGAACCCGCGTGCAAAGCCCGTATCCGCAATTCCCTCGATAGTCTCGCCGGGATCGGTATCGACCATCTGCCAGCGTTTCTCGCCCCGAGGTGCGATCGAAACGCCGCCTATCGCGTCGATCTTCATCGCGCCGTCTGAGCCATGCAGCTCGAGGATGTTCTTGTAGCTCGGGCCTTCCGTCATCGAAAGGGAAATAACGCCGGTCGTGTCGGCCGTAAGATCAGAATCCGCAAAACGCACGATCATGTTCACTTCGTCATCAGAAGTCACTTCGCGGCTTTCGCCATCCTTGTCAACACGCGTCTTTATCTGGGCTTCCAGTTGACAGAAGACGCGCGAGATCGTCGTTCCTAACAGCCAGTTGAACGAATCGATCACATGTGTGCCGATCGCGCCGAGCGCACCGCCGCCGGAATTTACGTCCGACCACCAATTCCACGCAACATTCGGATCGCCTCTGTGCGGTGCGCGGAAGAATGCCTTGACGTGCCGGACCGTGCCGATCCGTCCTTCACGAAGCATCGCGAATGCCTTCTGGCGGCCGTCCTGAAAGCGAAGTTCGTGGTCGATCAGAGCAAGCACGCCCTTGCCGCGCGCGGCAGCACACATCGCTTCGGCTTCGGCAACATTCATCGCCATCGGCTTCTCGCAAAGCACGTGCTTGTCGTTCGCGAGGGCAGCAAGCGTCATCTCATGATGATGGAGCGGCGGTGTAGTAATGCAGACAAGGTCCACATCGGGATGAGCGACCGTCTCCCGCCAGTCCGCCGTAAAATGTGCGGCGCCGCTTGCCTCGGCGGTCGTTTTGGCATTCTCAAGCGAATGACTCGCGACAGACGCGATAAACGCTCCGTCCACCTTCTGAAACGCCGGTATTTGCGTCGTGCGCGCAAATCCGGTTCCGATGATTCCGATACCGACCCGTTTAGTCATCCTCTCATTTAATCACATTCGCCTTTCAGCACTCCAGATGCGGTCAGTGGTCAGTGGTCAGTTGCGGAAGCCCGCAAGTTAGTAAGGGCACTCTTGTCAAAACCGCCTGCGTGAGCGGGCGGTCAGTTCTGCGGAAAGTCAAAAGTAAAAGGTCAAAGGCAAAGTCTGAGCTGGAACCTTCGGCTCCGTAGGAGCCGTATGTTTGTAGGACGCGATCATCATCAACCATTTCGGAGGCGGCTTGCCGCCGACAATGGCTTCGCATAGCCACGTCGTTTACGGCGTGGTTTAGGACGGAAAATGAATTCCGGGCAGGCGGCTTGGCCGCCGACAAGGCACTGTCGCTCCTAACGGAGCTCCAGCATTAAATTTGCGACCTCTTTCCCAGGGTGGCGGCCGCGACGGCCTTACCCTGGGCTATTCACGTTCGTCCCCTACGGGGACAAGAGAGGCGGCCATCGCATAGCCACGTCGTTTACGGCGTGGTTTAGGACGGAAGATAAATTCCCGGAGGCGGCTTGCCGCCGACAAGATCTGTCGCTCCTAACGGAGCTCCAGTATCCATATTGCTGGCGGTTGCTACAAACATTTCGCTCCTAACG
>OEIU01000206.1_pt1 | contig 59877 bp, 54 predicted proteins | sample 1539221 | NCBI WGS metagenome assembly OEIU01 (sample SAMN03792071, study PRJEB22550) | activated sludge metagenome | feature: wastewater treatment plant; material: activated sludge; isolation source: Wastewater treatment plant of a petroleum refinery complex | place: Argentina: Zarate | collected... | reverse complement strand
CGTAGACCATGTGATGCAGGCCGGAGCCGTCATCGGTGTCGCCGATATACATGCCCGGCCGCTTGCGTACGGCATCGAGGCCCTTCAACACCCGGATCGATTCCGCGCCGTATTCGACCGGAATTGGATGCTCAGTGTCGGCAGGGGTCTGCCGGGCAGGTTCTGTCATGTGAAGCCTTCGAGGGTGTCCCGAATCAGCTGCGCATTATGAGGCGCTGATCGGTCTATTTGTGCCATGAAAGAGGCATCGCGCCTAGCGCAATCTCTCTATCAACAAGTCTTTGAATAAATGGTGGTTTTTTACACTTTTTCAAGGTGTTCGAGGGCCGGTTTTACACACCCCGAAAAGCCCGATTCGAGGACGTTCGGGGGGCGGTTTTCGAGGGCTCCGCCTGCTCGCCGGCGAGCCTCAGGCGCGGCGGCGGACCTGGCCGGACTCGACGTCGAAAATCTCGCTGCCGGGCCCGATATCGACGAACGCCGCCGGGTCGGCTCCGGTCATCCAGACCTGTGCGCCGAGCCTTGCGAGTTCGTCGAACAGCGCCTTGCGCCTGACGGGATCGAGATGGGCGACGACCTCGTCGAGCAGCAACAGCGGCACGATGCCGGTCATCTCGGCGACCAGGGTGGCGTGCGCCAGCACCAGGCCGATCAGCAGCGCCTTCTGCTCGCCGGTAGAGGCATCGCGCGCCGGCATGTTCTTCGGCGCATACACCACCTGCAGGTCGGTGAGGTGGGGGCCGTCGAGCGTGCGACCGGCGGCGGCATCGCGCACGCGGCTCGCGCGCAGGATCTCGCGGTAGCGATCTTCCACCGCGGTGGCGGGCTCGTTGACCAGCGCGTTTTCCATCCAGCCGTCGAGCATGATCTGCGCCGAGGGAAAGGCGGAGGCCGCGCCGCGCTCCCTGAGCATCGCCGCCAGCCGCGTCACGGTCTGGCCGCGCGTGGCGGCAACCGCGACCGCAAGCTCGGCGGTTTCGCGCTCGATCGCGTCGCACCAATGGTCGTCGTAATTGCGCACTTCGAGCAGGCGGTTGCGCGAACGGAGCGAACGTTCCAGCGCCGAGACGCGGCTGGAATGCTCGCTGTCGATCGCCAGCACCAGGCGATCGAAGAAGCGCCGGCGTTCGGAAGCCGCGCCGAGAAACAGCCCGTCCATCGTCGGCGTCAGCCACACCATGCGCAAATGGTCGCCGAACGCGTTCGCCGAACCGACGGGCTCGCGGTCGATCCGGCAGCGCCGGCTGGTGGAAGCTCCTTCCGCACCCGGGGCGTCGATGCCGGTCCCGAGCGTCGCAAGCCCGAGTGCGCCCTCGACCTCGGCAGCGACCGCCCAGGAGCCGTCGCCCTGATTGTCGGCGACATCCTCCAGCGTCGCGCGCCGCAGGCCGCGCCCCGGCGAGAGAAACGAGATCGCCTCCAGGCAATTGGTCTTGCCGGCGCCGTTCGGTCCCACCAGCACTACCACATCGCCGCGCACCTGCACGCTTCCCGCACGGTAGTTGCGGAAATGCGTGAGCGAGAGGCGATGGATGCGGGAGGGGGTCATGATGAGTTGACGTCGGTCTCTCTTTCCCTCTCCCCTTGTGGGAGAGGGTGGCGCCTCACGAAGTGAGGCGACGGGTGAGGGGTTCTTACCGCTCGGCGAGCTTTACGAAAATGTCCTCCAAAACAGCAGCAGGTTGCTGCAGCACGTCGTTATTCCAGTACCGCGCTATCATAAACCCTTCTGCCACCAAGATCGCTTCCCTAGCTTCATCGCGCGTGGATGAGGCGTGCTGACTGCCGTCAATTTCAACGATGAAGCGCTTTTCGAAGCAAACAAAGTCGAGAATGAAGTTTCGGAACGGGACTTGCCGTCGAAACTTGAAACGTGCGAGCCGCCGATCACGAAGCAATCGCCACATCGCCAGTTCTGCATCGGTCGGCTCGCGCCGCATCTTCTTGGCGAAGGTGCGGATGCGTTTGGCTACAGGCCTATGATTTGGTGTTTGCGGCACGAACCCCTCACCCGTCGCCGAACTTCGTTCGGCGCCACCCTCTCCCACAAGGGGAGAGGGAAGGTTGGCGTCCTTGTCGCGAGCCTTGCTCACACCCGCATCGGCATCAGCACGTAGAGCGCGCCCTTGTTGTCCTTGTCCTGCACCAGCGTCGGCGAGCCGGGATCGGCGAGGCGGAGGACGGCGACTTCGCCTTCGATCTGGGCGGCGATGTCGAGCAGGTAGCGCGAGTTGAAGCCGATATCGAGCGCGTCGGAGGCGTATTCGACCTCGAGCTCTTCGGTGGCGCTGCCGGAATCCGGATTGGTCACCGAGAGGACCAGCTTGCCCGGGGACAATGCGAGCTTCACGGCGCGGCCGCGTTCGCTGGAAATGGTCGAGACGCGGTCGACCGCCGCCTCGAAATCCTTCTTGTCGACGATCAGTTCCTTGTCGTTGTTCTGCGGAATGACGCGGCCGTAGTCCGGGAAGGTTCCGTCGATCAGCTTCGAGGTCAGCACGACATTGCCGAGCGTGAAGCGGATCTTGCCCTGCGACAGCTCGATCTTGATCTCGGCCTCATTGTCATCGATGAGGCGCTGCACCTCGCCGACCGTCTTGCGCGGCACGATGACGCCGGGCATGCCGGTGGCGCCGGAGGGCAGCGCCAGATCGATCTGCGCCAGGCGGTGGCCGTCGGTCGCCACCCCGCGCAACGTCGCCGCCTTGGCGGTGCCGGCCGTGTGCAGGTAAATGCCGTTGAGGTAGTAGCGGGTCTCTTCGGTCGAGATCGCAAACTGCGTACGGTCGATCAGCCGCTTGACGTCGGAAGCGGCGAGCGCGAACGAGTGCGTCATGTCGCCGGCGGCAAGATCCGGAAAATCGCTTTCGGGCAGGGTCTGCAGCGTGAAGCGCGAACGGCCGGCGCGGATCGCCATCACCGAACGGTCGCCATCGGCTTCCAGCACGATCTGCGCGCCGTCGGGCAGTTTGCGGACGATGTCATAGAACATGTGCGCCGGCACCGTGGTGGAGCCGCCGGTTGCCGTCTCCGCCGCCAGGGTTTCGGTCACCTCCAGATCGAGGTCGGTCGCCTTCAGCGACAGCCTGGCATTTTCGGCGCGCACCAGCACGTTGCCGAGGATCGGGATGGTGTTGCGGCGCTCGACCACGCGATGGACGTGGCTCAGCGATTTCAGGAGTTGCGCGCGTTCGACGGTGACCTTCATTGCAATATCCGCCAGAGATGGAAAAGCCGGGCGGCCTGGAAAGGCAGCGCCGCGGCATTGGAAACCCGAAAAGCCGGATCAGGGACCGGATTTGATCAAACCCCCGGGGGGACCGCAAGGTGGCGCGGATGGCCCGCCGGTGCAAGGGAGGCAGCCGGCCGTTCCCCACTTTTGCTGCAAAAAGGCCAGCAGAAAAAAATTCTCCCGCCATCAGGGCGGGAGAGGCTGGGGAGGAGCCGGCCTGTTCCGGCTGCTAAAGCGCTGTGACGCTATTCCTGCAATTGCCGCTTCAGCGACTCGACCTCTTCGGAGAGCGCGGTGTCCCGCGACACCAGTGCCTCGATCTTGCGCACGGCGTGCAGCACCGTGGTGTGATCGCGGCCGCCGAACCGCCGGCCGATCTCCGGCAGCGAGCGCAAGGTCAGCGTCTTCGCCAGGTACATCGCGACCTGACGCGGCCGGACCACATTCGCCGTCCGCCGCGAGGACAGGAGGTCCGAGCGGCTGACGTTGTACTGCCGGGCGACCACGCGCTGGATGTCCTCGATCTTGATCCGCTTCGGTTCCTGCGGACGGATCAGGTCGCGCACCTCGCGCTCGGCCATCTCCAGCGTCACGTGCGTGTTGTTGAGCTTGGAGTGCGCGAGCAGGCGGTTGATGGCGCCTTCGAGGTCGCGGCCGTTATGGGTGATGGTGCGGGCGAGATAGTCCAGCACCGCTTCGGGGACGTCGAAGCTGGCGTGATGGGCACGGGCGGCCGCGACGCGCGATTTGAGGATGCCGAGCCGCAGCTCTTCGCCGAGCGAGCCCATCTCCACGACGAGACCGCCGGCCAGCCGCGAGCGCACGCGGTCGTCGAGGCTCTCGAGATCCGACGGCGGACGGTCGGCGGCGATCACCACCTGACGGCCTGCATCGATCAGCGCGTTCAGCGTGTGGCAGAACTCCGCCTGGGTCGACTTGCCCTGCAGGAACTGCAGATCGTCGATAACGAGCACGTCGATGCCGCGCAGCGCCTCCTTGAAGGCCAGCGCCGTCTGCGTTTTCAGCGCAGCGACGAAGCCGTACATGAATTTCTCGGCGGTGAGATACAGCACCTTGCGCTCGCCGCCGGAATTGCCGGCCCATGTCACGGCCTGCAGCAGATGGGTTTTGCCGAGGCCGACGCCGGCGTGAATATAGAGCGGGTTGAACATCACGGGATCGCCGCGGCGTCCTTCGGCGACCTGACGCGCGGCCGCATGAGCCAGCGTGTTGGAACGGCCCATCACGAAGCTTGCAAAGGTCAGGCGCGGGTCGAGCGGCGAGCCGCCGAGCGCTTCGTGGCTCGCGGACACCGGCGCCGTCGCGGTGGCGCGCAGTTCAGGTGCGGGCCGGCCGTTGGCCTGCTCGACACGGCGCTGACCGGCCGGGGCGGCGGCATCCTTTGCCGGCGCCATGGAACGCATGGCGGAGCGCACGGTGAGATCGATCCGGTGCACTTCCGGCATTTCCGCCTGCCAGCAGGTCAGGACCCGGTCGGCGTAGTGCGCCTGGATCCAGCTCTTGAGGAATCGCGTCGGCACCGACAGATGCACGGCTTCGTCCTGCACGCTTTCCAGATCCATGCGTGCAAACCAGCTGGTGTAGACGTCCTCGCCCACGCTCGTGCGCAACCGCCCCTTCACGCGCGACCAGCGATCCTGTTCCGTATTTGTCATTGCCTGAGAACTTTTCTGAAAGAGTAAGTAAGTGTTCTTGCGAAATCGGCTGGCGAGTGCCCTGCAGGTTTCCTGCCAGACGAGACCTCGACGCGGGGTTTTCAACCACCGGGCAAAGATCAGGCGTTCGGCGGAATCGCCGCGGCGCAGACCAGTGCTGGATGGAGTGAAAAAACTACCGAGAGGTCAGCGCGTACTCGACGGTCTACCCGGAGCTCGCGTGGGGGGACGGCCAAAAATCTTGTGCAAGGATTCCGAAGCGGTCTCGATTGAAAAAAGTGTCCCGAATGTCGCGTTGCCGTAAATCATAATGCCTCCCCCTCTCGCCGCGAAAGCGCGCGACGAGTAATCAAGTGCTTCAAAGCCAGTCTGCCGTCACCGAACATCCGCTTGTTCGGCGCTGCGCCGCCGCTACCTCAGTCTGTCGTCTTCAACACGTTCACGAGCCGCACGTTCCCAATCGTTGCCTCGCCGGCGAGCGCCTTATTCCCCCTGTCTGGAGCGCGCTGGATAGATTAGCGCTACGCCAGGAAATCAGACACACAACTACCGCTCTCATATTGCTATGAGTCGCCAACTCAGCTTCGCTTGGAAAGCGTCGCTAACGCGCACACCGCCGCCGATTTGCACGTCCGCTCTTGGGTCTCAAACCGCGCTGGTCAGGAGAGCCTCGAGCGTCGCGAACGAGTAACAAATACACCATGCCGGATTTCTGACAATCCGTGATTCGACCCGCCTCCGGGACTCTTCCTCGGTGTTGCAATGCTGCAATTGCGGCGCTCCACACCAAGTTTTTGAATCAGCGCACAGAATCCCTGAGCGCGAACTTGCGTGACAGTTTTCGCTGCACTCGCAAAATATTTTAAGAAATCGTTACAATCGTGGTTACCCGGACCAGTTTTCAAAACGCTTGCTCTCGCTATGTGGATAAGTGATTAGCGAAGCGAAGTTTTTCGCGATTGCTTTTGCAGGGTAACCTTCGCGGCAGGGATGTGGTCGGAAGCAGCTGCGCCGCATTGATCGGTCGTCACGACCGCACATCTCGCAACTGCGTACGACAAATCGCCGCTGCGGCACGTTGCGCCTCGTAAAATTACGGGTGAGAGAAATGTGACAGGTCAGGCGGAGAGCAGCAACGAGACAAAAGAATTGTCACAATCGATGCGGTGCGCGCGGTTGCATGTGTGTTCGAATTCCAACAGCGTGCGCGCTCGCGACGAAATGGATTTTTGTTCGCGCGTATCGCGCGACATGATCGGAAAAAAGAAAGGCCCGGCGAAGCCGGGCCTGGATGATCGTCTATTTGTGTCGGCTCACTTCGCGAGCTTGGCAATCGCATGCGTGAGGCGAGACACCTTGCGGCTCGCATTGTTCTTGTGAACGATGTTGCGCTGTGCCGCCTGCATCAGTTCCGGTTCCGCGCGCTTCATCGCTTCCAGAGCCGCATTGCGGTCGCCGCTCTTGATCGCTTCCTCGACGGTGCGAACCGCGCCGCGCATCTGGGTGCGACGCGACTTGTTGATGATGGTGCGGCGGGCAATCTTGCGGGTCGCCTTCTTGGCGGAAGTGGTATTGGCCATGTTCTCAACTATCCTTCGGCTGTCATCGCTCGGGTGGTCGGCCCTTGAGCGCGCCGGCCGTTCAAATTGCGTGATCGCTGGTTGCGTTTTCCAGGGTGTTCGGACGTAGCCGTCCTTGAGGATGCCATGGGCGGAAGCCAGAATGCCCCCGCGAGCGGCGCTGCTCAAAGAACAGCGGCGGCGGGATTGCGCCCGCCGCCATTGGGGGTCTTATAGAGGGCTGGTCCTGCACCGTCAACGCCTTCCGCCCTCCTGGTTCGGCCGGGGCGCGGGTGAAAATGTCGCGTAAGGTGCTGATGAGGTTGAATTTCCGGGGGGCGCCCGGTATGGCCTGACGGCCGTATGGGCGACAGATATTTAGGGTGACGCATGATCCGCGGTTTTTTCCGGCTTATCGGCCTCCTGCTCCTGGCCGGCGGGTTCATCTTCATGGTCTATGACGGGGCCCGTTTCGTCGCCGACCAGACCCTGCGGTTCACCCGGTTTGGCCAGTTCTGGAACGACATCCACCAGTCCAGCCAGCTCGCGTTCCGGAACTGGATCGAGGGTGTCGCGCCCTGGCTCTGGAACAGCGTCATCCGGGTGCTGCTGGATCAGCCGGTTTTTGCCGTGCTGGGCGCCGTCGGCATTCTCCTGATGATCCTGTTCCGGCCCCGCAAGCCCTTGATCGGTTATTCGCGGGACTGACCGAGCGCAGGCCTCGGAGGCCACCGGGCGCGGCGTAACAGGGCTGCGGCATCCGGCGTAAAGACATATATAGATGTCTATCGATGTCCTGCCGGACGACGCCGTCGTCGCGTCGCCGCGATCCCGCCTGGAGGTACTCCATGTTGTTCATGCGCAAATCCACCGCGTTGCCGAGTGCAGCCGAAGCGCTGCCGGGCCGCGCCACCCCGATACCGACCGCCACCACGCACTTCGTCAACGGCCGCAAGCTGCAGCCGCCCTATCCGGCCGGCCTCGAGCAGGCGGTGTTCGGCCTTGGCTGTTTCTGGGGCGCGGAGCGCAAGTTCTGGGAACTCGGTGACGGCATCCATGCGACTGCCGTCGGCTATGCCGGCGGGCAGACGCCCAATCCGACCTATGAAGAGGTTTGCTCGGGCCGCACCGGTCACACCGAAGTGGTGCTGGTCGTGTTCGATCCGAAGAAGATTTCCTACGAGCAACTCCTGAAGACGTTTTGGGAAAGTCACAACCCGACGCAGGGCATGCGCCAGGGCAACGACGTCGGCACCCAGTATCGCTCGGCGATCTACACCTTTGGCGACGCGCAGCGCAAAGCGGCCGACGCATCGCAGGCGATGTATCAGAAGGCGCTTGCCGCCAAGGGGCTCGGCGCCATCACCACCGAGATCGCGCCATCAGGCGAGTTCTACTTCGCCGAGGACTACCATCAGCAATATCTCGCCAAGAACCCGGCGGGCTATTGCGGACTGGGTGGCACCGGCGTGTCGTGCCCGATCGGCGTCGGCGTCACCGCCTGAGCGACTGACCTCTCTTTTCGCCCTCGCCCGCAAGCCGCGGGCGAGGGCATTTCATTGCCCTGCCGCTTGTCGCAAAAAACGCTTTGTTAACCATACCGGGTGCAAGACTGGAACTGTCTCGCTTCGAGGTGGCCTGGGGTACGGGTAGTGCGCGCGTTTCGAATTTCGATCACTGCGATCGTCACGGCACTCGCTCTGTCGGGCTGCATGCGCACGACCGGGCCGGTTGCCGTCGCGCCGCAGGGCGATCTCGATTCAATGGCCTATGGCCAAGCTGGCAGCCCGCCGCCACAGGCGGTTGCTGCCGGGTCCGGTGGCGGTGCCATCGGCGCACTTCGTGCCGCCTTTGCCGCGCCGCGGCCCGCGCCAACGCCTGTCATCGTTGCCGAGCCAACTTCCGTGGTCCTCGCCGCGCAGGCGGCTTATGTCGAACCGATGCCCGCGCGGCACGACGCGGCCTATCATCTCGATGCCGGCGACAGGCTGCGTGTCGTGGTTTACGGTCAGGAAGGCCTCACCAATACCTATGCGGTCGGCGCCGGCGGTTCGATCACGATGCCGCTGATCGGTTCGGTCACGGCGCGGGGCCGCACCACGGCGGGATTGGCGGCGGCGATCGCGGCAAAACTGCGCGCGGGCTTCATCCGCGAGCCGTCGGTTGCGGTGGAGATCGAAGCGTACCGTCCCTTCTTCATTCTCGGCGAGGTCGCCGCGCCCGGACAATATCCGTACGTTCCCAACATGACGGCGGAGAGCGCGGTGGCGATCGCGGGCGGCTTCTCGCCGCGTGCCCGCCGCGACCAGGTGACGGTGACGCACACCGACGCGTCCGGAACGCAGCGCTTCGTCATCCCGCCCGCCAGCCCGATCAGTCCCGGCGACACCGTGCTCGTCGGCGAGCGCTGGTTCTAGCGCGCGGAGCGTTTTTATCGAATGCTCATTCGCGCGGCTGTCGCCCTGAGCATTCGCGTCAGGCAAATGCCTCGCATTTGACCAGGAAATTTCACCATATGTTTTGCATCGACGCGTGTGCGGCGCGCGGCTTCACATTGTCGGCCACCTCGCAGCGGATCTAACCAGCAGTGGCAGAATTACGGCCTCGCACGTGTGGGGATGCTCACCTGCGGTGAATTGGCGCTATGCGCGCGAACGCGGGCGAAAGCGTTTCCATATTGCGCTGCAGCGAGGTAGAACCCGCGTCGTTGAAGTGAGGCGCGCCGGTCTGTCGGTAGAGTGCCTGCAATCCGGAGTATGACGATGAACTATCATTTGCCGGTCAGCGTGATGCGCGCTGCGACCGCAGTGGCGTTGTTCGCTTCCATTGCCGCGACGGCATTGGGTGTCTCTTCGCATCCGGCATCGGCGGCGGATGCCTATCCGAGCCGGCGCATCACGTTGGTCATTCCCTATCCCGCGGGCGGCGCCACCGATGTGCTGGGCCGTTTGCTTGCCAACAAACTGTCGGAGGCGTGGAAGACGACCGTCGTGGTGGAGAACAAGTCGGGTGGCGGCGGCGTCGTCGGCAACGATTTCGTGGCCAAGGCGCAACCCGACGGCTACACCGTGCTGCTCGCCATTACCCAGATCATTCAGGCGCCGAGCCTGGTTGCGAAACTGCCCTACGACGTCTTCAAGGATCTCGCGCCGGTCACCCAGGTGGCACTGTCGACCATCGTGCTGACGGTCCCCGAGCAGCAGCCGTTCAAGTCGGTGAAGGAGTTGGTCGACTATGCCAAGGCCAATCCCGGCAAGCCCTATGGCACCTTTGGCAACGCCACCACGTCGCATCTCTATGGCGAATTGCTCAAGAACGTCGCCAATATCGACATGACCCACGTCCCCTATCGCGGTTCGGCCCCGCTGACCAACGACCTGCTCGCCAACACGGTGACCATGGGCTTCGTCGACCTGACGACGGCGAGCGCGCAGATCAAGGCGGGCAAGCTCAGGGCGCTGGCGGTGGGCGGCGAAAAGCGCCGGAAGGCGATGCCCGACGTGCCGACGATGGCCGAACTCGGATATCCCGGCTTCGAAATCGAAGGCTGGCTCGGCGTGTTCGTACCCGCTGCAACGCCCAAGGAGATCGTGAAGAAGCTTTCCGACGAACTCGCCCGCATCGTTGCCTCGCCCGAAGGCATCGCGGGAATCGAGACGCTGAGCCTCGTACCGGTGGGCGGATCGCCCGAAGACTTCGACAAGGCGCTGCGTCGCGATCTCGTAAAATGGGGCGATGTCGTGAAGCAAACCGGCGTCAAGGGCGAGTAAGCCGCTTGCAGCGTCACTCCGGGTTCGCGCGAAGATGCGCGCCCCGGAATGACGGCCGAGAGATTGCGCCCGTCCTACTTCTTCAAATGCTTCGCAAGGAATTCCAGGCTGCGCGGCCAGGCGATATCGGCGCTGGCCTTGTCGTAGCTGGCGCGTTCGTCGCAGTGAAAACCGTGCTGCGCGCCGGGATAGACATGGACTTCGACCTCCGGCCGCCTGGCCTTGATGGTCTCGACGTCGGTCAGCGGAATGCCGGCATCCTTCTCGCCGAAATGCAGTTGTGTCGGCACCTGCGGCTTGTCGTCGGCGAAGCGTACGACGGCGCCGCCATAATAGCCGACCGCGGCTGACAGGCCGGTGAGATTGGTCGCCGCGGCATAGGCGATGCTGCCCCCGAGGCAGAAGCCGATGATGCCGACCGGGCCGACATCCTTCACGGCATCGATCGCCGCCTGGGTATCGCGCAGCATCGCGGGCCAGTCGGGATTGGCGATGAATTTTCGCGCATTTGTAATTTCGTCAGGCGAATAGCCGAACTGAAAATCCGGCTGGCTGCGATCGAAGATCGCAGGCGCGATCGCGACATAGCCTTCGGCGGCGAGGCGGTCGCAGACCGAGCGGATGTGATGATTGACGCCAAAGATCTCCTGGATCACCACGATGGCCGCCTTCGGCGCGCCTGCGGGATCGGCGCGGTAGCCGCCGGGTTTGAAACCATCCGAAGCCGTCAGTTTGATATCCTGTCCCACGGGGCATCCATTTGTGTTTGAGGTGAACGAAGTCGCTTGCGCCGATGAATTGTTATGAACGCGGCTACTGCCACATCCAGTTCTTGCCCCAGTCGCCCTTCCAGCCGGCGAGGCGGCCCTTGCGGAATTGCAGATAGAGACGGTCTTTCTTGTAGAACAGCCCGCTGCCGCCGATGTTGCGGAAGGCGAGGAAGATTTCATCGCCCGGCCGGCCCCTGACATAATTGAGCGGCACGCCGAGCGCGCGCGCCGTCTCACTTGCGTCCATGCCGAAAGCAAGCGGCGTGTTGTTGGACAGCGTCGCGGTGAAGGGCGGCGGGTAGGGGCCGCCGATCGGCGGCGGTTGCTGCGCGGCAGCTTGCGAGAAACTGCCGGCGATCAGGATGAAGGCGACGGCGGCGGCTTTCATGACGCGGCTTTCTTCGCGGCCCTGGCATCGAGACCATCGAGGAATGGCAGCACGACATCGATGAAGGCCTGCGGCTGGTCGATATTGACGGCGTGGCCGGCGGCCGGGATCACCACCTTCTGCGCGCCGGGAATCTTGGCCGCCATGTAGTCGGAGGCGGCAAGGAACGGGGTGTCGTCGGCGCCGACCACGATCAGCGACGGCACCCTGATATCGGGCAGGGATTCGATCACGCGGGCGTCGCGCTGGGTCAGCATGCCGCGCGCAGCGCGCGCCAGCCCCGACGCGTCGCGATGGGTGACGCTGGAGCGCTCGCGGCTGGCTGATTTCAAAACGTCCAGCCCCTCGCGCTCGAATCGGTCGCCGGTGTCGTGCGCGCGCTTGTTCCAGACCTCGCGGGCCTCGTCCTTCTTGAAGCCCGGGCCGGTGTCGATGATCAAAAGCGCGCGCACGCGCTCGGCATGGGCGCGGTAGAACGCCAGCGACATGTAGCCGCCGAGCGAAAGCCCGCCGACGATCGCTGTCCGGGCACCGACCGCGTCGAGCAGCGCCGCCATGTCGGCGACCGTCAGCGCTTCGCTATAGGCTGCGGGATCGTCGGGATAGTCGGACCGGCCGTGGCCGCGCATGTCCCACAACACGAGCTGGTGCCGCTTCGACAGGGCTTCGATCTGCCCCTGCCACATCCCACTGGTCGATGAATAGCCGTGGGTCAGCAGGAGCGGTGGGCCGGCGCCGTGAACCTCATAATAGATCTTGACCCCGTCACGATCGATCGTCGGCATGCTGTTTTCTCCGGCAAATACGCGAATTCGGCCCTGCCTCCATCGCCGGTCGCATCCTAGCGCGATCCCTCGGCGAATTGGAAATGCGGAAACGGAAGACGTGCCCGTGCGGTACGCGCACGTGATTGAAATCCCCTTGCCGCAGCGCACAAGCAGATCACTCGAAGATTTTATTCTCTTCGAACGGTTCCAAATTGGATTGCCTCTCAAAAAGATCGGGATCATTGTTCCCGCCGACCGGCATTACCCGGTGGTGCCGGCCAATACCCAAAAGTGAGATGCCGCCGTAAGCGGCTTCATACACCGGAAGGGGAGCGCCAATGCCTAATCTGAATATCAACGGGCGGAATATGTCCGTCGAGGCGTCCAACGATACGCCGCTGCTCTGGGTCATCCGCGAGCAATTGCAGATGACCGGTACGAAGTTCGGTTGCGGCGCAGGTCTCTGCGGCGCCTGCACGGTTCACGTCAACGGCGAAGCTGTCCGTTCCTGCCAGACCATGGTCAGCGACGCCGTCGGCAAGAAGATCACCACCATCGAAGGCCTGTCCGCCAAGGGCGACCACCCGCTGCAGAAGGCGTGGATCGCCGAACAGGTGCCGCAATGCGGCTACTGCCAGTCCGGCCAGATCATGCAGGCGGCGGCGCTGCTATCCAGGAATTCCAACCCGACCAAGGATGAAGTCGTAGCTCACATGGACGGCAATCTGTGCCGTTGCATGACCTATTCGCGCATTCAGAAGGCGATCATGCGTGCCGCATCCGAAATGCGTACCGCCTCCAACGCCAGCACCGAGCGGAGGGCCACATGAATACGCACGTGAGAATCACCGGCAGCAAGCCTGCCGATCTCAGTCGCCGCTCGTTCCTGGTCGGCTCCGCCGCCACCGGCCTAGTGCTCGGCTACGCCGCGGTGCCCGGCATCGATCAGGCGCTCGCCGCGCCCGCCAGCTTCGAACCCTCCGTCTGGTATTCGATCGCCCCCGACGGCCTCGTCACGGTCACCTGTGGCAAGGCCGACATGGGCCAGCACATCGCCTCGACGATGGCGCAGATCGTCGCCGAAGAGCTCGGCACGAACTGGAAGGACATGCGGGTCCAGCTCGCCTCCAACGATCCGAAGTTCAACGACCCCGTGCTGGGTGCGCAGATCACCGGCGGCAGCTGGAGCACGATGATGAACTTCGATGCCATGAGCCGCGCGGGCGCCGCGGGGCGGATGGCATTGACGGAAGCCGCCGCCGGCATCATGGGCGTGCCGGCCGGCGAGTTGGTGGTGCGCAATTCCACCGTCTCGCATCCGAAGTCGAAGAAGTCGATGAGCTTTGCCGACATCGTCAAGAGCGGCAAGGCGACCAAGACCTTCACACCGGACGAATTGAAGGCGCTCAAGCTCAAGACCCCGGACCAGTATACGCTGGTCGGCGTCTCGGTGCCGCAGCTGGATATTCCATCCAAGAGCAACGGCACGGCCAAATACGGCATCGACGTCATGCTGCCGGGCATGGCCTACGGCAAGGTCGTCACCCCGCCGGTGCGCTATGGCGCCACGGTGAAATCGGTTGACGATTCCGCGGCCAGGAAGGTGCCCGGCTTCATCAAGGCGGTGACGCTCGACGACAAGACCGGCAGCACGACCGGCTGGGTGGTGGCGGTGGCCAATACCTATGCCAATGCCCGCAAGGCGGCCGACGCGCTGAAGATCACCTATGACAACGGGCCGAACGCCAGGCTGTCGAGCCAGTCGTTGCTCGACGAAGCCAAGCGGCTGCAGGCGCTCGACGATTCCGGTCAGTTCTTCGTCAAGGACGGCGATACGGCGGCGGCGTTCGGAACCGCGGCCAAGGTGCTGGAGGCCGAATACACCACCAGCATCAACATCCATGCGCCGCTGGAGCCGATGAACGCGACCGCCGAATTCAAGGGCGACATCCTGCACGTCTATTCCGGCAACCAGTTCGCGACGCGCTCCGGCGCGATCGCCGCCGGTGCCGCCGGGATCGATCCGAAGTTCGTCGTGATGCACCAGATGTGGCTCGGCGGCGGCTTCGGCCGGCGGCTCGATGCCGACATGATGGTGCCAGCGGTGCAGGCCGCGAAGGCCGTGGGCAAGCCGGTCAAGGTCATCTATTCGCGCGAAAACGACATGACCATGGATTATTCGCGCCCGCTGACCTACCAGAAGGTGAAGGCCGGCGTGGACGCGGATGGCAGGCTGATCGCGCTCAACCACGACGTGGTCTCGGCCTGGCCGACCGCGCGCTGGGGAATCCCCGATTTCCTGACGCCATCGGTCGACAAGAAGGGGCCGCTGGACTCGTTCACGGTGAATGGTGCGGACTTCTTCTATTCCGTGCCCAATCACAATGTCCGCGCGATCAAGAACGAGATGGCGCACACCGCGACGCCATCGGGCCAGTTGCGCTCGGTGGCGCCCGGCTGGACCTTCTGGGCGGTCGAAAGCATGATCGACGAACTCGCTCATGCGGCCGGCCAGGATCCCGCGCAGTACCGTATCGCGCTGCTCGACGGCAAAGGCAAGAACGACGGCGGCGCGCAGCGTCTGCGCAACACGCTGCTGGCGGCGATGGGCATGGCCGGCTACGGCAGCACCAAGCTGCCGAAGGGCGAGGGCATGGGCGTTGCCTGCGTCTCGTCGCAGGAGCGCGCCACCGCAAGCTGGACCGCGTGCGTGGCCCATGTCGCGGTTTCGCCCTCCGGCGAGGTCAAGGTCAAGAAACTGACCGTGGCCACCGACGTCGGCATGCAGGTGCATCCCGACAATATCCGTGCCCAGGTCGAGGGCGCGGCATTGTGGGGCCTTTCGCTCGCCATGTACGAGAAGGCGACGCTGAAGGATGGCGGCATCGAACAGACCAATTTCGATAGCTACACCCCGCTGCGGATGAGCCAGACGCCGGAAGTCGCCGTCAACGTCATCGCCAACGGCGACAAGCCGACCGGCGTTGGCGAGCCGGCGGTGACCGTCATCGCGCCGGCGCTCGGTAACGCCATCTTCAACGCCTGCGGTGCGCGCCTCCGCTCGCTGCCGATCACGGCGGAGGCGGTGAAGGCGAACATGAAGGCGTAGGACGCACGCGTCTTCGGTCGACGAATGATCCGCCGGGGGCATGCTCCCGGCGGATTTGCTTTGGCTGGTGTCGGGACGCTGCCGTGAAGCGTCTCTGAATCCTCGGCTTTTGCGGATGTGGCGGCGGCGCGCGCGCCGCGTCACGAACGCATTCGCTACAATTTTACGGTTTACGGTAGGTTTCTTTCACGATGCCTCTTAAGCCCCGAAAAACCCCTTATCCGTTAGCCTTGGCTGCAAGACATCACCGCTAGGGGTCTGGGGTTTCATGACAACCGCAACCAACAAGACTTCGTCCAGGCGCCGGCTGCTGCTGGCTTCGGATCGAAGCGATCACAGCAGCGAACTCGCCGATATCCTGCGCTCGGTCGGCCAGGTCGACACAATAGCGACGTCGGATATTCCCGACGCGCCCGAGCGCGATCTCGCCGGCATCGTCGTCGACATCAACCTGCGCTCGGCCGAGAGCGTGCAGCTCGTGCGCAACAAGCTGCGCGCCGAAGCCTATCGCGAAATGCCGCGGCTGTTCGTGCTGGCGGATGCGCTGCATCACGGATCGATGCAGGCCTGGGCGCTTGGCGCCACCGACACCATCGCCCGTCCGTTCGACGCGCAGGGCATCCTGCACCGCATCCGCGCCGCCTTTCCGGACAGCGACGGTTTTGACGAGACCGATCGCGGCAAGGCCCTCAACCGCGGCGTCGAGGCGGCGCATTCGGTCATGGTCAAGATTTTCGAGAAGCTGCCGGCCGGCGTTCCCCTGAAATTCACCGACATCGTCGAGGCCGAAAACAAGATCCTCAAGGCGATCAAACATTCGTCGCTGCGCGAATGGCTGACCACGGTCGGCTGCCACCACACCGGCAGCTACCGCCACTGCCTGTTCGTCACCGGCTTTGCTGTGGCCTACGCGCAGCATCTCGGCATGCGCGAGGACGACCAGCGCCGTCTCGCCCGCGCCGCGCTGCTGCACGACGTCGGCAAGGCGTTCGTTCCGGTGGCGATCCTGGACAAGCCGGGTCCGCTGACGCTGGAAGAGATGGAGGAGATGCGCCAGCATCCGCGCCGCGGCTACGAGGCGCTGACCGAGCAGGGCGGCTTCCCGCCCGAAATGCTCGACGTGGTGCTGCACCATCACGAATTCCTCGACGGCACCGGCTATCCCAACGGCCTCAGCGGCAAAGAGATCAGCGACATCGTGCGGTTGACCACGATCGTGGATATCTATGCCGCGCTGGTCGAGAAGCGCGCCTACCGCCTGCAGTTCACCCACGCCCGCGCCTTCGGCATGATGGAAGAAATGGGCGACAAGCTGGATCAGCATCTCCTGCACGCCTTCCGCCCGGTGGCGTTCGGGTATTATTGAGTCATTGCGAGCGTAGCGAAGCAATCCATCTATCCCAGCGCTGAAGCATGGATTGCTTCGTCGCTTTCGCTCCTCGCAATGACGCGGATGGAATAGTAGCCGCTCAACGCAAGCTTCGGCCTTGCAACTGCCCAAGTATCGTGGTCATCAGCGCGCCTTGCGCAGATGCTACAGGCAGGCCGGAAGCCCATGGATACGACCGCCAACCCGACGACGAACCTCGACATTCCCGCCGACATTGCGGCAACGCTGGTCGATCCGGCCGCCTATGCCGATCATCGCATCCATGACAGCTACCGCTGGCTGCGCGCCAACAATCCGCTCGGCATTGCGCGGCCGGAAGGGTTCGATCCGTTCTGGGTCGTGACCAGGCACGCGCATATCCAGGCGATCAGCCGGCAGAACGAACTGTTCCACAACGCCGACCGTCCGACCACGCTGACCAACCGGGCCGTGGAGGAGCGCGTCCGCAAGATCACCGGCGGGCCCAATCTGGTGCGCTCGCTGGTGCAGATGGATGCGCCGGATCATCCGAAATACCGCGCGCTGACGCAGGGCTGGTTCATGCCCGCCAATCTCGGCAAGTTCGAGGGCCGCGTGCGCGAGATCGCGCGCGCCGCGGTGGAGCGCATGCTGAACAAGGGCGGGCGTTGCGATTTCGTCGAGGATGTTGCCCTCGGCTATCCCCTGCACGTCATCATGGAAATTCTTGGCGTCCCCGAGCAGGACGAGCCCCGCATGCTCAAGCTGACGCAGGAGCTGTTCGGCCCGCAGGATCCCGATACGGCGCGGATCAGGGAGAAGCTCACCGCAGAGCAGTTCTCCGGGATGATGCAGGCGGTGGTGGCCGATTTCGGCGCCTATTTCCGTGCCATCACCGAGGACCGGCGCCGCAGCCCGCGCGACGATCTCGCCACCGTCATTGCCAATGCCAGGATCGGCGCTGACTACATGCCGGACCACGACGCGACCAGCTATTACATGATCGTCGCGACCGCCGGCCACGACACCACGTCATCCTCGACCGCCGGCGCGATCTGGGCGCTGGCGGAGGACCCCGCGCAATTCGCAGAGGTGAAGGCCAACCCGGAGCGGATCCCCGGGTTGGTCGACGAGGCGATCCGCTGGATGACGCCGGTCAAGCATTTCATGCGTTCGGCCACGGCGGACACCGAACTCGGCGGCCGCAGGATCGCCAAGGGCGACTGGCTGATGCTGTGCTACGCCTCGGGCAATCGCGACGAAGAGGTGTTCGAGGAGCCGTATCGGTTCCGCAGCGACCGCAAGCCGAACCGGCATGTCGCGTTCGGCTACGGCGCGCATCTCTGCCTCGGGCAGTATCTGGCGAAACTGGAAATGCGGATCCTGTTCGAGGAACTGCTGCCGCGGCTGAAATCGATCGCGCTCGATGGCGAGGTCAAGATGACGCAGGCGTATTTCGTCAACGGCCCGAAGAAACTGCCGATCCGGTTCGAGCCGAGTTGAAGGGATCGCGCAGGGTGGGAACGTCGCCGACGGCCCACCCCGCGCAGTGAGCGCGATTACCCTTCCAGCATCTTCCTCAATTCCGCCTTCGCCACCTTCTCCAGCGTCGAGCGCGGCATGTCGTCGACGAAGCGAATCTCGCGCGGCAGCTTGAAGTCGGCGAGGCCGTTGCGGCAGGCGGCCATCACGGCATCATGCAGGTCCGGCGGCGCGTCCCTGACGCCGGCGTGCGGAATGATGAACACGACCGGCACCTCGTCGAGCATCGGATGCTTCCTCGCCACTACAGCGGCCTCGCGGACGCCCGGCACCACCGCGATCACCTGCTCGATCTCGGAAGCCGCGACATTCTCGCCGCCGACCTTCAGCATGTCCTTGTTGCGATCGCCGAACCTGATGAAGCCGTTCTCGAGCAGCGTGACACGGTCGCCGGTGATGAAATAGCCGTGCTCGTCGAAGCTTTCGCGCGTGGCTTTCTCGTTGTGCAGGTACTCTGCAAACAGCGACAGGCCTGGGATGCCCTTGATCAGGAGGTTGCCGGTGCCGCCGACATCGGTCGGCGCGCCGTCGTCCTCGACGATGCGGATCTGATATTCCTGGGCGGCGCGTCCGACCGACATCGGCGTGTTGGGCTGGTCGACCTCGCCGACAATGCCGTGGGTGATGGTCTCCGTCATGCCCCACCAGCCGATCATCTTGACGCCGAACGCGGCAAAGGGCGGCGGCTCCGACACCGCGGTACCCCAGAGCCGGAACTTGTGGTCCTTCGGGATCTCGTGTTCCAGCAGCGCCTTCATGCAGAACGGGATCGTCGAGGTCCAGGTGCAGTTGTGCGCGCGCGCGACGCTCCAGAAGCGGCTCGCGGAAAAACGCGGCTGGATCACGCAGGACGCGCCGACCCACAGCGACGCCAGCATCGAATAGGCCAGCGCATTGGTGTGGAACAGCGGCAGATAGGTCTGGTGCACATCGCCGGCGTGCAGGTCCTCATGCGCGGCGTTGATCTTGGCGCCCCATAGCGCATTGGCATGCGTCCACAGCACCGCCTTCGGGCGCGACGTGGTGCCTGAGGTGTACTGCACGCTGCATGGCGCGAACGGATCGGTGGCGCGTCGTGGCCGGTCGGCGCTGTCGGCGAACAATTGCTCAAAGCTGTCGCCACGCGCTACGCGCTGCGCGGGCGCCGCCCCGGCGTCGTGCGAGATGACGGCGATCCAGCGCAGCTCCCGGCAATTGGCCGCGATCAGGTCGGCATAGGCCGGCTGCGTGACGGCGGCGACGGCGCCGCAATGGCCGGCGAAATATTCCAGCTCGGCGGCCGCCGAGCGGGTGTTGGTGGTGACCGCGATCGCGCCGAGCTCGACGCAGGCAAACCAGGCCAGCATGGCCTCGATGCAATTGTCGAGATGGATCAGCACATATTCGCCGGGCTTCACGCCGCGCCTGGCAAGCCCCGCGGAAAGTTGCCCGACACGCTCGTGAAACTCGCCATAGGACCAGCTCCGTGCCGGACCCTCGAACGGCGCCCAGATCAGGAATGGGTGGTTGCGGCGGCTCTCCGCGCGCATGCGCAACAGCCACGGTACGTCAAGGCCTGCGAAGGGTCCGACAATGCCGGGTGCTGGCTGTGAAATGGACATGGAATTCCTCCCGTGCCGCCTTGAGGCGGCTGTTGGTTCTTGCTTGGGAGTAGTTCTGCCATCGGACGGCGCGATGGGCAAATCGGAGTTGTCATTCCGGGGCGATGCGCAGCATCGAACCCGGAATCTCGAGATTCCGGGTCTGGTCCTTCGGACCATCCCGGAATGAGAGCAAACTTCGGATTGCTTCGTCGCTTCTTTCGCAATGACGAGGAGAGGGCTGCGCGCTAGTTCGTCCCGTCCTCATACGACGAAATCTCGATCAGGCTGCCATCCGGATCCCGGCAATAGATCGAGCGCAGCGTGCCGCGGGCGCCTTGCTTCGCCACCGGACCTTCCTCGATGGCGACGCCGTTGGCCTTCAAATGCGCCACGACTTCATCCGGCGTGCTCGACGTCAGGAAGCACAAATCGTCGCTCCCGGCGGTCTCGCGATCGGCGGTGAACCACTCGACCTTGTCGGCATCGAGCGGCCGCACGTTGATCTTCTGGTTACCAAACACCAGAGAAGTCCGCGGTGTCTTGCCGGGGCCCGGATCGAACACCCTGACCTCCATGCCGAGGATCTTGCGGTACCATTCGGCGGAACGCGTTACATCTGCGACGTTGATGACGATGTGATCGAGTGCATTAACCCTGACAGACATGCCTTATCCTTTCGTCGCGGTGGGCGGCGCCTGTGTCGCACTGGCCGCACGGGGGTTTGTTTGTTACAACGCGGCCCGCGTTCGCTTCAATAGAACCGCGCTTTCAAGAGAAACGGACCGGGCTCCAAACCCCGGCCTCCAAGGAGAATGCTTTATGATTTCACGTCGCTCCGCGATTTGTCTGGCCGTGATCGGCCTGTCCACGGCCGCTTCGATCGGCAGCGTTTCGGCGGCGGATTATCCGACCCGGCCGGTGAAATGGGTGGTCGGCTATCCCCCGGGCGGCGCGACCGACATCATCGCACGCCTGATCGGCCAGCGGCTTTCCGAGCGGCTCGGCCAGCAATTCGTGATCGAAAACAAGCCCGGCGCCGGCAACAACATCGCGACCGAATCCGTCATCAATGCGGAACCGGACGGCTACACCGTGCTGCTGGTCAATCCGGCGAACTACATCAACGCCACGCTTTACGCCAATCTCAAGTTCAACGTGGTTCGCGACATCGCGCCGGTGGCCGCCTTCAATCGCGTGCCGAACGTGATGACGGTGAACAAGGACGTGCCGGCCAAGACGGTCGCGGAATTCATCGCCTATGTGAAGGCCAATCCGGGCAAGGTGAACCTGGCTTCGTCGGGCAACGGCACCTCCGTGCACCTGTCGGGCGAAATGTTCATGGCGATGTCGGGCGCCAAGATGCAGCACGTGCCCTATCGCGGCGCCGCGCCGGCGATCACCGACCTGCTCGGCGGCCAGGTCCAGGTGATCTTCGACAACATGCCCTCCATCATCCAGCACGTCCGCGGCGGCGCGGTGCGGGCGCTGGCGGTGACCAGCACGACGAAGTCGCCGCTGCTGCCTGACGTTCCGCCGCTCGCCGAGACCGTCCCCGGCTACGAGGCAACCGCGCTGTTCGGCATGGGCGCGCCGAAGAACACGCCGAAGGAAATCATCGCCAAGCTCAACAAGGAGATCAACGAGGTCCTGGCCGAGCCCGCGATCAAGGCCAAGCTGAGCGATCTCGGCGGTGAACCCTTGATCGGCACGCCGGAAGCGTTCGGCGCCATGATCGCGGCCGAGACCGACAAGTGGAAGAAGGTGATCGAGGAAGCCAAGGTCGAGAAAGTGCAGTGATCTAGATCACGGAACAACGGCGGAGCCGCGGTGTTTTATGCAAAGACAGCGCGGCTTTCCGTTACGTGAGGAGATCGATGATGCGCAATGCGATGTTGGCACTATTGGCACTGTCGGCGGCGACCGTTGCCACAATGGCGGGCAGTTCGCCGGCGGCAGCCTATGATTACCCCTATTGCCTGCAGGGCAGGGGCATCGGCATTCCCGGTGACTGCTCGTACGCAACCTATGGCCAATGCATGGCGTCGGCGTCCGGTCGGGCGCTCTACTGCAATGTCAATCCGCGCGTTGCCTTTGGGCAGCAGCGGCGGATGCGCGTCTATCGGGATTATTGATCCTGCGAGTTATTCCCGGAGGGCCGGCCCATTCCCCGCGAAAGGCATTCGCGCGGAATGATCCGGCCCTCTGGATTCGCGTCGTCAGAACTCTCAAACACGTGATGCAACCGCCGCCTTGACGGCGTTCTTTTTCCGTCTATGCTAAACCGTATGGTTAAGTATAAAGAAGATGCTCTCGATCGTACCTTTGCCGCGCTTTCCGATCCGACCAGGCGCGCGCTGCTGGCGCGGCTGGGGAATCGCGAGAGCCTGTCGGTCAGCGAACTGGCGCAGCCGTTCTCGATGTCGCTGCCCGCGATCATGAAGCATCTCGACGTGCTCTCGGACGCCGGCCTGATCGCGCGCGAAAAGACCGGCCGCACGGTGGCGTGCCGGTTGACCGCCCAGCCGATGGAGCAGGCGATGGACTGGCTCAATCGCTACCGGCGCTTCTGGTCCGACGCGCTCGACCGCCTTGCCGCTTTTGTGGAGGAAGACCCATGGCCACCCAGTCAAGCCTTGCCAAGCACGACGACGCCGAACTCGCCGCGCGCCCCAGCCTCACGCTCACGCGCCGGTTCAGCGCGGCGCCCGAAAAAGTCTACGCCGCGTGGGCCGACCCGCAAAGCCTAGTGCAATGGTTCGGCCCCGCGGCCGTCGAGGCAGGCTCGGTCAAGGCCGATATCGATCTGCGTGTCGGCGGCCGCTACCGCATCAGCTTCAGCGCCAACGGCAATTACAACGAGGTCAGCGGCGTCTATCGCGAGGTCGTGCCGAACCAGAAGTTGGTCTTCAGCTGGGCATGGCATTCGACGCCGGAGCGGGAATCCTTGGTGACCATCTCGATCAGGCCGGAAGGCAGCGGCTCGCTGCTCGTCTTCCACCACGCGCAATTCGTCGATGAGAAGGCGCGCGACAATCACCAGCGCGGCTGGACCGAATTCCTTGACAAGCTCGAGGACTACCTGGGTTGATTGCGGGAACTGGATCGGGTGCGGCTACGTGAACAGTACCAGTCGACGCCGGTTCAGGCATGCTGTTGTCATAGAGGCCAGATGTGAAGAGGAAACCGCATGCCCTACGTCGACGGCTTCATCGTTCCCGTGCCGAAGAAGAATCTCCAGGCCTATGTCCGCCTGTCGAAGAAATCGGGCAGGATCTGGCGCGAACACGGCGCGCTGGATTATCGCGAATGGGTCGCCGAGGACGTCAAGGTCGGCAAGCTCACCTCGTTCCCGCGCAGCGTCAAGCTGAAGGCGGGCGAGACCGTCGTGTTCGCCTGGATCACCTACAAGTCGCGTGCGCAGCGCGACAGGATCAACGCCAGGGTGATGACCGATCCGCGACTCAAGAACATGTTCGGTGAGAATTCCCGGCCGCCGTTCGATGGCAAGCGGATGATCTATGGCGGCTTCGAGAGCCTGGTGAAGGTCTGACTCGCGCGGCGGTACGGCAGGTTGACAGCGGCCGCGCCGCGGCCAAAGTGTCGCGCATGCGCATTACCCTGGTCCACGCCCTGAAACATTCGCTGCAGCCGATCGAGGCCTCGTTCGCGAGGCTCTGGCCGGAGGCGCGCCTGATGAATCTGCTCGACGACAGCCTGTCCGCCGATCTGGCGCGCGATGACGGGCTGACCGAGGCGATGACGGAGCGATTTCTCCGGCTTGGGCGATACGCCGTCGGCACCGGATCGGACGCGATCCTGTTTACCTGTTCGGCGTTCGGCCCCTGCATCGAGGCGGTGGCGCGCGCCCACGCGCCGATGCCGGTGCTGAAACCCAACGAAGCGATGATCGAGCAGGCGGTCGCGCGCGGTGGCAAGATCGGGCTGCTGTCGACGTTCCCGCCGACGCTGGTCTCGATGCCGCCGGAGTTTCCGCCGTCCATCGAACTGGTGCCGAAACTGGCTGATGGCGCGATGGCCGCGCTCGACCGCGGCGACCGCGCCACCCATGACCGGCTGGTGGTGGAAGCCGCAAAGGACCTGCGCGACTGCGACCTGATCGCGCTGGCCCAGTACAGCCTGGCGCCGGCGGCCGACGAGGTCGCCAAGGCGACGGGCCGGCCGGTTCTCACCACGCCCGACAGCGCGGTGCAGAAATTGAAGAAATTGCTTGGTGTCGGATCGAACTAGGCTTCGTCCTTCTTGACCACCTTCTTCGCAGGCTTCCTGGCGGCCGCCGCTGCCGCTTCCTCGGCCGCGTTCCGGATCGCCCGGGCGTAACTGTCGGCGGTGTTCTCGGCTGAATTCTGCAGCCGCCTGGCGGCGGCGGTGCCGAGTTCCATCGTGCTCCTGGCGATCAGGCGGAATCGGTCCCGCGTCTCCTTGTCCTTTGCCTTGGCGGCACGGGCCATGATCTGGTCGCGCCGCTTCTTCACGGCGGCGATCAGGTTTTTGTTTTGTGCTTTTGCAATTTGCCGGATGACGACGTCGAGATCGGCTTCAGCCATTATGGGTCACTCTTATCGCACCATGTCGTCCGTCTGGTGCGGGGATCATTGGCGCGCCGCGTTTGAAGGATAGGTTCCATTGTGTCGCCGCGCCGCTGCCATTTCAAGCGCCGTTTCTCGCGATCGGAGGCTGCGAGCTATCGGCGCAACCGGATAACAATCGATTAACGTTGTATTGGTAGCAATTCTCAACCAACTGGAAGAGAAGCGGCATGCGTAACCTCACCGTCTACCAGCGCTTTGCGATGATCATTGCGGCGCTGACGATCGTCCTCGTGGCCGTCTCCGCGCTGCAGATCCTGGTGCTGCGCGATGCGGTGCTGGAAGAGCGCCGCACCACGGTTCGCGATCTCGTCGAAGCCGCCACCAGGATTCTTGCCCATCATGAGGGCGAGGCCAAGGCTGGCCGGGTCACCGCGGACCAGGCGCGCCAGATGGCCTTTGCCTCGATCAGCGCCATGCGCTGGGGCGAATATTCCGACTATGTCGGCGTCTACGGCACGGGAAGCAGCGATGCCGGCGTCACCTACGTGCACGCCAACCCCAAATACATCAACGTCAACCGCTGGGAGTTCAAGGACAAGACCGGCAAGCTGCTGATCCAGGACATCGTACGGACGGCGCGCGGGGGCGGCGGGTTTGTCGAATACCTGGCGCCGCGGTCGGCCGGCGGCGCCGAACTGCGCAAGGTCTCTTATGTCGGCGCCTTTGGCGCCGGCGACAAGCTGCTTGCGCTGCAGGCGGGCGCCTATGTCGACGATATCGACGCCGTGGTGTTCCGCCGGATGATGTGGGCCGGGATCGCCGGCCTCGTCGGCCTCGCCATCGCGGCACTGGTCGCGTTCTGGCTCGGCCGCGGCGTGGTCGTGCCGCTCAACAGGACCTGCGCGGCGATGGATGAACTGGCCAGGGGCAACCTGGCCGCCGAGATTCCGTTTGTCGAGCAGACCAACGAAATCGGCCGGATCGCCCGCAGCCTACAGGTCTTCAGGGACCATCTGGTCGAGACCACGCAGCTCCGCACCGAGCAGGAAGCGATGAAGGTGCGTTCTACCGAGGAGCGGCAGGCGGTGATGTCGCGGATCGCCGACGATTTCGAGCGCAGCATCGGTGGCGTGATCCGGGGCACCGCCACCGCCGCCGACGAGTTGCAGAATTCCGCATCCTCGATGTCCAAGGTCGCGGTCGGCACGACCGGCCAGAGCGCAAAGGTCGCGGCTGCCGCCGAGACGACGGCCGCGAACGTCCAGACCGTTGCCGCCTCGGCGGAGGAACTGTCGTCCTCGATCCAGGAGATCGCACGGCAGGTCACCCAGTCGTCGTCGATCGCCCAGAACGCGGTCGGGCAGGCTGACAGGACCGAGGCGATGGTCGGCCGCCTGGTCGACGCCTCGCAGAAGATCGGCGAGGTCATGGCGCTGATCCAGACCATCGCGGGACAGACGAATTTGCTGGCGTTGAACGCGACCATCGAAGCCGCGCGGGCCGGGGAGGCCGGCCGAGGCTTCGCTGTCGTCGCCAACGAGGTCAAGGCGCTGTCGTCGCAGACGGCGAAGGCGACCGACGAGATCACCAGCCAGATCCAGGAAATCCGCGATGCGACCGGTTCGACCGTCGAAGCTATCCGCGAAATCGGCACCACGATCGGGCAGATGAACGAGATCACCGGCTCCATCGCCGCGGCGGTCGAGGAGCAGGGCGCCGCAACGAGGGAGATCGCCCGCAGCGTGCAGCAGGCGGCGCAGGGCGCGCAGGAAGTGATGCAGAACATCGCGGGCGTGCGCGAAGCCTCAAGCCAGGTCGACGCTTCCGCAACCCTCGTGTTGAATGCCGCCGCCCAGCTCACCACGCAGTCCGAGCAACTCGAGACCGAAACCGGCAAATTCCTCGGCAATATCCGCGCTGCTTAAGGGACGCGGACCTCCGCGGTTCAATTCAGCCGCGCGCCGATCCCGGTCAGAATCCGGTAATCCGGCTTGGACTGAACGCCGTTGTGCTGGTTGATGACGGGTACGCCGAACGAGACGAAGCTCGAGAAGCGATCGAAGCCGACGCGGACGCCGGGCGACAGATAGACCGTGGTGCCGCCCGAATTGGGATCGGGGATACCGCCGACGACCTGCTTGTCGTGCCACTCGCCATTGAGCTCGAGAACGAGGTCGAGCGTGTACGGCGTCTTCATCATGTCGCTGTGATCGTGATTGGCGTGATAGAGGCAATGCTCCTGCAACTGGTTGCGCGGCTGCATGCAGTAGTCGTGCAGCTCCACCTCCTTTGCCGAGCCGACCGGGCCGACCAGGCGATACGACACCGCGGTGCCGAACAGGAAGCGGTCGCCGAGATTGGTGTTCTGCGTGCCGTTGCTGATCAGGTAATAGAGGCCGCTGACGTCGAACGCCCAGCGTCCCGTGCGCTTGGTGAAGGCGGCCCCGATCAGCCCGTCCCATGAACCCGAGCCCGGCTGAAACTCGGCCTCGAAGAGCTGGCCGAAGGCATCGCGCTGGCTGGTGCTGCCGGTCGGCGCCTTGAAGCCGAACAGCACGGCGGCGGACGTTCCGGTCTGCGTGTTGTTGTGGAAGCGATACTGGCCGAGCATGGTCACGTCGCCAAAACCCGCCGAATTGCCGCGCCGGTTGATGCCGTCGGCGCTCATCAGGCTGCTCATATCGTTCGAATTCATCATGCCCATATGGCCGCCGCTCAGCATGTCTTCGCCGGGCTCGCGAATATCGGAGCGACGGACGCCGGCCGCGCGGACGGCGAGGGTCAGGTCGTTGGTGATGCCGTAGGCGACCGAGAGCGAGAGGCTGTCGATCGAGCGAAGCGAATGCGCATGTGTGCCGCGGTTCGCGGCGGCGATCAGATCAGCGTCGCTGAGCTGGCCGAGCCGGATGAACTCGTAGCGGATCGATGCAGCGAACATTCCTTCGGCAAGCGTATCGGCGGAGATGGTGTTGATGGCGCCGCCGCTTCCGGTATTGCCGCCGCCGCCGGGATGATGCGCTTCGGCGGGAGCGGTGAGGAAAAGCATCATCGACGAAAAGATGCCGGCCGCCGGCCGCTTGAGATACGCACACACACTCGCCCCCTGTACTTGCTGTCTGGTGATTAGCCATCGCAATCGGGCGCGAGATTGGCTGCATCATGCGAGAAGCGCGGCCTGCTGGCGACGGAAGCTGAGCGGAAAAGCGAAGCCATGATCGCGGGCGCGACAACTCTGTGGCCCTCGCGTGGTAGGCAGATGGCGAAGGCGGCGGGACATCGCCGCCCGGTTGCACGTGCGACATCTTCGCGCCGGCGCGATGCGCTGGCCGCAATCAAGCCCGGCGCTGGCCGTAGTCGCGTCCGATTGTTTCTCTAAGTGCCATTCTGTCCAGCGTGAGTTTGAGTATCGGAGTGGATGTCATGACAAACATACTTAGAAGCTTCGTTGTATCTTTTGCCGCAGCCGCAGCCGCAGCCGCATTCGCCGCGACCGGCGCCACAGCGCACGAGTACAAGGTGGGCGCGCTCGACATCGGCCATCCCTGGTCGCGGCCGACGCCGAAGGAAGCCAACATCGCGGGCGGCTATCTCACCATCACCAACAAGGGCAAGACGCCGGATCGCCTGATCGGCGGCTCCTCGCCGGTCGCGGGCCAGATCGAGGTGCACGAGATCGTCGACGTCGACGGCATGGTAAAGACGCGACCGGTGACGAACGGCATCGAGATCAAGCCCGGCAAGACCGTGGAGCTGAAGCCCGGTGCGCTTCGCATCGTGCTGCTCGGCCTGAAAGAACCGCTGCAGGTCGGCCAGAAGATCAAGGGCACGCTGGTGTTCGAGAAGGCCGGTCCCGTCGATATCATCTACAACGTCGAGGAAAATGCCGGCGCCGCCGTCAATGGCGTCAATGGCGCGCACAAGCACCACTGAAGCACGACTGACTGCAAGCGGATCGAACATCGCGCCGCCGCCGTCAGCGGCGGTCGCTCTCAAGTAAGGCGTCATTCTTCATGGAGGACGATGACCAGTGTCCATCTCAAGCCACATGTTGCTCGCGAGCTCAGGCAAGTCACGATCGGCGCGCCAAGCAAGGTACGTCACCCTGCACTCCGCGGCCGCGGTGTTGTCAGCATCGCTGCTCGGAATTGGGCTGGCGTACTGTGCCTGCGCGTTGCTGATCCCCGCCGTCGCGCATGAGCGGAGCGATGCGTCCGTTCCTGCCGTCGACGGCCGCCCGCAGGATGTCAGCTGTTCGAGCGGAACGTCGTCGACGTCCCCGCAGCGGGATCGCGCGGAGGAGTAGGTCGCAGCACGCTCACGACGGCCGTCGTTCTCCGCCCGCCATCAATAGTTGGGAAACCACGCGCGCGCTCTCCCTCTCGCGCTAACGAATCGAAAATCGTTCTGCCGCAAGTTCGTCTCCGGGAAAGAAATGGGGAGATCCGAACGATGAACGGCCTGGCCATCATGGAAAACGTCCGCCGCTATCGCACCATCGCGTCGCTGTACCGGCAGACCGCGGCGCACCGGCCGCTGCACAGCGGCTCCTTGCTGGCGCAGGCCAGCGAGTGGGAACACCGCGCCGTCACCGAGCTGGAAGCCTACTTCGAAGCTTTCTGTTATGCCGCTCCGGGCGGTGCGCCGGCGCACACTGTTAACTGACGGCGGCGCTCCGCCGTTAATGAGATGGCGGCGGCGCGGGTGAAATCGTTTACCTTCGCCGTCCGGATGGACCTTCCGGCTGCATCATCAGGTCGCAGGCGCGATCAGCCCGACCCTCAAATCCTTCGCAAAATAAACGCAAGTGCCGTCGGCGAAGACCCGGCCGTTCGCGATGGCAACCGCCAGCTTGCCGCGCCTGACCTGGCGCATGCTGACCTCGTACCGCACGCGCTTCGTGTCCGGCGTGATGCCGCCCTGCAACTCGACCTCGCCGACGCCGACCGCGCGGCCCTTGCCCGGCGAACCCGACCAGCCCAGCCAGTAGCCGATGACCTGCCACATGGCGTCGAGGCCGAGGCTGCCCGGCATCACCGGGTCGCCGGCAAAGTAACAATCGAAAAACCATAAGTCGGGCTTGATATCGAGTTCGCCGATGACGTGGCCCTTGCCGAATTCGCCGCCGTCCACGCTGAGCTCGACAATCCGGTCCATCATCAGCATCGGCGGCGCCGGCAACTGGGCATTGCCCGGGTCGAAATAGCCGCCCTCGCTCGATTTGAGCAGGTCTTCCTTGCTGTAGGACTGTTGCGGCGTATGGAAGTCGCGCGGGTCGCTCATGATGGCGTCGCCTCTGCTGTTGTCTGACGGGTGGCTGCTGATTGAGCCGCAGTTCGCATTCCGTGCAACGCGGTTGCGAACTGCGGCCGGAGACTACTTCGCCGGTGCTTTGACCAGGTCGGCAGTGTAGATGATCACCATCCCGTTGCCGGTGTTCTTGTGCCAATGCACGGTGTTGACGCCTTCAGCGGTGGTGTCCCCGGAATGGAACGTCCTGGACGTACCATCTTCGTTCGTGACGACGTCCGTACCTTGATCGAAGTAGACAACGGCTGGCCGGTCTTTGTGGTTGTGCAGCCCGATGTGCCCGCCCGGTGCGATGTTCAGAACGCGCAATCGCAGTTGCCAGCCGGACATGCCTGGAATTTCCTTGCCGAGATCGATCGCGATCGTTGTCGGAGTGGTGTATCCTTGGTTGCCTTTGGGCGCATCTTCCGCAAATGCGGCATGGTTGGCGGAAGCTGCCATAGCGAGCGCAATGCCAGCGCCCAGGATCGGTGCTCGACGCATTTCATTGTTCTCCTCTGAAACAATAAACTACATTGAAATTGAATCTCCGTTGCGCAGCCCTTCATGCCACATCCAGTGAGGGAATGGCACTGGTCTTCTCGCCAAGCTCCTTCTTCGCCGTGGTGGCTGGCGAGTTTGCTGCACCTTTTGGCGCACCCGAGGCCGGCCGCAGGCTCTTGCCTTCCGGCTCGTAACGCGTTACACTGTAACGCGTTACGAAGGAGGATATCCAATGGCGGAGCCCGCCGAAAGGATGAAGATGATGCGGCAGCGGAGGCGTGCCCGGGGCCTGCGTGAGCTGCGTCTCGTGGTAGCTGATGCTCGCTCGCGGGCAGTCCGACGCCGGGTGGCGAAACAGGTCGCCGGTCTCGAGCCCGATCGCGAGCGCGACGCTCTGCAGTGGATCGAGTCGGTCTCCGAGTTCGATGCAGATGCGACGCGGTGACGTGGTGACCGTTGCGGCGGCCGGTGACTATGGCAAGCCCCGCCCGGCGGTCGTCGTGCAGAGTGACGCCTTCCCGGAGACCCATGCCTCCGTGGTGATCTGCCAGTTGACTTCGGAGTTGGTGGACGCTCCGGATTTTCGCGTCACCATCGAGCCAATGCCCGAAAATGGATTGCGACTCAAATCGCAGGTCATGGCCGACAAGCCGGTCACCGTGAGACGCGAACGGATCGGGCAGAAGATCGGGCGTCTCGGCAACCAGGATATGGCTCGGCTCGGTATCGCTTTGGCGTTCGTCCTGGGGCTTGCGGATTAGTACGGCAATGCTTCCGGTCCGGTCGACCGGCGACAAGAATTTCGTACGGCTGGCGGCGCGCGCGATGCAGCCGTTTCCGTTGCTCGGCGACGATATCGTGCAAACTCGTAGAGTGGCGCACCCGACACGATTCGAACGTGTGACCTTTGCCTTCGGAGGGCAACGCTCTATCCAGCTGAGCTACGGGTGCTTCGCAGCATCATTTAGCCGATTGGCCGGGCAGGGGCAACCGGGCCCTTGGCGGGGGCGTGCGACGAAGGTGGCACGATGTGGGCAGCGTTTCCCTATCAAAATTCCGATCCGATTCCGCCGATTGGTGCTAGTCTTGGTGCGTTGAACTTCTCGCCATCGATGGGGACGTACGATGTATAGGAAGGTTCTTCTCGCCTATGACGGTTCGGTCGAGGGGCGGCGCGCGTTGCGGGAGGGCGCAAAGCTCGCACAACTCTGCCGTTCCGAGGTATTTTTGCTCGCCGTCGTCGAGGTTTCTTCGATCATGACGCCGGAAGCCGGGCTCACCATCCCGATCGAACTGCAGACCGAGGACTACAAGGCCATCCTGAACGAAGGCACCGAGCGGTTGAAGGCGCTGGGATTCACGCCGACCGCGCGGCTCGAGGTCGGCGACGCCGGGCAGAAAATCGCCGAAGTCGCCGAGGAAATCGGCGCTCATCTCGTCGTGGTCGGCCACCGTCCGCAGGGGACGCTGGCGCGCTGGTTCGGCTCGATCGGCAGCTATCTGGTCAAGCGCCTGCGCTGCAGCGTGCTGGTGGCCCAGACCGAGATCAGCGACGCCGAGTTCGAGCGGCTGAAGCCTGCGCCGACAGCGGCGGAATAGCTCGACGCGAGTTCAGCTCGCGGGAACGATGATCTTGCCGATCGGCCACAGGGCGATGCCGGCAAGCTTCAGGTGCGCCCAGGCAAACGGAATGCCGATGATGGTCACGGCCAGCAGGACGGCCGTGACGACATGGCCGAGCGCCAGCCACCACCCGGCCAGCACCAGCCAGATGATGTTGCCGATCACCCCGAGCGGCCCGGTGCCGATATCCTCCTGCCCGCTATAGACGTCGCGCGAGACCGCCGTGAAGCCGAACGGGAACAGGGTGTAGGCGGCGATGTTGAACGCGGCACGCGCCCAGGGAATGCCGATGATCGTGATCGCCATGATGACGGCGGCGACCAGCCAGCCGAACGCCATCCAGGCGCCGCCGAGAACGATCCAGATGATGTTGAGGAGCAGCGAGACCGGGGACATGGTCGGGACTCTATCTTGCCGTGGTCGCGATTGAAAGCGCGCTGCAACCGGAACCCGATTGCCGTGCGCCTCGCAGCCGCTAAACTCAGTGCCTAACGACCAGGCCACAAGCGTCGATCAGGAGAAACGTCATGCGTCCACTCGAATTCGGCTGGTATCTGCCCACGCATGGCGACACCACGGCCTATGGCCTGATGGACGCCCAGATTCCCGGCTCGCCCGAACTGTGCGACCGCGTGGTGCAGGCGGCGGAAAAGGCCGGCTTCGAATATCTCCTGATCCCGGTCGGCGCGGCCTGCTGGGAGGCGTGGATATCAGGCGCGTTCATGGCGGCGCGCTCCTCCTCCATCAAGCCGCTGATCGCCGCGCGACCGGGCTACATCAACCCGGTGCTGCTGGCGAAAATGATCTCGACCTTCGACCAGATGTCGGGCGGACGCATCTGCATCAATCTGATCGCGGGCCAGAACGAGAGCGAGGTCGAAGGCGAGGGCGTGCGCTATCCGAAGGAGGCGCGCTACGAACTGATGGAAGAGGAGGTCTCGATCCTCAAGGCGCTGTGGACGACGCGCGGTCCCGTCAACTTCGAGGGAAAATTTCACAAATTGTCGGGCGCGCAGATCCGGCCGCAGCCGCACCAGCAGCCGTTTCCCAAATTCTATCTCGGCGGCGGCTCGCGCCAGGCCTGGCAATTGTCGGCCAGGCATTCCGACGTTCACCTGTTCTGGGGCGACCTGCCCGAGAAGATCGCCGCCAACATCGCCGAGATCAGGCAGATGGCGCGCGCGCATGATCGCGAAAACGACGTCGGCTTCGGCATGCGGCTGCAGGTGATCTGCCGCGAGAACGAGGCGGACGCCTGGGACGCCGCCGAGCAATTGGTGCGGCATGCGACCGAGCGGCAGATGCAGGAAATAAAGACGCTGTACAATCGCTCGGAAGCCAATATGCGCGTGCAGCAGCTTGCCCGCGAGCATGGCGATCTCCTGATGCCGCATCTGTGGACCGGCATTACCAAGGTGCGCCCGGGCGCCGGCATCGCGGTTGTCGGTAATCCCGTCCAGTGCGCTGACACGCTGCAGCAGTTCATCGATGCCGGCTGTCACTCCTTCTGCCTGTCCGGCTATCTGCACGACGAGGAAGCCGAGCGTTTCGGTCGCCTGATCCGGCCGATCCTGGCGGAGAACAATCGCGGCCGGTGGGCGGCGTAAGCGCTGGCGGTAAACCTGTTGCGGTGCGTCCGCGCGATCCGGGCCTATTGCTGCGCTGCGCTGGCGCGCAAGCCTTTATATCACTCGCGGCGGTTCCTGCCCGGCGCTAAGGTCGGGCGTTTCAACTGGGTCACCGCCGAATGAACGGGTCGAGCTCGGTCCCTGCCTGGAGTTCTGCGCTGGAAGACTTCGCGCTGTTTCGAACGCTCAGTTCCGAACAGCGGCTGAAGGCGCTGAGTGCCATGGTCCGCCAGGATCTGGTGCGCGGGCAGATGCTGGTCGCGCAGGGCGGGCCGTCGGATTCGCTGTTCCTGGTGCTGCATGGCGCGCTCGCGGTGCGCAAGACCGGTTATCTCGAACCGATCGCCGAACTGCGCGCCGGCGAACTGGTCGGTGAGATCGGCTTCTTCGCCGATGTGCCGCGCACCGCCGACGTGATCGCCATCCGCGACACCAGCGTGCTGGCGTTGACGCGCCCGGCCTACCAGAAGCTCGTCAAGGAAGCGCCCGCCATCGTCGAGGCGCTGCTCGCGGCGCTGGCGCAGCGGTTCGCAAGGGAGACCGCGCGCATCGCCCCGTTCCGTACCTCGCCGAAGGCGCGTACGGTGGCGCTGATCGGCGGCGGGGTCGAGCCGCTGCCCGACTCGTTCGATCGAAGGATGCGCGAGGGACTTTCTGCGATCAATGCCGAGATCGTCGACGCCGCCCGCCTCCAGGCGTTGTTTCCCGGCCGCGCGCTCGATGCACACGAAGTCACCGAATGGCTCAACAAGCTCGAACACGCCGCGCCGCTGGTGGTCTATCTCGCCGGCCGTGATGCCTCGCCCTGGGCCCGCAAGGCGATCCGGCAGGCCGACATGGTGGTGCTCGCCTGCCGCGGCGAGGCGCCGGCGGCCGCGCTGACTGAAATCGAGGCCTTTGCCTGCCAGGTTCATCCGATTTCGGCACGACGCCTCGTGCGTGTTCATGACGTGCGTAGCGGCGCGGTCTCCGGGACGGCCGCCTGGCTCGCGCGGCTGCCGGCCTTCATGCATCACCATGTGGCGCTGGAGGACCAGGTCGATATCGACAGCCTGATCCGCTTTCTCTGCGGCCGTGCGGTCGGCTTCGTCGCCGCCGGCGGCGGCAGTTTCGGCACGGCGCATGTCGGAATCTACAAGGCGTTTCGCGAGCGCGGCGTGATGTTCGACATCTTCGTCGGCACCAGCGTCGGCTCGGCCATGGTGGCCGGTTTTGCCAAGAATCTAGAGGCCGAGCATCTCGAGCGCGGCACGCACGAGATCTTCGTCAAGAGCCGGAGCTTCCGCCGGCCGACCTGGCCGCGCTACTCGCTGCTGGACCACAAGGCGTTCGACCGCGCGCTGGCGCAGCAATATGGCGCGGACTGCCGGATCGAGGATTGCTGGCGGCCGTTCGCCGCCGTCGCCACCAACCTCTCGACCCATAGTCTCGAACTGATCCGCTCGGGCCCACTCTGGCAGGCGGTGCGCGCGTCGAGCGCGATACCCGGGCTGCTGCCGCCGTTCTATACGGCTGATGGCGCGATGCTGGTCGATGGCTGTCTCATCGACAATGTGCCGGTGAGCTCGATGCATCAGCTCAAGGCCGGCCCCAATCTGGTCGTGCATTTCGGCGAGCCGGCGGCGGAGATGTTCGACGTCGACTATGCGTCGCTGCCGGGTCGGCTGGAACTGATTGCCGCCATGCTGACGCCGTTCCGCAAGAAGCTGCTGCCCGCGGCGCCCAGCGCCGTGAACGTCCTGTGGCGCAGCCTCGTCGCGCATCAGCGCTACGATACGCTCCCGGTCGGGCCGTTCGACACGGTGATGCGGCCGCCGTCCCCTGACGGCATCGACGTGACGGATTTCGATCGCCACACGGAAATCTTCGAGGCTTCCTACGCCTGGGCCAGGGAGGCCATCGCGGCGCTGGAGGCGGGCGGCAGTTCGGCGATGGCGGCACTTCTCGATACCGGCGCGCTGGAGCGGCCTCAGGCCACGGCGGCCCTGGTCTCCAGCCGCACGCCAAGCAGCCTTCTCGCCTCGGCGGCCGGCTTCGGCGCGCTGAACAGATAGCCCTGCATCTGGGTGCAGCCGAGCTGACGCAGCATTTCGCGCTGCTGCTCGGTCTCGACGCCCTCGGCTGTCGTCGTCATGTTGCGAGCGGCCGCGATGTTCACCACCGCCTGCACGATCGCCGCCGAGCCGTCGACCTCGATGTCGCTGACAAAGCAGCGGTCGATCTTGATCTTGTCGAACGGGAACCGCTTCAGATAGCTCAATGACGAGAAGCCGGTGCCGAAATCGTCGAGCGCGATGCGTACGCCGATCGCGCGCAGCTGGTGCAGGATCGCCAGCGCGCTTTCATCGTCATGGATCAGTACCGCCTCGGTGATCTCGACCTCGAGCCGGTCGGGCGCCAGACCCGAGGCGGCGAGCGCGCCGGCGATCCGCAGCGCCAGCGTCGGCGACTTCAACTGGATCGGAGACACGTTGACGGCGAGCCTCACCCGCGACGGCCAGCCCGCTGCTTCCATGCAGGCGGTCTGCATCACCCAGTCGCCGATTTCGTTGATCAGGCCGGTATCTTCCGCAACCGGGATGAATTCGGCGGGCGAGATCATGCCGCGTTCGGGATGGCGCCAGCGCAGTAGCGCCTCGCAGCCCGTCACTTCGCCGCTCGAAAGGTCGAGCAGCGGCTGGTAGTGGATTTCGAAGGCACCATCGGCCAGCGCCTGCCGCAAATCCTGCTCCATCGTCAGCCGCGCCTGGGCGCGGGCGTCCATGGCAGGCTCGAAGAAGCGATGGATGCGGCGTCCCTCGGCCTTGGCGGCATACATCGCGAGATCGGCATGCTTGATCAACTGGTCGAGCTCGGTGCCGTCCTCCGGCGCCAGCGCAATGCCGATGCTGGCATCGGTCGAAAGTTGGTGGCCGAGACACTGATAGGGGTGGCGGATCGCCGCGTAGATCCGCGCGACAAATTGCTCGACATCGCGGCGGCCACGGATCGCGGTCTGGATCACCGCAAATTCGTCGCCGCCGAGGCGGGCAATCAGATCGCCCGGCTTGGTGCAGCCCTTCAGGCAGGTGGCGACCGCCTTCAACAGTTCATCGCCGACATGATGGCCGAGCGAATCGTTGATGCCCTTGAATTCGTCGATATCGATATAGAGCAGCGCGAATTGCTCGCCTTCCCCGGCCTTTCGAAGCTCGCGCTCGATCTGCTCGCGGAAAAGCACCCGGTTCGGAAGGTCGGTCAGCGCGTCGTAATGCGCCAGATGCGCGATCTTCTCGTTGGCGAGCCGGCGCTCGGTGACGTCGTCGACGACGTTGATGATGTAGCGGGCCTGGCCGGCCGAATTGCGGATGCTGAGTCGCCTGGAGGTGATCCAGCGCGGGCCCATCCCCTGGGTTTCCCAGATGTGCTCGTCCTTGAACAGGCCGTCGGGAGATTGCAGCGTCTTCTCCTCATCGGCCGTGATGGTTTCGGCTGCCTCCCTTGGAAAGACGTCGAAGGCCGATTTGCCGATGATCCGGTCGCGCGAAATGCCGAACTGGGCTTCGGCCACGCGGTTGACCAGGAGATAGCGGCGGTCGTGCACGTCCTTCACGGTGATCTGCGAGGGAATGTGATCGATGATCTGGCTCAGAAAGGCGTGGTTGCGGTCGCGCTCCTGTTCGAGATTGCGCCTTTCGGTGATGTCTTCCATGGTGGCGACCCAGCCGCCATCCGCCAGCGGCTTGCTGACCGCCATGAAGGAGCGCCCGTCCGGGCACTCCATGATGCTGCGATCGACCCGGCCGCGCGCGATGTTTCGGATCACGGTGGCGCAGAATACGTCGACGTCGCCGGTAAACGAGCCGCTGTCCTTGCGGTGCTGCATCAGGTCGCGGAAATGGCAGCCCGGCTTCACGACCTCGGCCGACAGATTGTACATGTCGATGTAGCGGCGGTTGAAGGTGACGAGGCGCGCCGACGCGTCGAACGTGACGAGACCCTGGATCATATTGTTCAGCGCGGTGTCGAGCCGGCCGCGTTCCGCTTCAAGCCGCTGCTGCGCTTCGCGGCTCTGCCGGGTGATCTGCCGGATGATCAGGAACAGGGTGAGAGCGATCACCCCGGCCGCCAGCGTTGCCGCGAAGATAAGTAACCTGGTTTGTTCGCGCCAGTCGGCGAGCGCGTCGGCAACCGTGTTGGTCGCGATCACCACGCCCGGATAGTGCACGAGCGGCGCCGCAGATCCAAGCCGCGCCGTCTGGTCGACGGGGCTTTGCACGCGCAGGGTCTGCTGGCCGCCCTTCTCATTGATCCGCTGCAACAGCGGCGCCGAGGAGAAATTCTTCCCGATCATTTCATCGACGCGCGGATAGCGCGCCAGCATGGTGCCGTCGGCGTGAAACATCGAGATGGTGGCGCCGGTGCCGAGTGTGACGGACGCGAAGTACTTTTCGTAGTTGCCGGGGTTGATGCGGCGCACCATCACGCCGAGGAAAGTGCCGTCCTCGCCGCGCAATCGGTGGGCGATGATGGAGTTCAAATTGCCGGAGATGTAACTGCGAACCGATTCGGTCAAAAGGAAGGGCGATCGCGGATCGAATTTGAAACGCTTGAAGTAGGCTCGCTCCGAGATGTTGAGCCTCGGCGCCGGCAGCGGGCCCGACCAGTTCAGCATGTCGCCATTGGAATCGAAGATCGAGATGTCGCCGAGATAGGACAGTACGCCCGCCTTGGACCGCAGGATCTCGTACGCCTCGGTGCTTGTGACGCGTTGCCGGAATTCTCTTTCCGAGCCGATGCCCGATATCTGCAGCCGGGTAATCACGTCGTCGGCGAGCGTGTCGGAATCCTCGAACTGTTGATCGAAGTGGCGGCTGACCAGAAGTACCGTGTTTTCAAGCTCGCGCTCGCTGTTTGCAAGCGCGCGCTCGCGGAATTCGCCGACCATCATGATGGTGCCGACGAAAATCGCCGTGACCAGCACGCCGCCGCACAGCGTCAGCCACAGCACCGGTCCCCGGACCGTCGCGGCGAGGTGCCGTCCGGTTACTGCTGTTCGGGCCTTGATGCCCTGCAGGTGGTGAAACAGACCGCGCATTCTCTCTTTTCCCCCGAGAGATGCATACGATGCGCAAACGTCACAAGGCGTTAGGAAAACCGGTTACCCAAAGCTTAATGCGCGTGCAAGGCGAAGGCGCCGCAGGCGTTCTGGCGGCTTCGCTGGCCATGTCCCCGATCGGTGGCGCCGGAGACGTCGCCGCCGAAGGCGGACGAACTCACGCCGCCGCAGAACGAAACGGGCCGAGGCGATCGCTGGGTCGCCGCGGTCAGCGGCGATAGCCGCCGCCGCGCGAATAGGCGCGGGTCTCCGGCGCCGGGCGGCTGATGACATTGCCGCGCGCCTCGCTGGCGCGCGGGGAGGCCAGCCTGAGGTCTTCCAGGAAGATCGGCTTCGAGAAGTAGTAGCCCTGGGCGTAGCGGATCTTGGTCGCGGCCTGCAGATAGGCCAGCTCCTCGAAGCTCTCGACCCCCTCGGCGATCACGGTCATGCCGAGCGCTTCGCTCAGGGATTCAATCGCGCGCAGGATGCCCTGGCTGCGCGGACGCTTGTGAATGTCGGTGATGAAGGAGCGGTCGATCTTGATCTCGTCGGCGGTAATGTCCGCCAGCGCCGACAGCGACGAGTAGCCAATGCCGAAATCGTCGATCGATATCCTGACGCCGATCTTGCGCAGGACCGGCAGGATTTCGTCCTGGAAGTGCGTCTTGGTGACGAAGGCGTCTTCCGTCACCTCGATCATGAAGCGCTTCGGGAATCCGGTGGCGTCGAGCGCCTCGGCGAACGCCCGCATGAATTCGGGATTGCCGGCCTGTTGGGCCGCGACATTGATGCTGATCGTGGTGTCGGCGCCGAAGGTCTCGTTGATCAGGTCGATCGACTTGACGATCTCGGCCAGCACGAGGTGGGTCAGCTCGTCGATCAGGCCGAGCTCGGTGGCGAGATTGATGAAGGTGGAGGGCGCCTGGATCACCCCGTCGTCGTCGCGCAGGCGCACCAGCGCCTCGACGCCCATGACCTCCTGGGTCCGGATATCGACCTTGGCCTGGAAGGCGCAGCAGAAACGCTTTTCCAGGATCGCCAGCCGCAACGACTGCTCGATCTTCATGCGCGCCAGAGCTTCGCGCTCCATGCTGGCGTCGAAGAATGCGGCGGCGCCCTTGCTGCCGTTCTTGACGCGGTACATCGCGATGTCGGCGTTCTGGCGCAGCACCTCGTAGCTGCGGCCGTGCTCGGGATACAGGCTGACGCCGATCGAGGTCGAGGCGAATATCTCGGACTGATCGATGAAGAACGGCGCCTTCAGCCGCTGCAGGATGAAGTGGATGAACTCCTCGACCTCGGAGACATTTTCGACCGGGTTGAGCAGCAGCACGAATTCGTCGCCGCTGATGCGCGACAGGACGTCGGTTTCGCGCAGGTCGAGCCCGAGCCGCTTGGCGATCTCCACCAACAGCGCGTCGCCGACCGTGTGTCCGTAATAGTCGTTGATGTGCTTGAAATTGTCGACGTCGAGAAACGCCAGCGCGAAGCGGCCCCGTCCGCCGTCGTATTTCAGCAGGCTGTTGACGCGATGCTCGATCACGCGCCGCGTCGGCAGGTCGGTCAGTTCGTCATAATAGGCGGAGCGGAACAGCTGGTCCTCGAAAGCCTTCTGTTCACTGATGTCGGTGGAGCTCGAGATCAGGAGATCGCGCCCGGCGATCCGGACAGGCCGGTGCGCGGTCAGGAAAACCTGCTTGGTCGGAGTGCCGGTCACGGCCTCTTCGAGCACGGCCGTGCGGCCGGCGCGCAGCAGTTCGAGGCAGGTCTCGCGGCGGTCGCTCAATTGCGAAGCCGTCTCCGCCGTGACCGTCTGCAGCAGAGCTGCGGCGGCGTCGTTCATCAGCACGAACTCGCCGGTCTCGTCCTGAACCGTCACGCCGGCCGGAAGCAGCCTGAAGACGTCGCGCAGGACACTCAATTCGGAATCAAATATGCCTTCATTGCCGGCCTGCGTCGCCGCGGCCTGAAAATTTTTCTTGTAGGTACTATGCATGCCACGAAGACTGGCAAAGTCCCTTGTAGCATTGGTTAAGTGGAACTGCGAAAAACCGCGACAATCGTAAAAGTCGGAGATTTCCGATCGTATTGGCTCGATCGTCATTAACAGAATGACAATGCGAAATAACAGAGTACCGCAGCCGTGCAGTTCCGTTCATGTATTACGGAAGCCAATGGTGGAGCCGGGCCTCAAGCGGCGGGAATCCGGCATTGCATCGTGCAATGCACGCCCGACTTCAGGTAGCGGATTTCGGTCTTGCCGTCGAAGGCGCGAAGCGCCGATTGAAGCAGCCTGGTGCCGAAGCCGGACGGGCCGACTTTTTCAACCATCGGCCCCTCGGTCTCGTCCCAGGTCAGGTTGAGGCGATCCTCCGACACCGACCACGACACCTGCAGCAGACCGCGCGCCGAAGAAAACGCGCCATACTTGCCGGCATTGGTCGCGAGTTCGTGAAAGATCAGCGCCAGGCTGACCGCCAGCTTGGCCGGCAGGAACAGCGAGCCGCCGTTCAAATTGAAGCGGACATGGCCGTAGGGGCCGAGTTCGGAACGCAGCATGTCCTTGATGTCGCAACCATTGCCATCGAGCCGCGCGATCAGATCGTCGGTTGCCGACAATGCCCGGAGCCGGCCATCGATTGCGCCCCAGACCTGCGGCTGGTCCTGCAGCACCTGGTGCAGCACGGCGTGGATCGTCGAGGTCTTGTTCTTCAGGCGGTGCTGCAATTCCTCGATCAGAAGCTTGCGGTATTCCTCTTCCTTGATCAGGCGGCTGGCATCTTCCCGCTGCTGCGCGACGATCGTCCGGTAGTGCTCCACGCCCCAGATGACGAAACCGCATACCGCCCAGAATATCAGGAGCAGGGCAAACCGCGCGGGATCGGCCGTGGCGCTGCCGAAATTGACGGCGACGCCGAGCACGCCGCTGGCGACAGCGGTTGCGATCCCGATCCTGGCGCCGCCGATCGCGGCGGCGAGGAACACAGCCGGCAAATAAAGCGCGAAGAACACGTCGGGGCGAATATGGGCGATGCCCCACCGGGCGATTGTCGAGAGCACGAGGCAGCCGGCCGCGAATGTCGCGCTCAACAGCAACGAGGGCTGGGAAATTCCCTGCCATCCGCACCTGAACTCGTCGATCAATTTCTTCATCGGGATTGTCACTTCACGTGATCAGCGAATCCAAAGTATGGCCGAGCATATCGAAAATCGGGGATTTCGGAGCCACCGGGGTCGCACAGCGGGGTAATCGGGATGGAACCGGCTCGCTTGCCTTGTCGGCGAGGTGCGGGAATAGTGACGTCAACCGATATTGACGGGGAACGCAAATGGGAAGGCTGGATGGCAAGGTCGCGGTGATCACAGGCGCGACCAGCGGCATTGGACTGCGCACTGCGGAACTATTCGTCGCCGAAGGCGCAAAGATCGTGATCGCCGGTCGCCGCGCAAGGGAAGGCGAGGCAGTGGCCGACAGGCTCGGCGCCGCCTGCATCTTTCGCCAGACCGACGTCACGATCGAAGGGCAAATGAAGGCGCTGATCACTCTTTCGGTGGAAAAATTCGGCCGCATCGATTGCCTGTTCAACAATGCCGGCGGCCCGGCGCAGACCGGCGGCATCGAAGGCCTCGACGTCGAGCAGTTCGACGCCGCGATGGCCACGCTGGTGCGCAGCGTGATGCTCGGCATGAAGCACGCGGCCCCGCACATGCGCGGGCAGGGTTCCGGCAGCATCATCAACAATGGCAGCATCGCCGGCCGGCTCGCCGGCTTTTCCTCCTCGATGGTCTACGGCGCGGCGAAGGCCGCCGTCATCCATCTCACCAAATGCGCGGCCATGGAACTCGGCGAAGCCAATATCCGTGTCAACTCGATTTCACCCGGCGCGATTGCGACCGGCATCTTCGGCAAGGCGCTCGGCCTGCCGGTCGAGGCGGCCGAAAAGACGTCGGCGGTGATGCGCGAGGCCTTCAAGTCGGCGCAACCGATTCCGCGCGCGGGCCTGCCGGAGGACATCGCGCAGGCCGCGGTGTTTCTTGCGAGCGACAGTTCCACCTTCATCAACGGCCACGATCTCGTCGTTGACGGCGGCATGACCGGCGGCCGCAACTGGAGCCAGCAGCAGCAGGGCTATGTCGCGATGAGGAAGTCGTTCGATCAGACGGAATGACCAATAGAAGCCAGAGCGCTTGGGGAGAGACACAAATGTCCGCAACATTTCGACTGCCGCCGCTGACCGAAGGCCGCCCGTTCCACCTCGCTATCATCGCCGGTCTCGCCTGTGCGTTCGTCATCGGCAAGGCGCTGCCGTCCACCATCGATGCCGTCTCCGCGGTCATCGAGCCGCTATGCGCCAACAGCGTGACCGGCTCGCAGGATGTGGTCGAGCCGATCACGTCGCATGCCTTGCCGAACGTGCCGGGAAAGCGCGTCACCATCGTTCGCGTGTTCTACGGCCCCGGCGGATTTACGCCGGCGCACCGCCATGCCGGCTCCGTCACCGCCTACATCACCAAGGGCCAGATCCGTTCGCAGCTTGCCGGCGGTCCGGTCGAAACATTCGGCGTCGGCCAGTCATTCTTCGAGCCGCCGGGCGCGACGCATCTGGTCTCGGCGAACGCCAGCGCCACCGAGCCCGCGGAATTGATCGCGGTGTTCGTGGCGGACGAGGGCGCGCAACTCACGACGCTGGTTAACTAGGCGCAACCCTCAAACCGGCTTCAGCACCACGCGCAATCCGTCGCGCGGCTTCGGGATCGGCCACATCTGCCAGTCCGGCTTGTAGCCGGGCTCCAGCGAGACGCTGAGGTTCTGCAGGAAGTGCCGCGCGAAGCATTTCGCCTGCATGTAGGCGAAGTGCAGGCCGAGGCACATATGCGCGCCGCCGCCATACGGCACCCAGGCGAAGCGGTGGCGGTTGCGCTGCGCCTCCTCGGTGAAGCGCATCGGATCGAATTTTTCCGGTTCGGGCCAGATCTCCGCCATGTGGTGGGTGAACAGCGGATTGACGCCGACCATGGTGCCGGCCGGGATCGCATACCCCTTGAACGAAAAATCCTTGATGGCGCGGCGCGGCATCGAGGGCACCGGCGGCTTCCGCCGCAGCGCTTCCTTGAAGGCCATCTCCGTGAGCGGCATCGCCTCGAGATGATCGAAACTGGTCGCCGCATCGGGTGCGAGGGCGAGCGCCGTGACCTCGTCGCGCAGCTTCTGCTGCCATTCCGGATGGGCGGCCAGCTCACCGACAAACGAGGTCAGCGACGAGGTCAGCGTGTCGTGCGCCGCCATCATCAGGAAGCTCATGTGATCGACGATGTCCTGCGTCGAGAGCAGCGCGCCGTCTTCATGGGTCGCCTGGCACAATTGCGAGAACAGGTCGTCGCCGCCGCCTTTGGCGCGACGGATCGGAATCTGCTCGGAGAAATAGGCGACGATACGCTTGCGGCCGTTGACGCCACGCGCCATTTGCGTGCCGGGCAACGGCTTGCGGATCACGGCGACGGAAGCCGCCACCATGTCGACAAAGGCGCGCGTGATCTCGTCGACCTCCGGCCCGATGCCGGCGCCGAGAAAGGACGTCGCCGCGAGGTCGAGCGTGAGTTGCTTCATCGCGGGATAGAACAGCATCGGCCCGGGCTGCGACTTCCATCGCGCCACCCGCGCCGCGATCCCGGTATCGAGTTCGCCGAGATAGGACTTCATAGGCCCGGACTTGAACGCCACCGACAGCGCGCGGCGATGCAGGCGGTGCTCCTCGAAATCGAGCAGCATCAGGCCGCGCGGAAACAGCAGCCCCAGAATCCGTCCCCAGCCCAGCGTCGAGGAGAACTGCTTGGCCTGGTCGAACAGCACGAGTTCGTTGGCCTCCGGTCCGAGCAGGACGAGGCTGGTCTCTCCGAACAAATGGCTGCGATAGACCAGCCCGTATTTTTTGGACTGGCGTTCGACCTGGCCCTTGGGGTCGGCCAGCACCTCCAGCGTCTTGCCGATGAAGGGCCAGCCCTCGTCGCCTGGAATATGCGTCAGCGAATTGCGCCGCGGCGGGGTGAAGCTGTAGACGGGAGAGGCGACGCTCTGCATCGACATGGCAACTGCTCCGGTTGAGCCTCGATATCGGCTGGCATTATCTACGGTGCCGGCGGCTTTGTCGCGGCCGAACTATCAACCCCGTCATTGCGAGCGAAGCGAAGCAATCCATTCCCGCCGCGCAAAAGATGGATTGCTTCGTCGCTTTGCTCCTCGCAATGACGGGGATAAAGCTTTCGTCCCCTCACGCCTTGCGCTTGGCGGCTTCCTTCTGCAGGTCGGGCGCGTTGACGGTCGGGATCGCCACGCGGCCGGGACCGGTCAGCGGCAGCGCCGCGGCGGCCTTTTCGTTCTCCATGATCTTCGCCATCACGGCCTGGCCCGCCCGCTCGAACACCGCGCGGTTCTCGATCAGGAATTTCTGCGACTCGCGCAGCTTGGCGACATAGCCGTTGATCTCCGGGATCACGTAGCGCGCCACCATGTCCCAGCTTCGCCGCGTGTTCTCCGGGTTGGCCCAGTCGTGCACGAAACCGATGATGGCGCCGACGCCGCCGGATACGTTGATCAGGTTCTTGATGGTTTTGACCAGATCGTCGGGCGTGCCGATGGTGGATGCGGCGTTCTCGCCGCCCGCGGTCTTCTCGACCGCATCCTCGGCGGACTTGAACGGCTCGACGCCGGGCCGCTGCAGCGTGCGCACGGTGTATTCATTGTGCCAGCGCATCAGGCCGGCGCCGGCCTCGCGCTGCGCCTGTTCGCGCGTCTCGGCGATATGCCAGCTCAGGAGCACGCGCCAGTCGTCGCGGCTGACGGTGGTGCCGGCCTTCTTGGCGGCGTCCTCGGCAAAGCCCCATTGCGTCGGCAACGCCATCAGGCCCTGCGTCGACATCGAGCCGAGCGAGATGATGCCGATGCCGTATTTGCCGGCGAGCGTCATGCCCGAGGGCGAGATCTGCGAGGCCACCACGAACGGCATGTCTTCCTGCAACGGCAGCAGTTGCAGCGCGGCGTCCTGCATGGTGAACCAGTCGCTCCTGGCGGTGACGCGTTCGCCCTTGAACAGGCGTCGGATGATCGCGATCGCCTCGTCCTGGCGGTCGCGCTGTGTCATCGGGTCGATGCCGAGCGTGTGCGCGTCGGAAGCCAGCGCGCCGGGTCCGGAGCCGAAGATGGCGCGGCCGCCGGTCATCCAGTCAAGCTGCACCATGCGCTGCGCGACGTTGTAGGGATGGTGATAGGGCAGCGAGACGACGCCGGTGCCGAGCTTGATGCGCTTGGTGCGCTCGCCGGCGGCCGCCAGGAACATCTCCGGCGAGGCGATCATTTCCCAGCCCGAGGAATGGTGCTCGCCGCACCAGAACTCGTCATAGCCGAGCGTGTCGATCTGCTCGACGAAGTCGAGGTCGCGGCGGAACTGGAGCAGCGGATTCTCGCCGATCGGGTGATGCGGGGCGAGAAAGGCTCCGAATTTCAGGCGTGCCATGGGTGGTTCTCTCCGGAATTATTGTTCTTTTGGAATTGCTCGTGGCCAAGGTACGGGGTGGGGAAGGGCAAGGCAATGCTGGTACACCCGCCGCCAGCGCATGGTTGTCACGCAGGGCTGGCTGACTTACCGTCATCCGGAATTCCGCCTCGCATCGCCGGCAGAAGCCATCATGAAACTTGCAAAACCCCGCATCGACATCGGCTTTGCCACCAACGACGCGCCGGCGGCGCTGGCGTTCTGGCAGAACGAGATCGGGCTTCCCTTCGAGTACACCCAGCCGATCCGCCGCGGCTACAAGCAGCACCGTCATGATCTCTGCGGCTCGATCCTGAAGATCAACCAGGTCTACGAGCCGCTGCCCGACAATCCGCCGTCAGGCTACCTCGAACTCTTGATCGCGCGTGATGGTATTGCGGCCCCGCAGACGATGACCGATCCCGACGGCAACCGCGTGTCGCTGGTGCCGAAAGGCCTGTTCGGGATCGAGCGCATCGGCATCCGGCTCGGCGTGCGCGACATCGAGGCGCACCGTCGCTTCTATAGGGAGGCGCTGGGGCTGCAGCAGGGGCAATATGCCGGAGCGATGACGTTCCTTGCGGGCGACACGGTGCTGATTGTTGAACAGGCGGCGGATGCACCCGGCGATGCCGCCTTCGACGGCAAGGGCTGGCGCTACATCACGTTTCAGGTGTTCGAGGTCGACCGCGAACACGCTTATGTGCTGGCGCATGGCGGCCGCGAGGCACGCGCGCCGGTGACGCTGGGAACGACCGCGCGGATTTCGATGGTGCGCGATCCCGACGGCAACTGGATCGAGCTGTCGCAGCGCGCCTCGCTGACGGGCTCGCTGGAGCCGCCGTCGGCCGCGTGATGTGCCGTAGCTACACTCGCTTCGTCATCGATTCGCGGCACAGTGGTATTCGTGCTTAACGGCAACGTCATCCGCCACGTCGATCATCGCCTGCGCCGCATTCCTGACATGGATGCGTCGGATCACGCCGTGACAAATTAACGTCAACCGCCAAAATTTGATTGTGGGGAATGACAGTGCTCGGCCTTTTTATTTTGCACTGCAGCAACTATCTGTTCTGATCAGCGTTACAAAGAGCAATCGCCCCAGGAGCCCTCTCGTTGTCGCTTGCCAAGAACGTCGAATTCCTGCGTCAATTTCCGAAGCTGAGCGGCTTCAATGGCTTGGGAATCTATGGCCGAAGCGCTTTGCCTGGCGCGTCGAGCCCACTCGTGGAAATTACGGGGTTCGGCACCAATCCGGGCGCGTTGAAGATGTTCGCCTATGTGCCCGATGCGTTGCCGCGCGCTTCCGCGCTTGTCGTCGTGCTGCATGGCTGCGGCCAGACCGCATCCGGATACGATTTCGGCACCGGCTGGTCGACGCTCGCCAAACGCTATGGCTTTGCGCTCGTGATGGCGGAGCAGCAGGCGTCGAACAATGCCAACACCTGTTTCAACTGGTTCAACCCGGGTGACATCGCGCGCGGTCGCGGCGAGGCTGCCTCGGTCCGCCAGATGGTTGCGCGCATGGTGGCCGACCACGCGATCGATTCGCGACGCATCTTCATCACCGGTCTTTCCGCGGGCGGCGCGATGACGTCGGTGATGCTGGCGACCTATCCGGAAGTGTTCGCGGGCGGCGCCGTTATCGCCGGCCTGCCTTACGGTATCGCGAGCAATGTCCGCGAAGCGCTCGGCGGCATGATGCAGTCGACCTCGCGCCCCGCCGGCAAGCTCGGCGATTTCGTGCGCAAGGCGTCGAAGCACAGGGGGCCTTGGCCGAAAGTGTCGGTATGGCACGGCAGCGCCGACCGCACCGTCAACCCGGCCAACGCCGATGAGATCGTCAAGCAATGGCTCGACGTCCACGGCCTGCCGGCGGCGCCGATGTCGAGCGGGGAAGTCGACGGTCACCCTCGCGACGTCTGGTGGAATGCCGACGGCGAGACCATCGTCGAATCCTACACCATCACCGACATGGCCCACGGCACGCCGCTGGGGCTGGCCGGCAATGACGAGCCCTACGGCGCGGAGGGCGCGTTCCTGATCGAGGCAGGGATTTCCTCATCCTATCATATCGCGAATTTTTTCGGCCTGACCGAGCGCGTCAGCCAGCCGAACGAAGCGGCCGCGCCGGATATCGCAAAGCGAGCGCAGGTTGTGCGGTCTGCCGCCACCGAGTCCCTGCAGTCGTCCGATCTCGCCGCCACGCTGTGGTCGAGGTCCCACAAGCCGGTCAGTCAGCCGACGCCCGCGCCACGCGCGCCGAAGCGCCGCCGCATCGATGTCAGTGCCGTCATCACGCGTGCGCTGACGGCGGCGGGATTGATGAAATAGCCGCAGCGCCGCCGCGGCTCTTCCCTCACATCTCGCCGGTCAGGAAGGGATTGGTCAGCCGCTCCTGGCCGATGCTGGAGCCCGGGCCGTGGCCGCAGATGAAGCCGACATCGTCGCCGAGCGGCAGCAGCTTTTCCGTGATCGAATTGATCAGCGTCGCATGGCTGCCGCCGGGCAGGTCGGTGCGCCCGACCGAGCCGCTGAACAGGACGTCGCCGACATGGGCGAAGCGCAATTCCTTGTTGAAGAACACGACGCTGCCCGGGGAGTGGCCGGGACAGTGCAGGATGTCGAAGGTGAGTTCGCCGATGGAGACCTGGTCGCCCTCGTCGAGCCAGCGGTCGGGCCCGAAATTGCGCACGCCGGTCATGCCGAAGCGCTCGCCGCTCGAGACAACGTTGTCGAGCAGAAGCTTGTCGGCGATGTGCGGCCCCTCGATCCTGACCTGCAGCGCGTCGCGCAATTCGGCGGCGCCGCCGACATGGTCGATGTGGCCGTGGGTCAGCCAGATCTTCTCGACGGTGACACCGGTCTGCTTGATCGCTTCCAGAATCCGGGGAACGTCGCCGCCGGGATCGATCACCACGGCCTTCTTGGAAGGCTCGTGCCAGATGATGGTGCAGTTCTGCTCGAACGGCGTCACCGGCACGATCATCGCGCCGGCCTTGGCCTGGTTCTCGGCCTGGGTATCGGTTTTGTTGTCCATAACGGCAACATATTCATCCCGCGCAGGGGGTCAACACGGGCCTGTATCGATATGTGACCGACATGCGGCCTACACGGCGCCGTGATAGGGTCGGTGGCTTCAGCAGTTGGATGTTCCATGAGTGACGTATCTGCATCGCCGGCGGTCGGGTCCCGCACCACGGCCCGCGCCTTCTTCGTCGGCGATCGCCTGAACACGTCGGGGCTCGAACGCGGTGATGTGCTTGCCACGATGCCGCTTGCGTTTCGCGTCAATGCCAACGGCATCGCGATACTCTTCCGTTATGGCGTGGTGGTGCTGATCGGGCTGAATGCGCTGGAAGAGGAGGAATTCCTTGGCAGCCTGGACCAGCGCGTGCTGGGCAAGTTCGCACGACGCGACGAGGAGACCGCCATCATCGAGCTGGCGCCGGAACGGGAGGACCAGATCCCGCCCGGCGGCCCGATCTGCCTGCAAAGCCTGTCGCCCGAGCGGCTGGTTTTGATCGGCGAGGCGCTGGCGAAGAGCGTCGTTCTGGCCCGGCACGAGCGCGAGGTCGCCAGCGTGTTCGACACGACCGAACCGATCGCACGGGAACTGGCGCGGAGCGGGCGCATGCACGGCAGCCGCCGCTCGATCCTGAAAAATATCGGCAACGCGCTGCTGGTGCGGCACCGGGTGTCGGGGCCGGTCGAAGTGGAGGAGAAGCCGGACGTGCTCTGGGACAAGCCGCATCTGGAGCGGCTGTACGCGCGCCTGGCGGACGAGTACGAACTCGAGGAGCGCGCGGAATCGCTGAACAGAAAGCTCGCCGTGATCGCCGAGAGCGCGCAGGTGCTGACCGATATCATCGACACGCGCCGCTCGCTGCGGCTCGAAGTGATTATCGTGCTCCTGATCCTGTTCGAGGTGATCATGACGATCTACCAGCTCGCCGTGGGCCGGCACGGCTGATCGCAGGTGGTCATTCCGGGGCGATGCGGAAGCATCGAACCCGGAATCTCGAGATTCCGGGTCTGGTCCTGCGGACCATCCCGGAATGACGGGTAGTAAACCCTACCGCTTGATCTGCGCCTTCAGCGTGTCCTCGACGGCGCGGTCGAACGAAGAAGCCTTCGGCGGCGCCTTGGTGCGCTGCTCGGCGACGTATTTGTCGCGCTGGCCACCAGCGCGGCGAGCTTCTCGTTGAGTGCCTTGCGCTGAGTCATCTGCTTGTTGACTTCCTCGACGCGCTGCTCGGGCTTCATCGCGCGCAGATTGTCGGGCAGGTCCTCGTCCTTGATGGCGGAGAAACTGCTGCGGCCGGCGGTGACGTCGGCGACGAGATCGCCGTCGCCGGTGACGGCCTCCGACGTCGCCCTGGCGCGCTTGTTGAGATAGCTCGCCATCTCGGATGCCTGCGCGGGCGCTGCGGCAGCGACCTCGGACAATTGCTTGGTCTTGCCCTCGGTGCGCTTCTGCAACTGCTTCGGCCCGTACGGAATTACGGTGCCGTTGATCTCACGCTGCAGGATGATGATCTCCTCGTCGAACGGCGTCTCGATCAGCACCACCTCGCCGCCGTCCTGCGGTATCGGGATGAAGCGGCCATTGCCGTGCTGGGCGATATCGCGCCAGATCCGCGCGGTGTCCTGAGCGTTGCCGGCCAGCACCGCATTGACGATGATGTCCTTCTGCTTCGCCACCGACAGCGTCACCGGATATTTGGTGTCCTGCGCGTAGTCCATGTGCGGCGGCGCGTCGCCGACCAGGAACACGATCCGCCTGACGTCACCGCCCTTGCTCCACTGCATCTTGTTGACGGCGACATCGAGCGCCTCGTTGACGCTTTCCGGCCAGTCGCCGCCGCCGCGGGCCTTCAGCTCCAGGAGTTGGGCGTAGAGATCCTGGATGTCGGTGGTGAGGTCGACCTTCCTGGCCACATAGTCGTCGCCGATGTCGCGATAGGCGACGAGGCCCATGCGGATGTCGGCGTCGGGATTGGAATCGGCGGTCGCGGTCGCGATCGACCAGATCTTGCGCTTGGCGCCCTCGAGCAGGCCGCCCATCGAGCCCGTGGTATCCAGCACGAAGGCGACTTCGACGGTGGGCTTGGCATCGGCCGCTGAGAGGCCGGCGGCGAGTGGAAGGGTGGCGAGAGCGAAAACGAGTGAGCGAAACGTGATGCGAGACTTCATGGATCTCCTCCAGATGTTTCGTCCCCTCGGAACCCGCGTTTCACCGGCTTCGCGGGTGGCTATGGCCGAAAACAGGGCGGGCAGGGGTCGAAATTGCGGCTGACGGTGCGCTGGTCAGCCTGTTGGACGGTGCGAAATCGGTTATGGTTCGAATGATGGAATCGCCTGCCCGCCAGATCAGCCTCGTGCCTGCGCCGGACCGCCGCCAGTCGGAGACGGCGCTTGCGATCGCGCGCGGCACCGCAAGGCTGTTACGGTCGCTCGGCTTCTCCTGCATCAGCGAACTGCCGCTGCCGTCGGGCCGCCGCGCCGACCTCGTGGCGCTGAACGAGCGCGGCGAGATCTGGATCGTCGAGATCAAGTCGTCGGTGGAGGACCTGCGTGCCGACCAGAAATGGCAGGATTACCGGATGCATTGCGACCGGCTGTTCTTCGCCTTCACGCAGGATCTGCCGTGCGAGATCTTTCCGGAAGATACCGGCCTGATCATCGCCGATGCCTACGGCGCGCATCTGCATTGCGAGGCGCCCGAGCATCGCCTGCCAGCCGCGACGCGCAAATCGATGACGGTGCGGTTCGCGATGGCCGCAGCCCAGCGGATCAACCGCCTGGTCGATCCGCAAGGGCATGTGGAGTTTTGAGCGGCACGAAACGGCTCGCCGGTACGCCGCCTGCTGACGTCAGGCTTGGTCTTCCCAGTCTTCCCACTCTACATCATGGGCTTCCAGGTAGCCGGCAACGGCTGCTCCGACGGTCGGGAAGAAACAATTCTCGCCAAGCTGCGCCAATAAACCGAATTTCTTCAGCTTGTCCTTTACGGGGTCCTTGAGCTCGGCAAAGCAAAGCTCGATACCCTGTGCATGCAGCGTCTCGTCCAGTTCGGCGAGCGTATCGCCGGCGGTGACGTCCACGCTCGTGACCGGCTCAGCCGCGACGACCAGCCAGCGAACCGATGTCGGCGATTTCGTCACCGCGTCCAGCGCGCGTTCCTTGAAGAACTCGGCGTTGGCGAAGAACAGGGGTGCGTCCCACCGAAACAGAACCAGCCCGGGGATCTGGCGTGCATCCGGATATCGCGTGATGTCGTGGTAACCCTTGACGCCGTGGGCGCGGCCCAGCACGGCCGAGTGCGGACGCCAGCCGTCCCATAGAAACTCGACGATGGCGATCGCGATGGCCAGACCTATTCCCGGGATCGCCCCGAGCACGGCCACGCCGGCAAAGCAGATCATCGATAGCCAGAACTCCCACTGCTGAATGCGGTAGATCCGTTTGAGGTCGGTGACTTCAAACAGGCCGATCGCGGCGGCGATGACGACGGCAGCCAGTGCGGCGGTGGGCAGGTGGCGAAGGAGGTTTGGCGCCATCAGCAGCAGGAAAGCGATCGCAAGCGCGCCGACGACGCTGGTGAGCTGGGTGCGGGCGCCAGCGGCTTCGGCGACGGGGGTGCGCGAACCGCTGCTGCTGATCGGGAAGCCCTGAAAAAAGCCGGCTGCCAGATTGGCTGCGCCGAGCCCCACCATCTCCTGGTTGGGATCGGGCTGGTCGCCCAGGCGCGCGGCATAAGCCCGCGAAAGGACGCTTGTATCGGCGAACGATACCAGCGCGACGGCGCAGCCGCCGATCAGCACCGGAAGCATATCGTCGTAGCCGATCAAGGGAATGGCAAAACCGGGCAGGCCCTCGGGAAGGGGACCCAGAACCGTCACGCCATGGCGCGCCCCAAGATCAAGCACGCCGACGATGGCCGTCGCTCCAACGACGGCGATCAGAATGCCAGGCAGCCGCTTGTTGCGCTCGAGCAGCAGTATGGCCGTCAATGTGCCGAGCCCGATGCCGAAGGCGGCCCAGTTTGTCTTGCCTTCAAGGATTGCGCCGCCGATTCTCCACAGGCTTGACAGCGGACCGCCGCTCTCAATCGAGAAGCCGAACAGCCTGGGCATCTGGCTGATCAACACCGTCAGGGCAATTCCGTTCATGTAGCCGTAGCGTATCGGCTTGGAAAGAAGTTCGGTCAGAAACCCCAGGCGCGCGAGGCCTGCCAGAATGCAAATCGTTCCCGAAACAATGGCCATCGTGCCGGCCAGGGTTACAGCGCGCAGGGGATCGCCGCCCGACAGCGGAACGACAACGCCAAGGATGATGGCTGCAAGGGCCGAGTCCGGTCCCAGGACGAGGATGCGGCTCGGGCCGAACACGGCATAGACGAGCAACGGTATTATCGTGGCGTAGAGTCCGTAGATGCCGGGCAAGCCCGACGCCTCCGCATAGGCAATGCCGACCGGCACCAGCATGGTCGCGAGCACAAGTCCGGCGAAAGCATCGTGCGGAAGCCATGCCGCTTCATACCGGCGGACCGCGTCGAGACCGGGCAGCCAGCGAGTCCCATGCTTCATCGCCGGTCACTCCCAAACCCGGCCGCGCCGGCGCTCTCGCACGCCATGTGTCGACTGAGCTGGAGCACAGTCGGGGCTGCTGCATTCTTGGGCAAGTGGAAAGTGTTGACGAGCGACGTGTTCGCACTGCGGGGCGTCAGTCCTGATCCGTCATCCCCGAGGAGCGCGCACCGCGCTTCCTCGGGACGACGGGATAGAATTATGCCCGCTGTAGGATCAGCGCGGCGCGCGCTTGGCGAGAATCCGCTGCAATGTACGGCGGTGCATGTTGAGCCGCCGCGCTGTTTCGGAGACGTTGCGGTTGCACATCTCGTAGATGCGCTGGATGTGCTCCCAGCGCACGCGGTCCGCCGACATCGGGTTCGATGGCAGCTCGGATTTTTCGGTGCCGCTCGCGAGCAGGGCGGCGACCACGTCGTCGGCATCCGCAGGCTTCGAGAGATAATCGACCGCGCCCATCTTCACCGCGGTGACGGCGGTGGCGATGTTGCCATAGCCGGTGAGCACGATGGTGCGCGCGTCCGGACGCTTGCGCTTCAGCGCCGACACCACGTCGAGCCCGTTGCCGTCGCCGAGCCTGAGGTCCACCACGGCGAAGGCCGGCGCCGCCTTGTTGATCTGCGCCAGCCCGTCGGTCACGGTGTCGCAGGACGTCACCGCGAAGCCGCGGGTTTCCATGGCGCGCGACAGGCGCTCCAGAAACGGCTTGTCATCCTCGACGATCAGCAGCGAGCGGTCAGTGAGATCGTTCAGTTCGGCGATGGCGTTCAAGGCAGGGAATCCCCCGGTTGCGGATGAAGAGCATTATATAGAGCATATGGCGTGCGGCTTTTGCAGTGCCAAGGGGCAGAAACGTCGCGCGTTCCAGTTTCCGCAATCCCTGCAGCAATTCTAGTCGGCTGATCCCGCAGCGGATTCGGCAGGTTCCTCGGCCTCGAAACGGGCCCGCGGCCAGACGATCTGGACCACGGCGCCGTGATCGGGAAACGTCCGGTTTGAGAAGGAAACCTTGGCGCCGGTGCGTTCCAGCAGCGTCCGGGCGATGAAAACGCCAAGACCGAGCCCGGTGCGGGCCCCTTGCGGATCATCCGCGCCGCGCCGCCGCGATAAATAAGGCTCGCCGATCCGTTTCAGCATGTCGGGCGCGATGCCCGGGCCGTCGTCGGAAATGACGATCTCGATGGTATCCGCGTTCCACCAGGCGTTAACCTCGACGGTGGTTCGCGCGAAATCCACGGCATTTTCCAGGATGTTGCCGACGCCATAGAGGATCGCCGGATTGCGCGCGCCGACCGGTTCCCGCGCGGCTGCGACAGCTAGCCGCACCTTGATCGCGACGCCGAAATCGCGGTGCGGCGCCACCGTCTCCTCGATCAGCGTCGACAGCGGCATGCGGTCGAACGGAGCTCCGGAGGAGGACAGCTGGGTCAGCTTGGCCAGGATGTCGCGGCAGCGCTGCGCCTGCTCGCGCAGCGTCTTCAGGTCGGCCGCCAACGGATCGCTGTCCTTGATGGTCGTTTCCAGCTCCCGCGAGATCAGGAAGATGGTCGCGAGCGGCGTGCCGAGTTCATGCGCGGCAGCGGCGGCCAGCCCATCGAGCTGGGTCAGGTGCTGCTCGCGCGTCAGCACCAGTTCGGTGGCGGCCAGCGCATCGGAAAGCTTTCGCGCCTCTTCCGTTGCCTGGAACGCGTAGAGGCTGGTGACGCCGATCGCAAGCAGGATCGAGAGCCAGACGCCGACCAGATAGATCGGCGGCAGCACCAGCGGGTCTTCGGTGTCCCATGGCAACGGCAGATGAAAGAAACCCAGCGCCGAGGCGCAGGTGACCGCGAGCAGGCCTAATCCGATCGTCAGCCGGATCGGCAGCACCGCCGCCGAAATCAGCACCGGCGCGAGGAACAGGAACGAAAACGGGTTCTGCAAGCCGCCGGTCAGGAACAGGAGCCCCGCCAGTTCGACGATGTTGAGCGCGAGCAGGGCGGCGGCATAGACCGGCTCCAGCCGCTGCATCGGATTGAAAGCGACCTGCAGCGCCAGATTGAGCAGCGCGGAAACGCCGACGATGGCGACGCAGGGGATAATGGGAACGTCGAATTCCAGTCCCCGTGCGACGACGAAGATCGCGGTGAGCTGTCCCAGCGCCGCCAGCCAGCGCAGCCGGAGGATGGTATCGAGACGGACAAAGCGGTGTGGATGGCGGAAGTCGGATGCGGCATCGTCGGACATGTCACGAGTTTAGCCGTGCGGGCGGATGATCACAAATGAGCGAACCATGCAGGCCCGTCTGCCGCCGAGGGGCAGAGCCTTGCGCTGTCGGCCCCAATGGCCCAATGAACGGAGCAGCATGGCTGACAGCGAGACAGCACCAGCGCCGTCGACCGCGGCCGGGCCGGAAGGCCCCGCCGCGATCGAGGTCGCGCATCTGATCAAGCTCTACAAGACCACGCGCGCGGTGGACGACATCTCGTTCCGGATCGCGCGCGGCAGCGTCACGGGGCTGCTCGGCGGCAACGGCGCCGGCAAGACCACGACGATCGCGATGATCATGGGGCTGGTGCTGCCGACCTCGGGCCGCGTCCGCGTGCTGGGACACGCCATGCCCGAACAGGGCGCCGACGTGCTCGGCCGGATGAATTTCGAGAGCCCCTATGTCGACATGCCGATGCGGCTCACGGTGCGGCAGAACCTCACCATCTTCGGCAAGCTCTATGCGGTCCGGAATTTGCGCGAGCGGATCGCGCAGCTCGCCTCCGATCTCGACCTCAACGACTTTCTCGACCGCGCCAACGGCAAGCTCTCGGCCGGGCAGAAGACCCGCGTCGCGCTGGCGAAGGCGCTGATCAACGAGCCCGAGCTGTTGCTGCTCGACGAGCCGACGGCCTCGCTCGATCCCGACACCGCCGACTGGGTGCGCCAGCATTTGCTGACCTACCGCAAGACCCATGACGCCACCATCCTGCTGGCGTCGCACAACATGCTGGAGGTGGAGCGGCTGTGCGACCGCGTCATCATCATGAAGCGCGGCCGCATCGAGGACGACGACAGCCCGGACCAGATCATGGCGCGCTACAACCGCACCACGCTGGAAGACGTATTCCTCGACGTCGCGCGCGGCCGCGTTGCGGAAGGGACGTCGTCATGAGCGAGACGGCGTCCTCTCACGGCATTTCCGCGCACCGCATCCAGGCGATGGTGTTGCGCTACTGGTATCTGCTGATGTCGTCCTGGCCGCGACTGCTGGAATTGATCTACTGGCCGGCGCTGCAGATCATCACCTGGGGCTTTCTGCAGAACTACATTTCGCAGAACGACGGTTTCTTTGCCCGCGCCGGCGGCACGCTGATCGGTGCGGTGATCCTGTGGGACATCCTGTTCCGCGGCCAGCTCGGCTTTTCGATCTCGTTTCTCGAGGAGATGTGGGCGCGCAACCTCGGTAACCTCCTGATGAGCCCGCTGAAGCCGATCGAGTTTCTGATCTCGCTGATGATCATGAGCCTGATCCGGCTCGCGATCGGCATCATCCCGATGACGCTGCTGGCGCTGTTCTTCTTCGATTTCAATTTCTTCGCGATCGGGTTGCCGCTGATCGCGTTCTTCTGCAACCTGATCTTCACGAGCTGGTCGGTCGGGATTTTCGTCTCGGGCCTGGTGCTGCGCAACGGGCTCGGCGCCGAAAGCATCGTCTGGACGCTGATGTTCGGACTGATGCCGCTCGCCTGCATCTACTATCCGGTGGCGGTGCTGCCCGCCTGGCTGCAGGCCGTCGCCTGGATGCTGCCGCCGACCTACGTGTTCGAGGGCATGCGCGCCCTGTTGATCGATCACACTTTCAGAGGCGACCTGATGGCATGGTCGCTTGCAATCAATGTCGTGCTGTTGGCGGCCTCCTTTGCGATCTTTCTTGCCCTTTTGCGCAGCGCAAGGCGGGTCGGATCGCTGCTCGGGGGTGGCGAATAAGTCACTATTCCCGTGGATTCCCTCAGGTTTTGGCCTTTTCGCACCGTAGAACTACCGTTCGGCGCATTGACGCTTAATTACGCTTTCGGCAGTATGCTGCGTCGCAAAACAGGGATCATGGTAAATGCCGATTGGTGAGTTTGGCGGCGCGCCGCCTCTGGTGGCCGAAGGCAGTCCGGCGCTTACGACGCCGATGTACTGGATGTACGAACTGGCCCATGCGTCGCTCAATCCGGCACGCGCCGTGACCGACGCCACCAAGATCCTGTTTCAAAATCCGCTAAATCCCTGGTCGCATACCGAAATCGGCAAATCGATCGCCGCGGCCTGCGAACTGTTCGAGCGCACCACGCGCCGTTACGGCAAGCCGGAATGGGGGCTCGACTTCACCGAGGTCAACGGCGTCCAGACGCCGGTCGAGGTTCGCTCGATCTGGGAAAAGCCGTTCTGCCGTCTCCTGCATTTCGATCGCAAGCTGACCCGCCCGCTGCGCACGCCGCAGCCGCGCGTCCTGATCGTGGCGCCGATGTCCGGTCACTACGCGACGCTGCTGCGCGGCACGGTCGAAGCGTTCCTGCCGACCCATGAGGTCTACATCACCGACTGGGCGGACGCGCGCATGGTCCCGCTCAGCGAGGGCCGCTTCGATCTCGACGACTACATCGATTACGTCATCGAGATGCTGCAGGCGCTCGGCGGCAACATGCATGTGATCGCGGTGTGCCAGCCGTCGGTGCCGGTGGTAGCCGCGGTATCAGTGATGGAAGCCGCGCGCGATCCTTTCGTGCCGCTGTCGATGACGCTGATGGGCGGCCCGATCGATACCCGCCGCAATCCGACCGCCGTGAACAACCTTGCCGAAGAGCGCGGTATCGAATGGTTCCGCAATCACGTCATCACCAAGGTGCCGTTCCCGCATCCCGGCGTGATGCGCGACGTCTACCCGGGCTTCCTGCAGCTTTCGGGCTTCATCACCATGAATCTCGACCGCCACACCGACGCGCACAAGGCGCTGTTCAATAATCTGGTGAAGGGCGACGGCGACATGGTCGACAAGCACCGCGAATTCTACGACGAATACCTCGCGGTGATGGACCTCACCGCAGAATATTACCTGCAGACCGTCGACGTCGTCTTCGTCAAGCATGCGCTGCCCAAGGGCGAAATGACCCATCGCGGCAAGCCGGTCGATCCCTCGAAAATCCACCGCGTGGCGCTGATGACGGTGGAAGGCGAGAAGGACGACATCTCCGGGCTCGGTCAGACCGAAGCGACGCACGCGCTGTGCCCGCATATCCCCGATCATCGCCGCGTTCACTACGTGCAGATGGGCGTCGGACACTACGGTGTGTTCAACGGATCGCGATTCCGTTCCGAGATCGTGCCGCGCATCTCCGATTTCATGATGTCGGCGGCGGATACCAAGGCGTCAGCGGCCAAGACCAAGCCAACATTGGTCCGCGCGGCCGAATAGCTGACATAGCGGCCCGATTCCGTGGCCCCGATAAGCCGCTGAGAAGATTCAAACATTCCGGTTTTCGGCCGAATCAAGGGGTGAATTTAGACTCACCCCTTGAAGGCCGTTTTGGCGCCTGGTTCCATCCAAAATTTTGGGTTCCAGGCCCATTCCCTAGGGGTCATTTGCCGCCAAGCCCCTGTATATTGGGCAAATGATTTGTTTTTGCGCCGAGCAATTTAGATGCGATTTCCCTGGCGGCGGATATGGCAGAATCCGGGCGTACTCCTACTCCCCGGACTTCAAGACATGGCTACTCGCGCCCTCCTATATCGGCGGCCCGCCGAACCCGCGACCATTTTGGTCAAGCACGGCTCGCAAGTCTTTGCGATCCGGATGCGCCGGCATCGCCGCGCGCGCCGATACACGCTTCGAATACATCCGACCGACCGCGAAGCCATCCTGACCATGCCGCCGCGCGGCACGATCGCGGAAGCCAAGGAGTTTGCGCAGATTCATGGCGGCTGGATCGCCGCGCGTCTCGGTCGTCTGCCGAAAGCCGCGCCCTTTAACCCCGGCACCATCGTGCCGCTGCGTGGCGTGCCGCATCGCCTGGTGCATCGCGCCGGCGAGCGCGGGACCGTGTGGACCGAAACCCGCGACAGCGGCGAGAAGATTCTCTGCGTCGCCGGCGAGTACGAGCACATGGACCGCCGCGTCCACGATTTCCTCAAGCGCGAGGCCCGCAAGGACCTGCACAAGGCCTCGCTCGCCTATGCGGCGGAACTTGGCGTGAGGGTCCGCCGCGTCTCGATCCGCGACCAGTCGAGCCGCTGGGGTTCGTGCACCTCAGCGGGCTCGTTGTCGTATTCCTGGCGGCTGATCCTCGCGCCGCCCTATGTGCTCGACTATCTCGCCGCGCATGAGG
>OEIU01000205.1_pt1 | contig 59934 bp, 43 predicted proteins | sample 1539221 | NCBI WGS metagenome assembly OEIU01 (sample SAMN03792071, study PRJEB22550) | activated sludge metagenome | feature: wastewater treatment plant; material: activated sludge; isolation source: Wastewater treatment plant of a petroleum refinery complex | place: Argentina: Zarate | collected... | reverse complement strand
TCAGGCTGAAGCCTGACCTACAGAAACCCCCGTTACCTTCTCCCCTCGCTGGGGGATCTTTCGATCTCATCTCAATCCCTTGGCGCTCAATGCAGTGCCATTGCGCTGTGACCGAAGGGAATCCCATGGGGAAGCCCGCCTTCAGAACTTCGCGCTGAGCGACACGCGCAGCGTGCGCGGCTCGACGGGATGGAAGTGGATGTCTTCGACCGGCTGGGTCTCACCGGCAAGCTGCGACTCGTAGTAGTACGTGATGTCGTTGTCGTCGCTGTCGAACACGTTGTAGACGGCGGCGCTCAGCCTGTAGCGGTTGCTGAAGCGATAGCCTGCTTCGAGATTCACGAGCGTCGTCGGCTCCGAACGCACGCTGTCGTCTTCGACCAGCGAGGCTTCGCCGAAGTGACGGAACCGCGCGCCGCCGAACCAGCCGCTCGGATGATCGATTGCGACGCCGACCGACGCCACGTTCTCGACCGCGCCAGGGATGCGATCGCCGGCGGGATCGTAGTCGGTGAATCGCGCGCGCGACCACGCGAGATCGGCATCGACGATCAGCCACGCCAGCGGATTCCAGATGACGGCCGCCTCGATGCCGCGACGCTCGCTGGCACGGCTCGGCTCGGTCGTTCCGGCATCGCCGATGAACAGCAATTCCGAATCCAGTTTCAGATTCCATAGCGACAGCGTGACCTGGGCGTTGGGAATGAGCGCCGTGCGCAGCCCCACGTCCAGTCCAAGCCCCGCCACCAGCGGATCGACGGGATCGACCGGGGTGACGCCGTCGGTCGGATCGACGCTGATCGTCGTGCCGCGCGCATCGTTGCTGTGGAAGCCCTTGCCCACGTCGAAGAACAGCTCCGTTTTCTCCCAGGGCCCGAGCACCAGCGAGAACTTCGGGCTGGCGATGGAATCATTGTCGCGGCCGGAGTTCGCCGCGAGCTGCGCATCGACGTCGAAGTCGAACCGGTCCGCGCGCAAGCCGATGGTCGTGCGCGCCCACTCCGTCCAGCGCGTGCCGACACTGGCGTAAACGCCGTAGCTCGTCTGTCGCACGGCATCTTCACGAATGGTCTCGAAGCGCTCGCGTGCGAGCGTGCGATACAACCCGACCCGACCGATATCGTCGCGGCGTACCTGGATGCCCGTCAGAAATTCCTGCGGTCTGCCGAAGGCATCGAAGCTTCTTGCCCACGACCATTCACCGCCATAGACGCGGCGCTGGTCGACCTGCTCGAACTGATCGCCATTCACCGGATCGGTGAAGTAAGTGAAGTTGGAGAACAGGTCGAGATCGTAGTCGATGGCATACAGGAGTCCCTTCGACCGCCCGCCGCCGAGCGCTGCACTCCAGTCGGCGGACAGGCTGTAGCGATGCGAACTGCCCGCGTCGGTGGTGTCGATGGTGCCGAAGCGATCCAGTTCGCCTGCAGCGACGGCGCGCTGCGGAATCTGGTCGGTGGAACGCCAGTCGCCTTCGTATCCTTGCGCGGTGACGCTGAACTGCGCGCCGCCGTCGGTCTGACGGCTGTAACGAAGCAGGCCATTGCGCTTGCGATAGTTCTCCGGCAGGTCCCACGGCCCGTCGATGTGCGCGTATTCGAGTCCCATCAGCAGCACAGCATCGCCCATCTCGGCTGAGCCGGCCGCCACGCCGCGCGCGTAGTCGTCCTGACCCGCTTCCAGCACGACCAGCGGCGCGTCGAGCGAGTGCCGATAACGCATGTCGACGGCGCCGGCTGCGGAGAAATTGCCCATCCCGGCGTAGTACGTGCCCTTGCGATACTCGATCGACTGCAGCAGCTCGGGGATCACGAAATTGATGTCCGTGTAGCCCTGGCCATGACCATGAGTCGGCATGTTCACGGGCACGCCGTCGACACTGGTCGCCAGATCCGTGCCGTGATCGAGATTGAAGCCGCGCAGGAAGTACTGGTTCGCTTTGCCGTCGCCGCTGTGCTGCGTGACGATCAATCCGGGCACGACTTCGAGCAGCTCACCCGTGCGCAGCACCGGTCGCATCTCGAGCTGATCCTGACCGACCACACCCTGGTTCGCCGACAACGGCGCTCCCTGCAATTTGCCGAGTGAACCTGAGACGACGACTTCCTCGAGGACGGTCGTGGGTACGCCGCCGGCCCAGGCAACGGAAGTTGCCAATGCGCCGAGGCACAGGGCGCGGCGAGCCAGTCTGGACGAAGGCAGCGTGACGATTGTCGAGTGAGTCATGATCTCGTTCTTCAGTTTCAAGCCAGGATGGTGACGATACGGCCGATCGACCAGTACGCTGCGACGCCGCCGATGCCATACAGCGCGGGCGTGCGCAGCGCGACGAATCGCGGCCACTTCGCCAGCGCCCGATAAACCGCATAGGCAAGGACGACGACGAACAACTGACCCAGTTCAACGCCAAGGTTGAAGGTCAGCAGTGCAACGAACAGATGCTTCTGCGGCAGGCCGATGTCGGCCAGTGCACCGGCAAACCCCAGGCCGTGCACGAGTCCGAACAGAAACGCGACGACGGCCGGCCAGCGCCGCGACAGGGTTTCACGTTTGTGCAGCGCCTCCGCGGCCACCAGCATGATCGACAAGGCGATGGTCGCTTCGACCGGTGGCGAACGCAGCGTCAGCCAGCCGAGCGCGCTCAGCGCCAGCGTCAGGCTGTGCGCCAGCGTGAAGGCGGAAATCGTGTAGACGAGCTTGCGATGGAATCCCACCAGGAACAGCAGGCTCAGCACGAACATCAGATGATCGAAGCCGCCGAGAATGTGCTCGACTCCCAGCACTGTGTAGGTGCTCGCGATCTCGCCCATGCCGCGTCGATCGTCCGCCGATCCATAGAGCTGCACGTCCGGATGCGCAGCCGTCAGGGTGAACACGCGACTCTGGCCATCGAGCCAGAACACCTTGACGACAGCCGCGGAATACCGCTTGCCCACACCGTCCACGCTCAGCGTGCCGCGCAATCCTTCCTTGCCACAGCGCAGTGCACCGGCCTCGGCCGCGCAACTCGCCGGCCAGATCGGCGTGAGTTCGGAGCTGGCAGGCTTTTCGCCGCTCGCGGTCCATTGCCAGATGAATTCGCCTGCGATCGTTTCGCGGACTTCCATCTCCGCCATGGTCAACTCATGGGCGACGGCCAATCCCGAAAAGGCCAGCAGCCATGCCAGCCAGCAACAACGCGCCAAGTGCATCACTGGCCCGCCTCTTCGATCGTGATCTCGTATTTCTTGGCGAGCGCCGCGACCGCGGCACTGCGCTGCGCCGCCATCGTGGCATCCGTCCAGTCCTGCAGGACGACGCCTCTCAGATCGTCGAAACTGGCGCGCCGGGCAGGCGAAGTGGTTTCGAGCCGCATGGCACGCCACTGCCCGCCGCCATTGATCGCGCGCCATTCGCCCGGCGCAGATGCTTCGAGCTGCGCTGCGAACTCTGCGCCATAGCTCTGCACGATGTTCTGATGCGGACGACCGGTGAAGATGCGCAGATCCGCCTGCGCATCCGGAGCGCGGCCCGCGTTCAATGCATTGGCGAATGCACGCACGGCGACTTCCGACGTATCGCCGGCAATGATTGCTTCCTGAAACGTGAAACGCGTCGGCTCGTCGTATCGCCCGCGGTTCTGTTCGAACCACTGGCGCAGCACTTCGTCATCGTAGGGCGGCAACCTGGTATTGGCGTCGACCATGCTGAGCGCCTTGAAGATGACGCGCTCGCGGATCGCGGTGTCGCCCTTGTCGAGTCCCTGCGCCAGCCCTTCGCGATACAGAACCTCGTTGTCGAGCCAGACCTGTCGCAGGGCTTTCATCTCGTCTGCGTTCGGCGGCCGGTTGCGGGAAGTCTCGAACAACTGGCGTGTTTCCTGTGCAGCCTGCGCGTCGAACACGATGGCGTTCGGATCGTCCTGGCCGCTGATGATCCAATGGTCCACGGCAAACAGCAGCGCGCCGAGGACGATGAAGTGCAGCAGCGGTTCGCGGGCCCAGCCCGGCAGATGCTTCGCGGCGCGTACGGTGGAATTTTCCTGGAGCTTGTCGGAAGTCAGTACGGTCGACATGGTTTCTCGGGCGCAGCAATGTGAAAAGGACGCCGCGCGTTGCCGCGCGGCGTCCCGGGTTGGCGAGTGCGAAGGATCAGTTCACACCGGCGACCAGTTGGCCGCCCTTGACCTCGATGAAGATCGGATTGCTGTAGAACCACAGATCCGCCCACGCGGCGACGTCGTAGCTGACGTACTTCTGGCCGGTGACGGCCGGAACGCGCTGCAGATGTTCCGGGCAGCCGTCGATCTTGTTGCCTGTGTAGGTCTCGCCGGCCGGAATGGCCAGCTTGCCGGTCACGGTGCACGGAATCGTCAGCTTCGACGGATCGCCCGCATTGGTGTAGATGTCCGCCAGCGGATTGCCGTTCGCATCGGTCTCGTACGGAACGGCTGCAGGCAGGTTGGTGCCACGCAGGCGCAGATACTGCGAATCCTTCACCGCGGGGATGCGGAAGACCATCGTCTTGAAGCCGGCGCCCGACTTGCCCGAAACGCTGGTCCACTTCGACTTGCCGAACGTGCGCAGCACGGCAGCCGAGGTGTTCTTGGCCGCAGCCGGCACGGTGCTCATGTCCGGATTGTCGACCCAGTTGTCCGGCCACGTACCCGCATAGTCGGGACCCTGTGGATTGCGATAGCCCGTGACCAGCCCGCGGATCACATCCACGTGATCCAGCACCGGCGCATTCAGCGGCTGATTGATGCCGACCTGCGCCAGCGACGGATTCGCGAACGTGTACGGCGAGTAGTTCGTGCCGGTCGGGTCGCGGACCACGATCGCAACGACGACTTCTTCGCCTTTACGCACCTCGAGCTTCTCGCCCAGGGTGGCGCAGCGCGCGTTGATGTCGACGTCGGTATTGTCCATGGCGGCCTTGAGCGCAGCCGTCTGCAGCAGTGCATCGCCGAGGCGATCGTTCAGACGCGTATCGGCGCAGGCAACGAAGGTCAGGCGATCGATCAGCTGACCGGTGGCCGTCCAGCTGTTGCCGGTACGCAGACCGTCAACGATTTCCTGCGGCGTGTGCTGATCGTCCTTGTCATTGCCCTTGTGCTTGTCCTTGCCCCAGCCATGGTTCCAGTCGTTGTGACCCTGCTTGTCCTGATCGCGCACCAGCACGTAGTCGCGCTGATACTCGCCGGGATAGAAGTCCTGCGTGCTGCGACGATCGTCCGGACCGAAGCTGCCGCGGTTGTGCCAGTCGGAGCTGGCGAAGAACCAGAAGTTGCGGCCTTCACCCAGCAGCGCGTCCCACACGCCGCCGATCTGCGCGCCGTACACGCCGGTGCCGCCGTAGGTCGTGCCGCCGACACTGTCGACCAGCACGCCACCGATGTTGTTGCGGTTCGGGCTGTACTCGCCGCGGTTGCTGGACGCATGGTGGCCCGGCTGGGTTTCCATGCCGAACGCAACGCGCGGCGCTGCATTGTTGAAGTTGCGCAGGTTCTCGATATTGAAGCCGTTGTTGCCGTCAGGATTGAACGGCCCGGCGCGTTCGAGATGGGCCGGCACGTAGTAGCTCTGGCCCGGATGATAGGCCGCCATCCACTTCAGGCCTTCGACCGTCTTCAGATGGCCGCGCACGCCGCTGCCCGCGCCGCCCGCCGGCATGAGCTTGGCTGCCGTCACGCTCCAGTCGGGGTTCGATGCGCTGTTGCTGCCCGGTACCGAGCAATCCCAGTTCTGACCACCGCCGCGGCTGTTGTCCGTATCGCCGCGATCGAAGCAGTAAGACCACTTGGCCAGCGCGTTGGCATTGCCGATCGGCTCATAACCCTGCGCCGTGACATCGCCCTTCAGCTTCGAGCCCGCGACCTGGCCGCTGATGACCGACAAGGACGTATGTTCGTGACCGGCCACGACTGATTCGAGGCCCATGAACACCGGCACATTCTTGAGACCCGCGTAGTACTCAGTGATCGGATACTGATATTCCTGGATCGTCTGCCAGCGCCACATGCTGGGATTCGCCTGGCTGCTCAGCGGCGTGGTGGAGCTGCCATTGGCCGATCCGGTGTTGCCCTTGACGGCAGCGGCGCCGACGCTCGCGGCCCAGGTCGTGTTCGGTCCGAGGTTCTGGACGAACGGATATGCCGGCGTGGCCAGCGACGCGTCTTCGAGCAGCGTGCAGTTGCGATTGCCATTGCCGCCGTGACCCGCCTGGATGAACCAGTCGAGTCCCCACGGCGTGTCCTGCTTGTCGGTCGACTTGGTCACGAGCTTCTGCATCGAGATGGCGCCATCCGAGCAGGTCGTGTGGTTGTGGAAGTCGCCCGTGGCGTAGGTGCCTTTGGACTGCTTCGAAAAGCCATGCCCACCGAAATCCGTGGCCCCGGCTGCAGCCATCGTGGCTGCGCTCAATACCGTCGTAACGGCAAGTGCGATCTGACTTCGGCGGATAGCTGGTCTCATTGTTTGAAGGCTCCCTTCGTGAGGCGTTGTTGCTGTCGGACTCGCGGCAGCCTAGGCAGCAGGTGTGACGGTTGCGTGAAGACTGTGTGATGCGTGCAGCAGAACCGCGACGTCGACCACCGCGCGTTCCCGGCCCGTCATCAAACTGTCGTACACGCGTTCGTACACTCTTCGGTTACGCCGCGTAGCCCGACCGAACCGCACCCATGCACGAAGTGATCGGCCTGTTTCCCACGCCATTCATGCGCTGTCCCGGCGTCCTGCCGCGTCCGCTGGTGGCGGCGCTGGTCGACCACTTCAGCCGCATGGCCTTCCAGGAAAACAACTCCTCGACGAATCTCTCGCACACCTCGATGCTGCGGCCCTCGGACAGTCCGCTACTCGTGACCGCCGCGCAGACGATCACGCCGTTGCTGGCGCAGTTCGGCGGCCTGATGTTCGGCGAACAGCTCGGCTGGTCGCTGAAGGAAATGTGGGTGAACGTGCTGGATACCGGCGGGCGCCAGTCCATGCACAACCACGCCAACAGTTTCATTTCGGGTGTGGCCTATCTGACGCCGACGCATCCGGATGCGCGCACGGTCTTCATGAAGTCGCCGGGCGGCACGGAGTTCTCGTTCAAGAACGATCACGCCGGCGTGACCACGGGTGCGTACAACGCGGACAAGTGGATCAGTATGCAGCCCGAACCGGGCGACGTCGTGCTGTTCCCGAGCTACCTGATGCATGCCGTGCCGCCCAATCCCGGCGAGCGCCGCATCACGCTAGCCTTCAATGCGATTCCGACCCAGCTGGACTCGTGGGGCTACCGGATCGCATTCCGCGGCTGACGTGAACCGCCGCACGACCGAACAGCAGCCGTTCCGGATCGCGACCGTATTGATGGTCGCCTCCGGCTTCGCCGGCCTCGCCTACCAGATCGTATGGACGCAGCAGGCCGCGCTCTGGCTCGGCCACGAAGCGGCCGCGGTGCTGGCCGTCGTCGCCGCCTTCTTCGGCGGACTCGCTGCCGGCGCGTTGCTTCTCGGCGCGCGCATCGAACGCAGTCGTCGACCCGACCTCTGGTATGCCGGCTGCGAAGTAGTCATCGGCCTGTGGAGTCTGTTGCTGGCGTTGCTGCTCGAGCCCGTGGCCGATGCATTGCTGCTGATGCTGGGGCCGACGCCGTCTGCTGCATGGCAATGGTTCGTCACGTTCGGCGGCACCTTCGTGCTGCTGTTGCCCGCAACGCTGGCGATGGGTGCAACGCTGCCGGCCATGGAACGCATGCTGGCGTCGATCCGCTGGCAGCGAGCGACCATCGGACGCCTGTATGCCGCCAACACCTTCGGTGCAGTGCTCGGCACGCTGGTCGCGGCCTGCTGGCTGATTCCTCACCTTGGATTGCTGCGTACCGCGGTGCTTTGCACGCTGCTGAACTTCGGCTGCGCGCTCGCGTCGCAGTCGCTGCGCTCTGTGCCAGCACCGCCGGAACGACCGTCGACTGCCGATGCCGGCCTGCTGTGGATTCTCTTCGCGACCGGACTGCTGGGAATCGGCTTCGAGGTGTCCGTCGTCCGCGCACTCAGCCAGACCACCGAGAACACGATCTATACCTTTGCACTCGTGCTGGCGGTGTACCTGATAGGAACCGCCGCCGGCGCCAGTCTGTACGCGCGTCGTCTCGCCGACACCGCTACGCCAGAGCGCCTGCGCGACCGTCTGCTGCAACTGCTGAGCGCAAGCTGTCTGCTGAGCATTCTGGTGCTCGGCAGTGCGCACCACCTGCACGCCTGGCTGCTGCGCCACGCAGGTCACGACATGACATCGCTGCTCGCGGTCGAGGGCCTGCTCGCCGCTTGCGTGTTTCTTCTGCCGACCTTCTTCATGGGTGCCCTGTTCAGTCATCTGTGCACCTGCGCGCGAGCCGGTGGAACAAACCTGGGGCGCGCACTCGGCATCAACACGCTGGGTGCTGCGCTGGCTCCGATCGTCTTCGGCGTGCTGCTGCTGCCTGTCGTCGGGTTGACGGTGACGTGCGTGACGAGTGCCGCCGGCTATCTGCTGCTGTCGCCGACGGCCTGGCGCCGACCAGCCCAGTGGGTTACCGCGGGCGCAGCAGTCGCTTGCGTGCTGGTTGTTCCCGGGATGAGTGCCGTCGCAGTTCCCGAAGGAGGACAACTCGTCAGCCGCGTCGAAGGTGTCACCGCCAGCGTCAGCGTGATCCGCGATGCCGCCGGCATCGACACGCTTCACATCAACAATCGCCAGCAGGAAGGCAGCAGTGCGACGCTGATTGCCGATGGACGGCAGGCGCTGCTGCCATTGCTGCTGCACCCGGATCCGCGATCCGTGCTGTTCCTGGGCGTGGGAACGGGCCTCACGGCATCGTCGGCGACACTCGATCCCGACGTCGAAGTCGACGCCGTGGATCTGGTTCCGGAGGTACTCGAAGCAACGCGGTATTTCTCGACGGCGCGGGCCGCCGCGGCCGATCCGTCACGCCTGCATCTGTTGACCGCGGATGCTCGTCGCTACGTTCGCAGCGCGGACAAGCACTACGACGTCATCGTCGCGGACAACTTCCATCCGGCCCGCAGCGGCTCGGGCACGCTCTACACCGTCGAGCATTTTTCGCTGGTGCGCCAGCGGCTCGCCGCCGGCGGTGTGTTCTGCCAGTGGCTGCCGCTGCATCAGCTCGATCTGCCGACACTGCGAAGCATCGTGCAGTCGTTCCGGCAGGTGTTTCCCGATGGCGCCGCACTGCTGGCCACTCACAGTCTCGATACTCCTGTCGTGGGACTGATATCGCGGCGCGATGGCGAACCCTACTCCATCGCGGCACTGCACTCGCGCATCGAATCGCTGCGGCAGCACCTGGACGGATTCGGCATTGCTGACGACATTTCGGTGCTGGGAAGTTTCATTGCCGGTCCGCGTTCGCTGGCAGCCTTCTCCGCGGCGGCGCCGCTCAACACCGACGACCGGCCCGTGGTCGTCTACCTGGCGCCGCGCATCACCTACGTTCCCGATTCCCTGCCGCGCGACCGGCTGATAGCGCTGCTCCGCGCAGTGCGCGTTGACGCCGGCGAAGTACTGCAGCTTGCTGACAGGGCGACCTGGTCGGATCGGCTCGATCGCTACTGGCATGCGCGCAATCGCTTCATCGAAGCAGGCTACCGCGTACACGCGGATCCGGACGTGCGCCGGATGCTGGCGCAGGTGCGCGATCCATTGCTGTCGGTGCTGCGTACCAGCCCGGAATTCCGACCTGCCTACGATCCGCTGCTGCGCATGGCCATGGCGCTGAGCCAGGTCGACACAGCGGGTGCGCAGGCGCTGCTGACGCAGCTTCAGGAAGTGCAGCCGGCCCGGACGGAAGCCGCCATGGCATTGCACGAACTCGGCGGACCGTAACCGCTCAGCGCGACGCAGCTTCGTTCTTCTGCGCACCGCGCAGATTCAGCACGAAGAGGCCCACCTGCAGCACGATCAATGCCCAGGCGTCTTCGCTGAAACCCCAGATCATCCACAGCACATTGCTGGCGATGAACAGCCAGAACCCCACCTTGCGGCGCCGGCTGCGCGTCGAGCCGACCGCCCACGCCGCCGCCAGCGTCACGATCATTGCGGGCCATTGCAGCAGATCGAGGAATTCCATGCGGGTTCCCGGTGACGGTTTCCTGCTGCAATGTGCCTGCGGTGAGCGGAGTTCCGGAAAGGAGAATTGCCGCAAAAGACCGCATAAAGGAAATCAAAGTCTCCGATAAGAATTTTTTCCTCTTTTATGCGGTCTTTTGCGGCTCTCCGAATCTTCAATCCCTGCGCTGCAACGCCAGCACCGCCTGCCCGGACTCATCGAGCAGTTCCAGCATCGCGCCGTCGAGACGCCAGCGCTTCACCCTGGCCAATGCCTGATGAAAGGCACGTTCCTGCTCCATTCCCTGCGGACACGCCATCATGGTGCCGATCATCTGACCGAACTCGAGCCGGTCGCCTTCGATCTCGTAGCTGCCGCCCATGCGATTGCAGCCGCCCGATCCCGCCACGCGATGGTCGGCCGCCTGCAGCGTCAGTCGCGGCGGATTCTGTGGATTGACGACGGCCGGCGTCGTCCCGAGTCGCACCAGATGCCACTCGACGTTCTCGACCGCCGACACCGTCGCGCTGGCACCGGACGACGTCCGCTTCAGCAGCAGCTCCGGCGCGTCCGGCTTGCCTGGCACGAGCACGGGATACGCCGTGTCGGTAGTGAACATCAGTGTGCCGTCCACCGTGATCCTCGCGCGCACGACGTAGCGATGCCGCTCGCTGACCTTGGCCGGATCGTAGGGAATCGCGAAACGGATGGGCGGATTGCCGGGCGATTCGATGCGCGTCCGGCCGATCACCTCCGCCGGCGCATCGGCGCGCGAGACATCCTCCAGCGTGACCTCGAAGACCGCCGACGGCGGCAACGCCATGCGTTCGCGATACGTTGCCGAGCCAGACAGCGTGGACTGGGCGGGCGCGCCGCCGCCATCCGAGGCGCAACCGGCACAGACGAACACCATGGCGGGCAGAACGAGGCGATGGATCATGTCGGTCTCCGGTGGGTGCGTTCGTGGGGAATTCTCTCGCGTTGCCGCCGTTACGAACCTGCGCGCTGTACGTACTGCCGAGCCGGCACCGCCCGCGCGGTCTGTGCATTCTTCAGTACAATCCGCGCCTCGCCAATCCTGCAGCAACGAGGATCAATGATGCCCGAGCGAACCCCGCTGCGAATCGCAGCGACCGTGGCCCTGACCCTGGGCGCCGCAATGCCGGCACTAGCGCAACAGGCCGCCGACCCGCAGATCGAAGCCCTGATCGCGAAGATGACGATCGAGGAAAAGGCGGGCCAGCTCACGATCCTCGCCGATGCCACCCGCAACTTTGCCGCCGACGTCAATCCCGAGTTCGCGAGCCGCAAGGCGAAGGCCCTGCGCGAGGACGTCCGTGCGGGCCGTGTGGGTTCGCTGTTCAACGGCTACGGCGTCGCAGCCGGCCGAGAGACGCAGCGGATCGCCGTGGAAAAGTCCCGGCTGGGCATTCCGTTGCTGTACGGCGCCGATGTCATTCACGGCTTCCGCACCGTCTTCCCCATTCCGCTCGGCGAGGCCGCCAGCTTCGATCCCGCCCTGGCCGAGGCGACCGCACGAGTCACCGCCGTGGAAGCCACCGCCGCCGGCCTGCACTGGACGTTTGCGCCGATGGTCGACATCGCGCGCGACCAGCGCTGGGGACGCGTCGCCGAAGGGGCCGGAGAAGACGTGTATCTCGGCAAGCTGTTCGCGGCCGCGCGCGTACGCGGATTCCAGGGCACGTCGCTGCTCGCCGCCGATTCCATGCTCGCCACGCCCAAGCACTTCGCAGCGTATGGCGCCGTTGCCGCCGGCATGGAATACAACACGGTGGACATCTCAACTCAGACGCTGCGCGAGGTTCATCTGCCGCCGTTCAAGGCCGCTTTCGATGCCGGCGCGCTGACGACGATGAGTTCGTTCAACGATATCAACGGCGTGCCCGCCACCGCGAACCGCTGGCTCATGACGCAACTGCTGCGCGAAGAATGGAAGTTTCCCGGCTTCGTCGTCTCCGACTACACCGCCGACTACGAACTCATCAGCCACGGTGTGGCCGCCGACGCTGGCGACGCAGCGCGACTCGCGCTGAGCGCCGGCGTCGACATGAGCATGCAGAGCGGCATCTACAACTCCCAGCTGCTCAGGCTCGTCGCCAGCGGCGAACTGCCGGTGACCGTCGTCGACGAAGCCGTGCGTCGCGTGCTGCGCGTCAAGAAGGCCATCGGCCTGTTCGACAATCCCTACCGTTCGCTCGACGCCGCTCGCGAAACGACGGCCATCGGCACGCCCGCGCATCGGGCGCTCGCGCGCGATGCCGCGCGGCGCTCCATCGTGCTGCTGAAGAACGAGAAGAACGTGCTGCCGTTGCAGAAGTCCGCGCGCATTGCCCTGATCGGTCCGCTCGGCGACGACCGTAAGAACCTGTTCGGGCCCTGGACATTGTTCGGCGATACGCGCGAATCGATCACGCTGCGCCAGGGCCTGGAGAACGCGGGATTTGCGGCAGTGACCGTCGTGAAAGGCTCGGAGATCGAAACGCCGCTCGCCGGCGGCATCGATGCGGCGGTCGCTGCCGCACGCAGCGCCGATGTGGTGCTGCTCGCCATCGGCGAGAGCGAGAAAATGAGCGGCGAAGCGCAGTCGCGTACCGCGATCGTCGTGCCGCAACCGCAGCAGCAGCTCGCGGAAGCCGTGGCCGCCACGGGCAAACCGATCGTCGTGCTGCTGAGCACCGGCCGCGCGCTGGCACTGCACGGCGCCGTGCGCGATGCCGATGCCATCCTCGTCAACTGGTTCCTCGGCTCGGAATCCGGCAATGCCATCGCGGATGTGCTCAGCGGCGACCACAACCCGTCGGCACGACTGCCTGTGAGCTTCCCATACGAATCCGGACAGGAGCCCTACTTCTACAATCATCGCCGAACCGGCCGCCCCGTCGTGCCCGACGACTCGCCCTCATTCAAGGCGCAGTACCGCGAGGCACGCAATGAAGCGCTGTACTCCTTCGGCCACGGCCTGAGCTATTCGCTGTTCGCCTACGACGACGTGAAAGTGAGTTCGCCGAAACTGCCATGGAGCGGCAGCATCGACGTCAGCGTCCGCATCACCAACGCCGGCTCACGCGCCGGCACGGAAGTCGCGCAGCTTTACATCCACGACAAGGTCGCGAGCACGACCCGACCGGTGCGCGAACTGAAAGGCATTCGCCACGTCACGCTGCAGCCCGGCGCAAGCACGGTCGTGACTTTCCAGCTCACCCGCCGCGATCTGGAATTCGTCGGGCCGGACAATCTCTGGCATGCCGAGCCTGGCACGTTCGACGTCTGGATCGCCCCGTCGTCGGTCAGCGGACAGGCGGCGGAGTTCGAGTTGGAACGTGGGTGAGATGCACCGCTTGCCTGCTATGTGCTCTGCCTGTGGGGCCGGCTTCAGCCGGCCTCCCCTGTAGGTCAGGCTTCAGCCTGACATGCCTAGCCTCCCCTGTAGGTCAGGCTTCAGCCTGACATGCCTAGCGCAACAAGGTGCATCAAGGACATGTCAGACAGCGTAAAACCCCCTCTGTCGAACGGAGCACCCTCTTGGTAACCGCTTTCCGAATCGACCTCGCAGAGGACTTCCAGAAGATCGAGCCCGTCGAAAGCTTCATGGACGAGCTGCAACAAATCTTCTTCGGAGCGCCACTATCGCCGGCGGCGCCACGCTGGAGCGGAATGACTTTCTTCGTTCCAGATCCGCGCAAGCGCCGCGGGATTTCTACCGACTCTATCTAGGCAGCGGCTGCGCCGGACTGGGTTTCAGAAAACTCTGGCGATGCGAGTCGTCGCCGACACCAACGTCTTGGAGTTAGCGATTTTTCCGGGTTTCTTCGGCTGCTCGCCGCTCACTGTCCAGTTGGTCAAAGAACTCGCGCATCTTGCGCAACTTCTCCTCGTCAATCGCATTACCCGGATGGGTGCCTTGCGGACGTTTCTCAAAGTCCTCCTCATAGAAGATGTGAAATCGCGGATCGTCTTCAATTGGCTGAATCACGAACTGCGCGTTCAGTGCAGGTACGAACCACTGTCCTGAAAGCGTTGGAACATCGATCCTGGTGAATACGCGCGAGGCCGAGGCATCCTGTTCTGGCAGAGCCCCGAGCAATTCGGATTTCCCTCCCGTCTGCTGAATTTCCCGCGCCACGCGGATGGGAACAGGTAGATCTCCTGTATGAATCCAGAGAGATACTTGTGGATGCAATACGTCCGGAGAATCCACACCACTGCTGGGTGGAATCGCCGGGCTCAGGATTTCGCCAGTCCATTCTCGGAGATTCTCACCGGAAGGAATGCCGACTACATCGCGCGCCACCATTCGGATCGACAAATCGGGAAAGGCCGCGACATCAAACGTCTGGCCGACGACATCCAGTAGAGGAAAGTTGATGCGAACGATCTGATATCGCTTTGCAAAGTAGGACTGTTGACGGAATCCGTACTGAGACGGGGACTGCAATCGAACGAGGTCCGCCTTGTCGACTGGCAACAGAAGATTTGGAATCGACTCCGCAGCTTCGGCAACAGGCTGTATTAGCCAGAAGCCGAGAGAAACGGCCGCTACGACCACTCGACGTTTTCTGTTCACGCGGTTCTCCTGACTTCATCTCCTGTTTCCCCTTCCCCTTTCCTGTGGGTGAAGGCCGCGTTAACGCGAGTCGGTGCCAGGCACCGGCGGCGGGCGCTTGCTGATCGCAGACACTGCGGAACCATGGAGCACTGCGTGCCATGCCTTGCATGGGATCTCCGTTTGCGGCGATCTAGAAGTCGCACTTAGTCAACACGTACCCGCTCGCCTTGAGATTCCCTAACTCTTCATCCGAAGGGGATCGATCAAAATTCCGTACAGAAAGATCCACAATGGAAGAATCCGATGCTCCACCCTCTCCGCTGGAGCGCAGCGAACGCAGGCTTGCTTCACCATGATAAATGACAACGTCTAATACACCTGCGTCAATCCTTGCAGCCAATAGCTCGCATTTGGCGACTGACAGCGGAGAGTACTGCCCGGAGGTCGATGTGATGTCGAGCGTCATGTAGCTGTCGAGGATAGACCCAGGAACGTGAAGATAGACACCACCGGCAACACTAGATTCCAGCCTCGATGGAATATCTGCCAGGCGCTTGGGTGGTGGCACATCCCTGGAGCAACCCACTGATAGCGACAGGACCACGATCAACGCCAGCATCAAGGAAATACTAGTTCGCACAGCCACGTCCTTCGTCGATGTTCTGAATTGCTCGAGTCGGTGCCCGGCACCAAAGTCCCAATAGCGATACCACAGGTCCTGCGTCATCGCCGACCCGTCGACATACGTCGACTGGATGCGCGTGCCGTTGCCTACCGCATCGTAGCTGTAGGTGATGCTGAACCCGATGCCCCACACCTGCGCGACCCGGCCCAGTGCGTCGTAGGTCGTGCGCGTATCCTTAGGCACCAGACTCCCTTTCGGCACCAGACTCCCCTTTACCGGCTATCCGGAGTGTGCCCGGTGGCACCACGAGGTGGTGTTGAACCAGGCGAACCGCTGATACGCTCTTGCCCTATACCTACCAAGGTGAACGCCATGAACGCGAGCTAGCGCATGTCCTCATCGATCTTGCGGGCGAGTTCGGCGAGATCGATGTCCTCATCGATGGAAAGATCGAAGGGGCCTTCGATGGTGGCCGTTTTCGGTCGTGAACCTGTCTCTTGAGTCTTCGCAGCAGGTCCAGCGACCGTTTCGATTGGGCTCACTGGCGTGCCCACCGGAATCACCCAGTCTTTCTTCTGCTCGATCCAGCGTTGGTAGCGATCGAAGCTCCACATGCCGTCTTCGCCGCCCGCCTGCAGCACATTGGCAATCTGGCTGAATTGACCACCACGGATCGTGCCCTTTGCCGCCGAGCTGCCCGTCAATAGTTCACAACGAGGCACTCGTATCTGATAGTTGCTGAGGTATTCGAGCCGTTGGCAGACGACGCCAACGAGACAATCCGCAATCTGTGCGCGGATGCTGCTCTGGATCTCCGCTGCAAACGACATGCAGATGCGACTCAGCGCTTCAGCGCAGGTTGCCGAGTGCATGGTGGCCAGGACCAGATGACCGGTTTCGGCGGCGTTCAAGGTGAGTCGCATGACATCGGGAGTACGCATCTCGCCGATGACCAGCACATCGGGATTCTCGCGCAGGGCATCGACGATCGCCTGCTCGTAGCTCGGGGAATGCGTCGGAATTTCACGCTGGCGGATGAAGGAACGACGGTTGGAATGGAGATACTCCAACGGGCTTTCGAGGGTGATGATGTTCCGGGCTCGGGACGCGTTTATCTCCTCGATCATGGCCGCCAGCGTCGTGGACTTTCCGCATCCGGTTGGACCGGAAATGATCACCAGGCCCGTCTGCGCCTCGATGAGCTTTCGCATGTCGGGGTGCAGATTGCACCCTTTCAGGTTATTCACGAAGGAGGTAAGCAGTCGCACCGCCATGGCCACGCCGCGGACGGTTTGATAAACGTTGACCCGACATCGTGTTCCCGCGACGCTCATCGACAGATCGGCAGACCCGCGGGCAAGGAACTGGTCCCAGTGCTCGCTACCCAGCAACTGTTGCCCCATCTCGGCAATCCGTGTTGCAGAAAGATTTTCACTGATCGCCAGCAGATCTCCGCGGACGCGCACCACTACGGGCGTGTCCGCTTGCAGATGGACGTCGCTGGCGCCCAATCCGCGACCTTTCAATATCCATTCGGTCAGTATCATTGCCTCTCCTGCTGATACCGCGAGTTCGAGTACGAGCGGCAGAGACTCGCCGCGGTCTGCTGCACGATCAATAGCCTTCTACGAGCGAAGGCAACTTCCGGGTAGTTGCGCCTTTCAGCTTGCGTGCTGCTGGATCCAGCTGAATTCCGATCCAGTATCCATCCTGCGAGTGGTCATTGATGACCTTGACTGCCTGGCCCTTGTCGCGCAATTGATCCAGCACCGATTTCGGGAATTCTCCTTCGCGGAAGGTTTCCTTCTCATATTCAGGTTTCGGCGGGGCGTTTGCCACCATTCCCAGGTAGGGACCCAGTGTATTGGGTTGCTCGACTGCGCTCTTGGGGTCCATTCCAAAATCCAGAACGTTGATGAGGTTCTCTACGGTAGCCATCTGCAACGCGGAGCCGATGGCAGCGGAGGCAAGTATCGGCTTCCCGTCCTTGAGAACGATCAAAGGATTCGTTGTGTTGGGCAAGCGAGCGCCGCCACCGATGGCCGCAATCGTCTGTTGCTGGAATGCGGCTGAATCTGGAATGGAGACGCCGTCGACAAAGATACCCGTTGTTCCCCAAAGTACTCCGTTCAAGGTGTGCAGAATGCAGGCGACATTGCCCTGCGCATCAACCGCCAAAACGCCGGCGGAGTGGGCTGACGCGGGTCCCCGAGTGAGTTCCGCGTCTTTCAAGTTCTGTCGAATGTGATCCACCACGAGTCTGGCGGTCTTCTCCGTCGTCAGAGCCTCGATGCTGGTATCAATGCCTGGAAGAAAAACGCCACGCTGTTCCGATGTCATCAGCGAAAGAGATTTCTCGATCCTGAATATTTGAGTGAGGTAGTAGAGTGTCTCGGCCGAGCTGGTGTAGTGCCCCAGTTCTTTCATGCCGACGGCCTCGACCGCCTTCAGGCTTCCGAGCGTGACGAGGCTCCCAAGGCTCCCCTGCCCGAGCGAGATGACCTCGTAATCGCCATAGGAGATACGACGCGGTTCCGTCCACGACACTTCATAGGATGCCAGGTCCTCGAGTGTCATCTTTCCGCCTTCGCGCTGAATCGCGGCGGCGAGGCGGTGAGCCCAGGCGCCTCTATACATATATGCAGCGCTCTGATTCGCTACGTTCTTCAAGGTCTCTGCAAGTTCTGGTTGCCGGAACAGTTCTCCCGCTTTGTACAAGTCGCCGTTCTCTTTGGTGAAGATCCGCCTGGTCTCCGGCAATCGGGTGACGAAGGTCGAAGATTGCCGCAGCCACTCTTCGACTGTGGGGCTGAATGGGACACCGTGGTCCGCGATCCAGATGGCCGGGCCAAACAGCTCGGCAAAGGGTCGTTTCCCGAACCGGTCATGCATTGCTTGAACGCCGGCCATGAAACCCGGGACAAGCGCAGTGCGGCCGCTGTGCTGGCCCCACGTCGGGATCGAAAGTGGATCCTTTTCGCTTCTGACCGTATCGTAGCCCGCGTTCAGCGAGTAGGTCTTGCCCGAGGCGGCGTCGTAGTAGACGGCCGTGAGGATCCCCGCATAACTGATTGCCGCGCCGGTGCTGAGCGCAATCTGCGCCAGAGATGTGGTGAGGGCAGCGTCTGCGGCGCTGCCGCCCTGCTGGAGGACCTTGAGTCCAGCATGAACTGCGAGTGGGTTGGTCGTGCCTGCAATCATGGCCTTCGAGCCTTCGGCGGCTCGTTGCGGTTGAAGTCGCTCTTTCGACTGCGGATCGATTCCGTACTCGAGTTGCAGGTATCGATCCAATTCTTCCTTCGGCCACCGATCTAGAGAATGGCCGGCGCCGGATTCTTGTTCTGATATCAATGTCTGGGAATTGACCGGGAAGGCAAGCGCGAAATGGGCCGCGACAAGTAGAGCGAGACGAGACCCACGCGGCAGGTTGTGCATCACCAATCCGTCGACGAATATGGAGCTGACAGCTTATCAGAGCGCAGAATAGGCCGAACGGGTCGCCACTCCTCCGAACCACGACTCGATACAGGAGCAAGCAATGAAACATCACCTCGTCACGTTGGTCTTCCTTCTCGCCGCCGTTCTCTGCGCCATCGCCGGATCGACATCCGGTCTGCTGGTATTCGCGGCAGCCGGGCTCGTTCTTGAGTCCGTGTTCTGGTTCCGCCTGCTTCGACGGCGTGCAGCGCCTCGCGATGGCAGAACGGCGCAATGAGATGCCTGCCTTGCCGCGGGTGACATCGGCGCGCCCGTCTTCCGCGCATCACGGTCGCGGAGTAGTCTCCCGCCATGCCTCTGTTGCGACATCGCCCCGCGCCGCCGCTCGATGCGCTGATCGACTGCTTCTGGTACAGCCGCGGTCATGCGCCGTTGCGTCAGCGGGAACGCGCGCTGCCTTCGGGTCGAGCCGATCTCGTTTTCAATCTGCATGAGGACTGCATCCGCACGTTCATGAGCGCGACGGATCGCGTGGGGCTGGTCACGCACGGTGCCGTGGTTCATGGGCCGCAGTCGCGCTATTTCGTGCTCGATGCCCGCAAGGATATTCATGTCGTGGGCGTCCATTTCCTGCCGGGTGGCGGCGGCATCCTCGGTGTGCCCATGGATGCGCTGCGCGATCGGCACGTGCCGCTCGAAGATCTGTGGGGAGAACACGCGAATCGCCTGCGTGATCGGCTCGTCGAAGCGCGTGATGCGCATGCGATGTTCGCCATTCTCGACTCCGAATTCCGCCGGCGGGTGGAACGGCGAACGCTGGTCCATCCTGCCATCAGCTTCGCGCTGCGACGTTTCGGCGCCGACGTCGCGCCTCTGCGCGTGGATCCAGTGCGGCGCGACACCGGTTACAGCGAACGTCGTTTTGCCACGCTGTTCAGCGGCGCAGTCGGACTGACGCCGAAACGCTATGTGCGTGTGCAGCGGCTGACGCGTGTCGTGCAGAACCTGGCGAGCGGCCAACGCGACCTGGCCGGCATCGCCGCAGACGCGGGTTACTACGATCAGGCTCATCTGACTCACGATTTCCGCGAGCTGGCCGGAACGTCGCCGGGAAGTTATGCGCCCATGCCCGGCCGCAGCGCGCTGCATGAGGCGATCGATTCGGGCGAGCTGCAGTCGGATCGCTGACGCCGCAGCGATTGCGCATTTCTACAATACGCGGGCGGTCTGCCGCGCCATGCTCGCCCCACCAAGACAGCCGAGGAACGACCATGCCCGAGTACACCGTCCACGAGGTCTATTCCTATCTACGCCTCCGGCACGCGTCGGAAGCGATCGAGTTCTACAAAACCGCCTTTGGTGCAACGGAGCTGTTCCGGCTGGTCGAGCCGGGCGGCCGCATCGGCCATGCCGAGATCAGGATCGGCAACACCACGCTGATGCTGTCGGACGAGTATCCGGAACTGGGCATCGTCGGGCCGCAGTCGCTGAACGGCACGAGCTTCGCCATTCACCTGCATGTCGATGACGCGGACGCATGGATCGCGCGCGCAGTGGCGGCGGGCGCCGTCGCGACGCGACCGGCGGCCGATGCCTTCTACGGCGAGCGTTCCGGCGTGGTGCGCGACCCGTTCGGACACGAGTGGTTGATCGGTCATCAGATCGAAGAGGTGTCCTGGGAAGAGATGCAGCGGCGCTACACGGCGCTCATGAATGGCTGACGGATGTTCCTGGGATCGGGCGTTCCTTTCTCCCGAGTAGCGGGGACAGGATGGTTCTTTTGTAGGTCAGGCTTCAGCCTGACTCCGAAAAGAGGCCGGCTGAAGCCGGCCCCACAGTCGGAGGATCGGAAACAGACTCCACGGCGCGCTACCACTGCGCGACCAGTTCCCGGAACGGCGCATTGAGTTCGATGCCGTGCTCGTCATGGTTCTCCGCCACGCGCCCATCGACCGTCACGCGCACGGGTTTGCGACGCGTCGGCCACACCACGGCGAGCTGCGTCTCCGCTCTCAAGCCGGAATCGAGCGTCACGCGCAGTGTGTTGTCCCGCTGCTGCGCCGTCATCGTGAGCGATCCATACGTGATCGGCAGCGCGCCGATGCGGATGCCCTCGCCTGCCAGCCATTGCGGCGGCACGCCGGGCAGCAGGCGCAGCCGCTTGTCGTCCTCCTGCATGAGCATGCCGAAGATCATGCGCACGTACTCGGCGCCGATCCAGGTGTGCGGCATGTCGCCCATGTAGCGATCGCGTCGTTCCAGCGAATGCACGACTTCGGCAAACACATGCCATCCCGCCGGCCGGCGATGACGCATGAAGTTGGCCAGCAGTTCGTTCGCCACCTGCGGCTGATCGAGGTGAACATAGGTGAGCACATTGCGCAGTTCGTAAGGCGTGTAGGCGTACAGCGCACCGGGCTCGTCGCGACGGCGCACATCCTGCAGATACCGGTCGAACGTCGTCCGCAGCGGACCTTGCGGCATCAGCTCCATCTGATTCGCGGGATCGATGCCGATCGATACGCTGGTCGGATCCCAGTCGCCCAGATCGGCGGAAGCCGGCATGTAGTCGATGCCTTTCCACTCGATCGTCGCCTCGATCGAGCGTCGCACCGATGCGCGCAGCTCCTCGTACTGCTCGCGCGACCACGCCGCGAGTTCCGCGTTTCCCCAGCTCTCAGCGAGCCAGATGGCATCGTGCCAGCCCTTCAGTCCCCAGTAGTCGTCCCAGTAGCTGTGCGTCGGCACCGAGTACCCTTCGTGACTGATGGAGGGCGCGAGAATGCCGTGAAAGCGTTGCGGCGATGGACGATCGGCAAGGTAGCCCGGCGCCAGCGTGCGATCGCGCAGTTCCTTCAGATACGTCAGTGCCAGCTTCACCTGCGGTTCGTACTCGCGAACGCTGGCCGGGCCGCCGTCGACGCGTGCGATCTCTGCGACCAGCCACACGAACTGTCCCTGGCTGTCGTGTTCCAGATCCGAGCCGAAGCCGCGATTGACCGAGCCGTCCTCATTGAGGATCGGCGATACCAGTCCATTGGGATGCACGGCGTGGTTGCTGTACCAGCGCAGATAGTCGCGCGCCGCCTTCACCATGCCCATGCGCGCGAGGATCGATGCCGTCGCCGAGCCATCGCGCAGGAATGAGCGATTGTAGTTGCGCGGCCCCGGCTGCAGCGCCGGGCCAGTCTGGTTGAGCAGCATGTACGCCGTCTGCGCACGCATCATGTCGACGAGCGTGCGATCGGGCAGCGACAGCCGGATGCGGCCGACGCTCTCCTGCCACTGACCCGCGACCTGCGATGCGATCGTGTCGAATGCCCGGCCGGCGTCGTCGGCATGTCCGGCAAGCAGCGCCGCACGATCGAGTTCCGGCGCCGGCGGCAATGACTCTGCGGTGAAGTCGATGTGATCGTTGCCCAGCGGAAAGGCCAGCACGATGTCCTTCGTTTCGCGCGGCTGCAGATCGACGCGATAGCCCAGCACGGCGGCGGCGAGTCCATTGCCATCGGTCGCACTGAGCGAAGCCGGCAGCCGGCCGGAGACCACGGCATCGGTGAGATCGGTTTCGCCGTGATCGCCGAACGCCGCGGCCGCACGCGCATCGACGGCGGACAGCGAGTGAACGAAGGTGCGCCCATTGATCCGGACTGACGAAGCCTGCGACGTGCCATCGATCCGGATACTGCGGATCGGTGCGATGCCGCCGTGCTGCCAGGGCGGATTCACCTGCAACGGCCGCACGATCAGCGCCAGCTGGCCCTTCACCGGTTCGCCGCCGACATTGCGCAGTCGATATCGCGTGAGTGTCACGGGCGCGCCATGCTGCGCCATCGCGACCGCCTCCGTGTGCAACTGCAACCCCGCCTGCGGCGACCACTCGACCGATGGAATCGGCATCCAGCCGTCGCGCAGTGTCTGGGTACGCTGTGCCGTGGTCGCTGCGCTCGCCGTTCCGGAATCCGCGCGCCAGATCGGCTGCACGAGCGGCGCACCCTTGAACGCCTCGAGATTGCCGTACTCGTCGAAGACGGATTTCTGTCGTCCCGCCGCAATGCCGACGACGGTCCAGTACACCTGCTGACGGTGCAGCGTGTCCGGATACAGCTCGCGATTGGCGCGCGACGCCTTGATCTCGTAGCGCTGCAGCGGCGTCATTGCCTGCGACGGACTCAGCAACCGCAGGCGCCGGATGCTCGCAGCGGGCGCCGAAGTGAGTCGCAGCCCGCTCACGGTCTCTGCGGTCGACGCACCGAGATAGGAAGTGTCGCCGACCGAACCGGGGTCGGCGGCCAGCAGATGCCAGGCGCCGTTTTCCGCGCGGGCTTCGAGCTTCGCATCGCTGCGCGCACCTTCCCACCAGACCTGCAGTCCTGCGACGTCGAGCGGTCGCGGCAAACGCATCTCCAGCACGCCGTTCGCCGGCAACCGGTGTGTGCCAGTGCCGGTCCAGAGCGATTCGGCGCTGCGTTGACCTGATGGCATCGCGAACTGCGGCGCATCGACGGCTGCAACCGGCTCGAACTCCAGCACGGATACGCCCCAGTCCGCCGTCTTCGGCTGGCTCGCGAGCCTCAGGTAGCGCGCCCGCACCGTCGGAAAGAACACGTACTCCACATTACCGGCACCGTCGTCGATATCGGCGACGGTCTGCCATCGCTGCGCGTCCGTCGACGCCTGGATCAGGTACGTCTCGGTGAAACCGCTGTCCCAGCGAATGACGACGCCTCCGATGTCCGCTTCCTTCCCCAGATCGAGCTGGAACCAGTGACCTGGAGAGAACGGTCCGCCCCACCGCGTCTTCTGATCAGCGTCTATTGCATACGCCGGTGCCAGCGCCGGATTGTCGACGACCGATGCGCTGGCGTGCCATTGCGCCCGCGGCGGCAATGCCTGTGCTGCGACGCCGTTTCCAGGCATGAGACTTGCGATGAACGCGAGCGCCGCAGCCCACGAAACACGTCGACGCATGAGATCTTCCTGCTGTCGGTAATTTACCTGTCGCACATCGAAGACTCTGGATACGATGGATGACTTGATTCTGGCGTTGTCTCGTCAACTCCGTGCTACGTGTGGCTTCTACGCAATGACGTTCGATACTCGCCGGCGTAGCTATTGTTCCGTGACTGCGGAACTTATGCGAAGGGAGCGAGTTTGAGGGCGATCGGATGCATGAGGGGGTTTCATGTCTCGGAATGCCAGTTCAGATGCGGCCGGAGCGTTGCACCGGCGGCCAGTGACGGACTGCGAGCAACATCACCGGAGAATGCGGCAGCGCAGCCTGCTCGCCGGCGCAGTGGCGAGTTGTCTGATGCTGGCAGCGCCAGCAACGTTCAGTCAGTCGGTGAACTCGAATCTGCGCGGACAAGTCACCGGCGAGGCTGGACCGGCGGCGGACACGGAAGTCGTCGCTACCAATCAGGCAACGGGTGCGGTGCGCAGGACGCGGACCTCGACCGATGGCTCGTATGTCCTGATCGGATTGCCACCGGGAACATATACAGTCGAAGCCGGCGACCTCACCAGTACCGTGACGCTATCGGTCGCGGCCAACGCCACTCTGAACCTCCAGCCCCGCCCCGAATCCATTGAACAGGTCGTGGTTACCGGCGTACGGCCCGCAGCACTGGACGTGCGGACATCGGAAGTGGGCGGCACCATTTCGCTGCGCGAGATCGAGCAGCTGCCGCAGTCCACACGCAACTTCCTGGAGTTCGCAGACACCGTCCCCGGCATGGCGTTCACCACCGATGCACAGGGCTTCACCAGTCTGCGCAGCGGTGCCACCAGCAAGAACAACGGCAATCTGTACATCGACGGCATCGGTCAGAAGAGCTATGTCGAGGCGGGCGGCATCGCCGGCCAGAACCAGTCGCGCGGCAATCCCTTCCCGCAACTTGCGATCGACCAGTACAAGGTCATCACGTCCAACTACAAGGCTGAGTACGGGCAAGTGGCCGGTGCAGCCGTCACTGCGGTGACTCGCTCCGGCACCAACGAGTTCGAAGCCGAGGCTTACTTCCGGTACACGGACGAAAGCATGCGCGCCAAACGGCCGGCGGAAAAGGCGCCGGGCGAGGAGAAAGTGGACTCGCAGACCGAGGAGTACGGCTTCGCGGTGGGTGGGCCGATCATCCGCGATCGACTGCATTATTTCCTGGCCTACGAATACAAGGACCTCATCACGCCGCGCGTCGTGTACCCGAACACCAATGCCTCGGATTCCGCGCAGTTCCTGCCTGCCGACGTGCAGAGTCTGTTCGGCCCGCAGAACACGCCATTCGAGGAGGATCTGGCATTCGGCAAGCTGAGCTGGAGTATCACGGAGGACGACCTGCTGGATCTGAGCTTCCAGTACCGCGACGAAGTACAGGTAGATTCCGTCGGCGAACAGCGGTCCGCACCGCATGGACGCGACGTTCTCAACAAGGACGAGCGACTGACTCTGCGCTGGCAACACAGTGCGGTCAGATGGGTGAACGAGTTGCTGTTCACCACCGAGAAGACGGAGAACAATCCGTATCCGCGCAATCTCGGCAAGGGTGTCATTTACCCTGCTTTCAATCCCTTCCCGCGCGGGCTGGTGCAGAACGAATGCAATATCGTGGATGAAGGCGCCGCCGGCGGCGGCGACGCCAAGATCAGGAAACAGGAGGGCTGGTCGGTCGCCAACAATCTGACACTCCCCGGCATCAACTGGCTCGGGGAGCACACCGTAAAGGTGGGCGTGAGCTACAAGGACATCGACCTGACGTCGCAGGACGCCGGGTCGATCAATCCTCAGTTCCGCTACGAAGTCACACCGGCCGGTGTGGCGGCAACGCCGTATCGCGTGGATTTCAATGCGCCGTTCAATGTGCCCGGACAGCGCGCCACCGTGGACACCGACGGCAAGCAGTACGGTTTCTACATCCAGGACGACTGGGCAGTGAACGACAAGCTGATCCTCAACATCGGCGTACGCTGGGACTACGAGGAGAATCCGGCGTATACCGACTTCGTGACATCGCAGGCGTTCGTCGACGCACTCTATGCCGACGATCCCGATATCCCCGGCGTGCAACCCTGGGCGGACCGGCTGCAGGCAAGCGGCGTCAATGCCGCAGACTTCGTGAGCACCGGCAGCAATCGCGACGACTACAAGGATGCGTGGGCGCCGCGCTTCGGCTTCTCATATGACCTCAATGCCGATGAGCGACACGTCATTCATGGCGGCGCCGGTCGCTCTTACGACCGTAACCTCTTCAGTCTGCTGTCATTGGAAGTGAGCAAGGCGGCTCTGTCGCCTGTGGCCGTCTACTTCCAGGATCCTGCCACCGGCCAGTGCTACCGCGACGACGGTCGCGCGTGTCTCGTGTGGGACCAGGCCTATTTCGATCAGGGTATGGACGCCCTGTCGCAACTCCCGATCACGACCGGTAGTGCTGAACTGTTCATGCTCAACAACGATCTCAAGACGCCCTACAGCGATCAGTTCAGTCTCGGTGTCTCCAACCAGATCGGCGAATGGCGCACCGATGTGACCGTGCAACGGCTGCTGAGCTACGACGGCTTCATCTTCTCGCTCATCAATCGCTATCCGGACGGCTCCTTCTTCCAGAACGGAAGCCAGCCGTGGGGCGAGCCGGTGCCCGGGTATGCAAACACCATCCTGGGCTACAACGGCATCGAGTCGCGCAATACGCAGGTGCTGCTGTCGGCGGAGAAGCCTTACAGCAGCGATTCCGGATGGAGCCTGAATCTGGCTTACACCTACACCGACGCGAAGCACAACCGCAAGATCGATGACAGCTTCGCGTTCGACAAACCGACCATCGATGAGTATCCCTTCATCATGGTCGACACGATACCGGAGCACCGCTTCGTAGCTGCCGGATCCATCGATGGCCCGTGGGGTCTGGTGTTCGGCGCGAAGATCGTGCTTGAGACGCCGCGACCGCAGAACGAGGTCCGTGACTACGGTGCGCGACCGCCCGACGGCTCCTTCTCCCAACCGTTCGCCATCGAGCCGCCCGGAACCGGCAGCTTCCTGGTCGGTGGCGACATCTGGGGCTATCGCACCGTCGATTTCCAGGTCACCAAGGAGTTCAAGGTCGGAGACTTCTCGTTCTCGGCACGCATGAACCTGCTCAATGCGTTCGACTACGAGAACTATTCGACCTTCAACATTCTCAGCGTGGGTTCCGACGGCGTGCTCGATCCGGACCTCGAAGTGAACAAGTACGGCGACAGCTTCTATGTGCCGCGCACGCTGAGTCTCGAGGTGAGTTTCAACTTCTGAAAAGCGGAAGCCGGCGCCAGAGAAGATTGCTTCTCAGGTGCCCTCTCCCAGTGACCGGTACGTCACTTGCGATACTTCTCATCCACCTCCGCTTCAGCGGCCAGCCAGTCATCGAGTTCATGTCCCGGCGCAAACTGCCGGCTGGCGGCGCGCCAGTACGCATTCATGGCAATCCGCTCCTCGCGTGTCGTCACCGGCCGCAGTTCACCCAGCAGGCGCAGTTCGGGAGTGGACTCGGCTGGGTCATCGGGCGTCGCAGAAGCGGGATTCACTGCCGCTTTCGTCTTTTCTGAATCACGGATACGTGCGGGCATGGGGACATCTCCTGGGCGATGGGCAGGCATCGAATAGAAGCCTCGCTGCAGAACAAAGTTCCCGCGATCAGCGCTTCGCCTTGATGACGCTGATATCGCCATCCGGTTCGAGCCACGCGCGCCTGACCTGCCCGGGATCATCCACGCCCTGTTCATGCAGTTTCGTCATGAGATCTTCCGGCGTAATCAGCTGGCGCCGCATGTTCTTCTCGATCATGCGTCCGTCGCTGACGAGCAGCAGTCGCTGCGCCTGCAGGAATCGCCGCATTCGCGCGAAGCGCCAGCCCGCCCAGTCGAGCAGGAAGTTCCAGCCCAGGATGGTCGAGATCAGGATGAGTCCTTCGGTGACGGAACGATACTCCGCCGCCATCGCGTTCTGCGCCGCGTCGGCGATGATCACCAGCAGGAGGATGTCGGACACCGCCATCGATCCGACATCGCGGCGCATGATGAAACGGAACACGAGGAACAGGAACCAATAGATCAGCGTGCCGCGAACGACGAGTTCGAGCGGCGCCATGTGCACCGCAAAGATTTCATGCCATGACACGTTCACGGGAGCGGGCCGTTAGTAGCCGCCGATGATCGGCAGGATTTCGCCGGTGATGTAGCTCGAGCACTGCGGCGAGGCGAGAAACACATACGCGGGGGCGATCTCCTCCGGCTGAGCCGGACGTCCCATCGGCGTTTTCGCGCCGAACTCGCTGACATCCTCCGCCTCCTTGTCCGCGGGGTTGAGCGGTGTCCATACCGGCCCCGGCGCCACCGTGTTCACGCGGATCCCGCGATCGATCAGATGGCCCGCCAGCGAGCGCGTGAATGCATGGATGCCGCCCTTGGTGAGCGAATAGTCGAGCAGATGCCTGCTGCCGTGGATGCCGGTGACGGAGCCGGTGTTGATGATCGCGCTGCCCTTGCGCAGATGCGGAATCGCGGCCCGGCAGAGATAGAACATGCCGTACAGATTCGTCTGCAGCGTCGTGTCGAAATGCTTGTCGGTGAGATCTTCGATCTCGTTGGTGTGCAGCTGGAAGGCTGCATTGTTCACCAGCACGTCCAGCCGCCCCAGCTCCTGCACCGTACGTTTGACTGCAGCTTCGCAGAAGCGTCGTTTCGCGACGTCGCCGCTGATCGCAATGCAGCGCCGTCCTTCGCTTTCGACAGCCTTCTTGGTGACTTCCGCATCCGCATGTTCGCTGAGATAGACGATGGCGACATCGGCGCCTTCCCGCGCGAACAGCACTGCGACTGCCCGCCCGATGCCGGAGTCGCCGCCGGTAATGAGCGCCACACGATCATGGAGCTTTCCCGATCCGCGATAGAACGGCGCGTCGTACATCGGCCGCGGATCGATGGCGGCTTCCTGCCCGGGTTTCGCCAGATGCTGTGCGGGCATGGGGGGCTCGGGATAGAGGCGTGCGCCCGCCTGCATGGCACGAGGTGTGGATGCTGCCGCATGCCGATCGGCGCGTGCAATCTGTCGCTGGATGGCGCGATGCTTGCGGGCCGTGCTTCTTGCCGATCGTTTGCCGGAGCGTGCGGCCATGATTTCTCCCATCGACGTGCGTGCTGGGCTAACCGCACGTGCGAAGGGAAAGTTCCGCGCTCGTTTCCTGCTGTGGGGCCGGCTTGAGCCGGCCTGGAAATGTCAGGCTGAAGCCTGACCCACAGGAAGGATTCCTGTTGTGGGGCCGGCTTGAGCCGGCCGGGAATGTCAGGCTGAAGCCTGACCCACAGGAAGGATTCCTGCTGTGGGGCCGGCTTGAGCCGGCCGGGAATGTCAGGCTGAAGCCTGACCCACAGAAGGATTCCTGTTGTGGGGCCGGCTTGAGCCGGCCGGGAATGTCAGGCTGAAGCCTGACCCACAGGAAGGATTCCTGCTGTGGGGCCGGCTTCAGCCGGCCTGGGAATGTCAGGCTGAAGCCTGACCCACAGGGGAAAGAAATGAAAGAGAGGCGCCGTCAGATCTCCGCAAAAATCATCGCCGGATGCTCCAGGCATTCCTTCAGCGCCTGGATCAGCGACGCCGCATCGTGACCGTCGACGAAGCGATGATCGAAGGAACTCGACAGATTCATCATGCGACGCACCGCGATCTCGCCGCGGATGATGACGGGCCGCTCGACCGCGTTGTTCACGCCGATGATCGAGACTTCCGGTGCATTGATGATGGGCGTGGAGGCAATGCCGCCGAGCCGGCCGAGACTGGTCAGGGTCAGGGTCGATCCCGACAGCTCATCGCGCGTGGCCTTGTTGTTGCGCGCCGCTTCGCTGACGCGCCGGATTTCGCCAGCGACTTCGCCGAGCGAACGCTGCTCGACGTTGCGTACCACCGGCACCTTCAGGCCATCGGGCGTCTGGGTGGCAATGCCCAGATGCAGCGGCCGATAGCGCATGAGCACATTGCGTTCGCTGTCGTAGCGCACGTTGCACTGGGGGAATCTCGGTAGGATACGCACCAGCGCCAGTGCAATGAACGGCAGGTAGGTGTACGACGGCGCGCCTTTCGGCTGCTTCGCATTGAGATGCTGGCGCAGCGATTCCAGTTCGGTCACGTCGACTTCCTCGACGTACGAGAAATGCGGAATCGTCTGCACCGTCTGCAGCATGCGCTGCGCGATCAGGCGGCGCATGCCGATGACGGGCACTTCCTCGACTTCGACGCCCGCCGGACGGGCCGTCGGTGCTTTCGCGGTGGAGCGCCGCTCGACGAAGCTGTTGAAGTCCTCGCGCGAAATACGTCCGCCGGGGCCGCTGCCCGGCACCTTCGCCAGTTCGATGCCGGCCTCGCGCGCGCGACGCCGCGTGGCCGGCGACGCCATCACACGTCCACCGGTCGACGCGGGCGCTTCCGCAACCTTCGCCGCCTTCGTCGGTGGCGTCGACGCTGCTGTTGCCGGCGTTGTTTGTACAACTGGCGGCGCCGGTGCCCGCTCCGGCGCGCTGCTGGCCGCCGCAGCAGCATCGGTTTCGAACACGACCAGTTCGGCACCGACCGGCACGCTGTCGCCGGGCTGACCGGCAATCGACACGATGCGACCGCTCACCGGCGCCGACACTTCGACCGTGGCTTTCTCGGTCATCACATCGAGGATGACCTGCTCTTCCTTCACTACGTCACCGGGCTTGACGTGGCACGCGACGATCTCCGCGGCCACGGTGCCTTCGCCCAGGTCGGGCATCTTGAAGATGTAACGACTCATGCGGCTGCCTTCACTTTCTTCAGGGCGGCGTTGATGCGTTCCTGTCCAGGAAAGTATTCCCACTCGAATGCGTGCGGATACGGCGTGTCCCAGCCGGCAACCCGTTCGATCGGCGCTTCGAGATTCCAGAAGCATTCTTCCTGGATCGTCGCCGCGAGCTCGGCGCCGAACCCGGCGAAGCGCGTGGCTTCATGCACGATCACGCAGCGGCCGGTTTTCTTCACCGATGTCGCAATGGTTTCGACATCGAGCGGCACGATGGACCGCAGGTCGATGATCTCCGCATCGGTGCCGCTGGCCTTCGCTGCCGCTTCGGCCACGTGCACCAGCGTGCCGTAGGTGATCACGGTGACCTCGTTGCCGGGCTTCACGATTTCGGCGCGTCCCATCGGCACGGTGTAGTGCCCTTCCGGCACCTCGCCCTTCGGATGCGCACTCCACGGCGTCGCTGGTTTGTTGGGATCGCCATCGAACGGACCGTTGTAGAGCCGCTTCGGCTCGAAGAAGATCACGGGATCGTCGTCTTCGATCGCGGAAATCAGCAGGCCCTTCGCATCGTAGGGATTCGAGGGCATCAACACCTTGATGCCGCAGATGTGCGCGAACAGCGCTTCCGGACTCTGCGAATGCGTCTGGCCACCGCGAATGCCGCCGCCGGCCGGCACGCGCACGGTCACGGGGGCGAACATGTCACCGGCCGTGCGATAGCGCAGTCGCGCCAGCTCGCTGGTGATCTGGTCGAAGCCGGGATAGATGTAGTCGGCGAACTGGATTTCGGCCACGGGGCGCAGTCCGTTCGTCGCCATGCCGATGGCCGCGGCGATGATGCCGCCTTCGGCGATCGGCATGTCGAGCACGCGGTGTTCGCCGTGCTTGCGCTGCAGTCCGTCGGTGCAACGGAACACGCCGCCGAAGTAGCCGACGTCCTGCCCCATCACGACGACCGATCGATCGCGGCCGAGCATCACGTCCATCGCCGAGTTCAGCGCCTGCACCATGTTCATCTGGGCCATGTTCAGCGCCCCTCCCGCAGCTTGCGCAGTTCGTCGCGCTGGCGACGCAGGTGATCGGGCAGTTCCTTGAACACATCGTCGAACAGCGAATCGGGATCGAGCGACGGACCTTCCGTCATCGTTCCGTAGGAGACGGACTCCTTCCAGTTGTCGGCGACGAGTTCGGTGATCTCCCGTTCCAGCCGCTGGTGCTGATCTTCGGACCAGGCGCCAGTGGCGATCATGTGCTGCTTCAGGCGCTCGATCGGATCGCCGAGCGGGAAGTCCTTCCACTCCTCCTTCGGCCGGTAGCGCGACGGATCGTCGCTGGTCGAATGCGGGCCCGCGCGATAGGTGACGTGTTCGATGAGTGTGGCGCCACCGCCGGTGCGTGCGCGCTCGGCGGCCCATTGCGTCACGGCATAGATCGCGAGGAAGTCGTTGCCGTCGACGCGCAGGCCGGGAATGCCGTAGCCGGGGCCGCGCGCCGCGAAGGTCTGCTGCTCGCCGCCGGCAAATCCCTGAAACGTGGAAATCGCCCACTGGTTGTTGACGACGTTGATCAGCACGGGCGCGCGATACACGGCCGCGAACGTGAGCGCGTGATGGAAGTCGGCTTCGGCCGTTGCACCTTCGCCCGTCCAGGTCGCGGCGATGTGGTCCTCGCCCTTGATCGCGGCCGCCATCGCCCAACCCACGGCCTGCGGCACCTGGGTCGTGAGATTGCCGGAGACGGAGAAAATGTTGCCGCCGGTCCAGTGATACATGATCGGCATCTGCCGGCCCTTGCACATGTCGCGCGAGTTCGACAGACATTGGCACATCAGGTCGACGAGATTGTGACCGCGGGCGACATGCAGACCCTGCTGCCGGTACGACGGAAAGAGCATGTCGCCCGGACGCAGCGCCATCGCCTGCGCCACCGACACGGCTTCCTCGCCCGTCGAGCGGATATAGAAGGAGATCTTTCCCGAGCGCTGTGCGCGCTGCATGCGATCGTCATACGCGCGCGTCGTCATCATGTGTCGCAACGCGACCTGCAGTTCCGGCGCCTCGAGATGCGGATCCCATTGACCGACGGCGCGATGGTTGTCATCGAGCACGCGCACGAGCGTGGTGGCAAGACTGGAGATCGTATCGGCCGGCGCCTTGGTGTCCGGACGCGACACACTGCCGGCGGGAGCGAGCTTGAGATAGCCGAAATCGGCGGCTTCCCCGGGGCGAGCCGGCGGATGGGGAACATGAAGGCGCGATGCGGATGGCATGCGGGGTGTTCTCCTGATGGTTGTTCTGACAGCAGACAGCCCTGATCTGACGCATCAGCGTACGGAAAAGAGCCGTGACGCTCATTGCCAAACTTGCAAAAAACAGGCGGTTTCTGAAATATCCGTTTCAGTATCCAAATATTCGTGCAACAGGCAATGCAGAGATGACGCAACGGGAACTGGACCGCACCGACCTCAAGATCCTCGACGTGCTGCAGCACCAGGGGAATCTTTCGGCAGCCGAGATCGCCGAAAAGGTAGGCCTCACAGCCACGACGGCCTGGCGCCGCATCTCACGGCTGGAAGAGGACGGCGTCATCAAGCAGCGCGTGACGCTGCTGAACCGCGAAGCGGTGGGACTTCAGGTCACGGTGTTCGCGCACGTGCGGCTGTCGAGCCAGGGGGGCGATGCGGTGACGAAGTTCGAGCAAGCCGTGCGCAAGCATCCCGAAATCCTGGAATGCTTCACCATGCTCGGTGAAACCGACTTCCTGCTGCGCGTCGTCGCGCGCGACCTGAAGTCGTACGAGTCATTCTTTCGCGACCACCTGTCGCGTTTCCCCGGTGTGCAAGTCGTGAACTCGTCGCTCGCGCTGTCGGCGATCAAGGAGACGACGGTGTTGCCGCTAGCAAAAAACTAAAGCGCCCCTCCTCCACAGTTCGCGAAGCTTCATGCCTCTTGACCTGGGTCCTGTCCGGTCACTATGTCTGACGGAGGAACCATGGGTCGCTTCTCCACAACAAGGATGCTGTCGTAGAAATGCAGCGAGTGCACTGACCTGGTGAAATCGGTCACCGACAATTTCTGCTGTCGCAACTTGTACCATCGATTCTGCCGTTTTCTGTCTGAATCGCGAACATGCCAAGCATGAATGTAGTCGATGAAATTCTTGCTGTATTCGATGAATGTATTCTTTGCTCTATAGCCACCGCCATACCCACGCCAGTAGGAGGTATGCAAGTCTTCGCATAGATAGACCCCATCGTGCGCGACATGGGGGAACAGTTCTTCGAAGGTGGTTATCTGCTGCGTCATCGTGTGTCCGCCGTCATCAATCAAAATGTCAATGACGGGCACGCGCTCTTTCAATGAACGTAAGAAAGATCGGTCTTCTTGACTGCCGATCAGTACTTCAACCTGCTCCTCCGCAAATGCTGCGCAGTCTGGATTGATATCAACACCGACGATCCGCGCCTTTGGGCCAAAGTAGTTCTTCCACATCTGCAGTGAACCACCCTTGAACACGCCGATCTCAACAATGGTCACCTCCTGGTCGCGGTATCGCGAGAAATGACGGTCGTAGATCTCAAAGTAGTGCTTCCATTTGTGGATTACTCGATCGGAATTGCCATAAAAATAGCGTTCAAGATCATTCATATTCCGTGCTTCCTATCAGACACATCCATTTTTGCGCTTTTGGCGCGCTCACGCTCATGCCGGAGATCGCGGCTATGCCCTGAACTAACCGCGCACCCTCCGCAACAGCGCCGCACCCGCCGAATACCCGCCGCCGAACGCGACGATGACGCCGGTGTCGCCGGGCTGCAGGCGTTCCCAGTAGCGGTGATAGGTGATGGCGACACTGGCGCAGCCGGTGTTGCCGAGTTCCTGGATGGTGAGCGCCGCGAGTTCGGGCGGGACTTTCAGGTGTTCGATCACGCAATCGATGATGCGCTTGTTGGCCTGGTGGGGAATCATCAGCTTCAGGTCTTCGAGTGCGATGCCGTGTCGACCGAGGATGTCATGCGCCGCGGCGACCATCTCGCGACAGGCGTGCATGAAAATGTCCTTGCCGTGCAGCATCACCAGGCCGTCCTGGTGCGGCACCATCTGGATGCCTTCCGGGCCGCGACCGAGATCGCCGCGACCGATCGCGCGGACGTCGACGATCTGCACGCCCTGCCCGCCCGGCTCTTTCGATACCAGCAATGCGGCGGCACCATCGCCCCAGAGATGACCGGACTTTTCGTCCGCATCGCGCGAGTAAAGGCTGTTGTGTTCGACCGCGATCACCAGCGCCTTCGACGCACGACCCGACTGGAAATAGGTCCAGGTGATTTCGAGTGCGTCGATGAAGGACGAACAGGCCGTCGACACGTACAGGGCGCGCGCATCGCGGATGCTGAAATGTTTCTGCACGACATGGGCGATCGTGCCGATCGTGTCCCAGGGGGTGTAGGACGCGCCGATGATCAGGTCCACGCCTTCGAGCAGTTGCGGCGCATCGCGCACCAGATTCTCGACGGCCGCGATCGACATCGTGTTGGCGTTCTCGCCCTGCGCGGCACGGCGACGCTCGCGGATGCCGGTGAGTTTTTCGAACCACTCGGTCGGGCGTCCGGTCAGGTTGCTGAAATATTCGTTGTCGACGACGCGCGCCGGCACGTAATCGGCAGAAGCATGAATGAACACGAGACGGGTCGACTCCGGGGCAGGATTTGGCGGCGCGGGATTATGCCACGGTGTCGGGGTGGCCTCGGGGATGGGATTCGCTCTCTGCCTGAGTGGGGCCGGCTTCAGCCGGCCTTTTGAGGAGTCAGGCTGAAGCCTGACCTACAGCAGAGGCCGGCTGAAGCCGGCCCCACAGGCAGAAATCCGGCGCTGCTGCCACGCCTCGATGATGCGATGGATGGCCTGTACCCCGTCGGTCAGCGCCGCCGGCCCCGGCTGCAGGATGATCGGCGACTTGATTTCATGCAGTTCGTTCGCCGCCACTGCCGGAACCGCGTCCCAGCCGGCTCGCCCGCGCACGATTTCCGGCCGGAATTTCTTGCCGCACCACGAACCCAGGATGAGATCTGGCGCTGCAGCGATGACTTCTCGCGGGTCGGCAATGATCCGGTCCTTGCCCAGCGAATGCTTCGCGTACTGGGGAAAGCACTCCACCCCGCCGGCAATCTCGACGAGTTCCGAAACCCAGCGGCTGCCGGCAATCAGCGGTTCGTCCCATTCCTCGAAGTACACGCGCGGCCTGACGGTCCATTGCGCCGCCATCGCGCGGATCCGATCGAGCCCGGCAGTCAGTTCATCACACAGCATCTCGGCGCGCGCCTGGCAGCCGACCATGCCGCCAAGCGTGCGGATCATGCGCAGGATGCCGGCCACATCGCGGTGATTGAACACATGCACGTCCACGCCGCGACGTATCAGATCCGCCGCGATGTCCGCCTGCAGATCCGAGAACCCGAGAACCAGATCGGGCTGCAGCTCGCAGATACGGTCGATCTTCGCGCTGGTGAATGCCGACACCTTCGGCTTTTCCTTGCGGGCACGCGCCGGCCGCACCGTGAAGCCGGAAATACCGACGATGCGCTGGTCCTCGCCGAGCAGGTACAGCGTTTCGGTGGTTTCTTCGGTGAGACAGACGATGCGGCTGGGGTGGTCGGAGGGCATGCGGCGAACTGTCGATACTTCGTACCGGGCGGTCAACTCACCGCACAAGGAGCCAAGAGAATGGCCGCAAAAAGGCGCAGAAGACTCAAGGCAAGAAGCGAGAATTTGTTCTTTTGACCTTGCGTCCTTTTGCGCCTTCTTGCGGCTATTCCTCTCTCCGAATCACTCCGGGGCTCAGAACAACTCCGGGTCAGCTTCCACGATGCCGCCCGCTCCCGACTTCACGATCGCCGCCAGTGCATGCGCCTGCGGCAGTACTTGCTCGACGTAGGCACGCACGATCTGCTGCTTCGATCGGTAGAACTCGCGATCGTCGCTCATGTAACGCTCGGCGAGATCGTGCGACTTCGCCATCAGCCAGCCGCCGATCACGAGACCGCTGAGCATGAGATAGGGAACGGCGACGGCCTGCGCGCGCTCCGGATCCTGTTTGGCCGACTGCAGCAGGTTTGTCGTGGCTTCGCGCAGCAATCCGACGGCAGCGAGTGCCGACGCTGCGGATGCCTGTTTGGTCAGCGGCTCGAGTTCTTCCACCATGTCGGCGATGAGCCGGCTCATCGCTTCACCGGCGTCGCGCACCACTTTGCGTCCCACCAGATCTCCCGCCTGAATGCCGGTGGTGCCCTCGTAGATGGTCGTGATGCGAACGTCGCGATAGAACTGCGCGGCGCCGGTCTCTTCGATGAAGCCCATGCCGCCGTGCACCTGCACCCCGAGCGACGCCATCGCGACGCCGGTTTCCGTGGACCAGCCTTTCACGATCGGAATCAGCAGATCGCCGCGCGACTGTGCGGCAGCGCGTGCCTTCTCATCGCCATGCCGGCGACCGATGTCGAGCTGCGAGGCCGCATACAGCGCGATGGCGCGCGCCGCGTCGGCATGCGCCTTCATCGTCAGCAGCATGCGTTTGACGTCGGCGTGATAGGCAATCGGCAGCGGCTTGCCTTCCGTCGGGCCGCGCTTGCCGCCGGGCCGACCCTGCACGCGGTTGCGTGCGTATTCGAGGGCATGCTGATACGCGCGCTCGGCGAGCGCATAGCCTTCCAGTCCGACGGACAGGCGCGCGGCATTCATCATGATGAACATGTATTCGAGGCCGCGATTGGCTTCGCCGACCAGATAACCCGTCGCACCCTGCTTGTCGCCGAAGGACAGCACGCAGGTCGGGCTCGCATGGATGCCGATCTTGTGTTCGATCGACACGCAGCGCACGTCGTTGCGTTCGCCGAGACTGCCGTCGTCGTTGACCAGCACCTTCGGCACGATGAACAGCGAGATGCCCTTCACGCCTGCGGGTGCGCCTTCGATGCGCGCCAGCACGAGGTGAATCGTATTCGGGGTGTAGTCGTGATCGCCGTAGGTGATGAAGATCTTCTGGCCGTAGAGGCGATAGGCATCGCCATCAGGCACGGCACGCGTGCGGATCGCGGCCAGATCCGAACCTGCCTGCGGTTCGGTCAGAACCATCGTACCGGTCCACTCGCCGCTGATGATCTTCGGCAGGAATTTGTGCTTCTGTGCAGGCGTACCGCACTGCTCGATCGCCTCGACTCCGCCCTGCGACAACATCGGGCAAAGCTTGAACGCCAGATTCGCCGACGCCCACAACTCTTCGACTGCAGTACCGAGAACGGTCGGCGCGCCCTGCCCGCCGTGTTCCTGCGGCGCGCGCAGTTGCGTCCAGCCGCCTTCGACGAACTGCGCATAGGCTGCCTTGAACTCCGGCGGCATCACGACACCGTCGGGCGTCCACTTCGCACCAGTCAGATCGCCTTTGCGATTGATGGGTGCCAGCACTTCCTCCGCGAACTTTCCGGCTTCATCGAGAACCGAGTCGGCGAGGTCGGCGGAGTATTCCTCCAGGCCGGGCAGCTCGGCGAGACGGGCATCGCCGACGAGATGGTGCATTACGAAACGGAGTTCTTTCAGAGGGGCTTTGTACATGTGAAAATTTTCTGGCGATGACTGTTAAGAGAGGGGGACTCTGCAGGACTGTAGGTCAGGCTTTAGCCTGACCTGAAAAAGGCCGGCTGAAGCCGGCCCCACAACTCCCGATCACATACTGCGCCGATACTGCCCGCCGACATCGTACAGCGCACGCGAAATCTGCCCGAGCGAACAAACCCGTACCGCGTTCATCAGCTCTTCGAACACATTGCCGCCGGACGTCGCCACGGATTGCAGTCGTGACAATGCCGCGGCGCTCCGGTCGGCATTGCGTTGCTGGAAGTTGCGCACGGCTGCGACCTGGAAGTCCTTCTCCTCATCGGTCGAGCGGATCAGCGCCACCGTCCTGGCCTGTTCGCTCTCGGCCTTGTCGCTCAGGAACGTGTTCACGCCGATCAGCGGCAGCGAGCCGTCGTGCTTGAGCTTCTCGTAGTGCATGCTTTCTTCCTGGATGCGGCTGCGCTGGTACATCGTCTCCATCGCGCCGAGCACGCCGCCGCGCTCCGAAATCGATTCGAACTCCCTGTAGACCGCCTCTTCGACGAGATCGGTCAGGTATTCCATGAAGAACGAGCCCTGCCAGGGGTTCTGGTTCTTGTTGATTCCCAGTTCGCGATTGATGATGAGCTGGATCGCCACCGCGCGCCGCACGCTTTCCTCCGTCGGCGTCGTCAACGCCTCGTCATACGCATTCGTGTGCAGCGAATTGCAGTTGTCGAACAGCGCGTACATCGCCTGCAGCGTCGTACGGATGTCGTTGAACTGGATTTCCTGCGCGTGCAGGGAACGGCCCGACGTCTGGATGTGGTACTTGAGCATCTGGCTGCGCGAACCGGCGCCGTACAGATCGCGCATCGCGCGCGCCCAGATACGGCGCGCCACGCGGCCGATGACCGCGTACTCCGGGTCCATGCCGTTGGAGAAGAAGAACGACAGGTTCGGCGCGAAGTCGTCGATCTTCATGCCGCGCGCCAGGTAGTACTCGGCGATGGTGAAGCCGTTCGACAGCGTGAAGGCGAGCTGGCTGATCGGATTCGCACCGGCCTCGGCGATGTGGTAGCCGGAGATCGATACGGAATAAAAATTGCGCACCTTGTTATCGATGAAGTACTGCTGCACGTCGCCCATCATGCGCAGTGCGAACTCCGTCGAGAAAATACAGGTGTTCTGCGCCTGGTCTTCCTTGAGGATGTCGGCCTGCACCGTGCCGCGGACCTGCGACAGTGCTTCGGCGCGCAGGCGTGCGTACTCCTCGGCGCTCAGGACGCCGGGCGCGACCAGTTGATCGCCAGTGACGCCAAGCAGCGCGACGCCCGAACCATCGTGCCCTTCCGGCAGATCGCCGTTGTAGTGCGGTGCTTCCGCGTTCGTCGCGGTGCGCAGTTCGGCGATGCTTTTTTCCGCAGCCGCCCAACGCCCTTCGGCGCGCAGGAAGCGCTCGATGCGCTGGTCGATGGCGGTATTCATGAACATCGCGAGCAGCATCGGTGCCGGACCATTGATGGTCATCGACACGGAAGTCGTCGGCGCACACAGATCGAAGCCGGAGTACAACTTCTTCATGTCATCGAGCGTTGCGATCGACACGCCGGAATTGCCGGTGCGGCCGTAGATGTCGGGACGCGTGTCGGGATCCTCGCCGTATAGCGTCGTCGAGTCGAAAGCTGTCGACAGGCGCGTGGCACCGTGGTCGCCAGCGAGATAGTGGAAGCGACGGTTGGTCCGCTCCGGGCCGCCTTCGCCCGCGAACATGCGGATGGGATCCTCCTCTTCGCGCCGATACGGATACACGCCCGCCGTGTACGGATAGCTGCCCGGCAGATTCTCCGTGAGGATGAACTTCAGCGTCTCGCCCCAGTCGCGGAACGCGGGCGCCGCAATCTTCGGCATGGCGTTACCGGATAGCGAAGTGGTGTAATTCTCACCGACGACATTCTTGTCGCGCACCTTGTACGAATACTGCGCATCGCTCACGCCGCGCACGCGCTGCGGCCAGCGCTTCAGTTCGGCGATGCCTTCCTGGCCGATGGCATCGAGCGCCGCGTTGTATGACGAGCGCAAGGCAACCAGGCTGCGATCCGCAGCAGCGTCGCTCAACGCATCTTCCGGGAACCGGTCGAGCGGCCCAGGAAGCCTGGCATCGTGCAGGGCCTTGAGCGATTCGTGGAGACCGCCGGCTCGGCGCGCCGCTTCCGCCGCGGCTTCGATGTTCGCCTTGGCACGGCGGCCATTGCCCGCGATCTCCGCGAGATAGCGCGCCCGCGACGCAGGGATCAGCGGATCGCGCGAGACGAACTCGGTCGGTCCCACGTCGCTGACCGTCCGGCGCTTGCCCTCGGTCGGCGCCTTGGTGTCCACGAGGCGGCACAGCACGCCGAACAGGCGGTTCACGCCGGGGTCGTTGAAACGACTGGCGATGGTCGGGAACACCGGCACTTCGACGTCGGGCAGATGCGCCCCATCGCGATGGTTGCGGCGCCACTGCTTGCGCACGTCGCGCAGCGCATCTTCGGCGCCGCGCTTCTCGAACTTGTTGAGTACGACGACGTCGGCGAAGTCCAGCATGTCGATCTTTTCGAGCTGACTGGCCGCACCGTATTCGCTGGTCATCACATAGCCGGAGACATCGACGAGATCCGTGATCTCGGTATCCGACTGCCCGATGCCGGCCGTCTCGACCACGATCAGATCGAATCCCGCGAGCCGCAGCAGACCGATGGCGTCCTTGAGAATGGCGCTGGTCGCGAGGTTCTGACGCCGCGTCGCCAGCGAGCGCATGAAGATGTTGCCGGTCGACAGCGAGTTCATGCGGATACGATCGCCGAGCAGCGCACCGCCGGAACGACGGCGGGTCGGGTCCATCGCCAGCACGGCGATGTTGCGGTCCGGAAAGTGCCGCACGAAACGCTGCAGCAGTTCGTCCGTGAGGCTCGACTTGCCCGCACCGCCCGTGCCGGTCAGGCCGATCACCGGGGCATGCGACTTCGAACGGGCAATCGCACGGCGGATCGGATCGTCGCCCGACGCCGGATCGGCGTCTTCGAGCGCCGAGATCGTGCGCGCGATCTGTTCATGATCTTTCGGATTCAAGGGCGCGAACTCGAACGCAGGCTTCGCCGCTGCGCGCACGCGCTTGAACACGTCGTCGATCATGCCGTCGAGCCCCAGGCGACGACCGTCCTCGGGCGTGTAGATGCGCTCGACTCCGTGCCGCTGCAATGCTTCGACCTCGTGCGGCGCGATCGTGCCGCCCCCGCCGACGATCACGCGAATATGCGGGACGCCCTTCTCGCGCAGCATGTCGACCATGTAGGCGAAGTATTCGTTGTGTCCGCCCTGGTACGAAGACACGGCGATCGCATCAGCGTCCTCCTGGATCGCCGCGCGCACGATCTCCGCGACGCTGCGGTTGTGCCCCAGATGCACGACTTCCGCACCATGCGCCTGCAGCAGCCGGCGGATCATGTTGATCGCCGCGTCGTGACCGTCGAACAGCGATGCCGCCGTGACGAAACGCAGCGGCTTGACGGCACCGGCGACAGATTCGTTGCCCGCAGCAACCGCGCGGGACAACGCAGCGACACTATTCATTCAGGCCTCGCAGGACGGATCGGCGGTCTACGGAAGGCGGCAAAGGTACTTTGCCGTATATACTATACCGTCGAGTATATTTACCGTCCCCGCGACCGGTCAATCGCGACCGGCGGATGGCGCAGTGCGTCAGTGCTTTGCGTATGATGCCGCGGCAGAAACCCAGGAGCCTCGAGTGGCCAGCCGATCGACACGCGACAACACGGCGAAGAAATCTGCTGCGGACGCAGCAACGGCGCTGTGGTCCCCTTCCGCCTCGCGCGTCCGCGACCGCGAACGCAAACGTGAAGCCGTGATCCAGACCGCCGCACGCGCCTTCCGGGCACGCGGCTATCACAACACCTCGCTCGACGACATCGCCGGCATCCTCAACGTCACCAAGCCCACGGTCTATCACTACGTCGAGAACAAGGAGCAACTGCTGTTCGAATGCTTCCAGACGGGCCTCGCCCAGATCATGGCCGGCTTCGAGGAAGTCGCCGATTCCAAGGCGACGGCGCGCGAACGCCTGAGCCTGGTGATCACCCGCTATGCCGAGGCGATCACTTCCGATTTCGGCTGGTGCATGGTCCAGGCAGAGAACCAGGATCTGAGTCCGGCCATGAGCAGGAAGGTGAAGCTGCTCAAGTCCGAGATCGACCAGGGACTGCGCAAACTGATTCGCGACGGCGCCCGCGACGGCTCGCTGCGCAAGTGCGACGACAAGATGACGGCCTTCGCCATCGCGGGTGCACTCAACTGGATCGCACACTGGTATCGCGAGGACGAGCCGCTCTCGGCAACGCAGATCGCAACGCGTTATCTCGAACTGTTCGATCTCGGCCTGCAGCCTAGATAGTCACCCCCACCCTAGCCCTCCCCCGCAAGCGGAGGAGGGAAAAACGGATCCAGTCATGGGCCACCGACTCAGCAAGATCTACACCCGCACGGGCGATCAGGGCACTACCGGTCTCGGCGACGGCACGCGCGTTCCCAAGACGCACGGCCGCATCGAAGCGTATGGCGCCGTGGACGAAGCGAACAGCGCCATTGGCATGACGCTGGCGGTGAAAGGACTGCCCGAGGACGTCGTGAAACTGCTGACGGAAATCCAGCACGACCTGTTCGATCTCGGCGGCGAACTCGCCGTCCCCGGCTATCGCGCCATCGGGCAGCCGAAGATCGATGCGCTCGAACAGGCGCTCGACCGGCTCAACGACGATCTGCCCATGCTGAAGGAATTCATCCTGCCCGGCGGCGGCCCGGCCGCTGCGGCATGTCACCTGGCACGGACGATCACGCGTCGCGCCGAGCGCCAAGTGTGGCGACTGATGGAATCGGAGTCAGTCGCCACCGAAGTCCCGCAGTACCTCAACCGGTTGTCGGACCTGCTGTTCGTGGTCGCGCGCGTGCTGGCGCGTCACGAGAACGGGCAGGAAGTGCTCTGGAAGCGCGACCGCTAGAAGAACTCTCCCCTACTTCTTCGCCCCCTCGCCGCTCGCCGCCTGACGCTCCGCTTCGCGCGCACCGGCCAGAATGCCGGGCAGTGCGTAGTTGCCTTCGTGGCAGGCGTATTCGTAGATCTTTTCGTTCGTCGCGTTCATGGCGACCTGGCCGCGCCAGGGTTGCGTGAACGTGCCCGGATCGTCGATCTGGAATTCGTAGAGGATCTTGCCGGGCTCGACGCGCGTGAACCGCTCCGTGACTTTCAGATTCTGGGAGGCGCCGCGGAAGCTCTGCTGCCTGGGAAAATTGATGGTTTCGACGACGAGCGTGTCGCCTTCCCAGCGACCGACGGAATCGCCCATCCATTTGCGCACGGTCGAGGGACCGTGTTTCGCATCGAGGCGGACGATGCGTGCGTCGTGCACCATCTCGACCAGGATCAGCACCGTGTCCCTGTTCTGCACGATCTGGTAGTTGTTGTTGTAGAGCAGCGGAATCATCGGCGGACCGGCGCTCGATCCGAACGACAGGATGCAGCGTTCGCCGAGCGAGCGCACTTCCGGACCGTCGGCATTGCCGCTGCCGCCCGAGCGTGCCGCATACCGCGCCGCCATGGCCTGCCGCGCTTCCGGCAGCAGCGGCGGCACCTTGCCGTTCGGCGGATCGACGATCATCGAGGTGCGGTACTCGCCATTGATCTGCATCACCTGCGTACCGGGATCGACCCAGAAACTGTTGTAGCCGCAGTTGACGCCGGTGAAGCCGCGACCGCAGTCGTGCGGCAGATCCTTGATGCCGAGCTTGGGATCGGTAGGAAGATTCGCTTTCTCGTTCGCGTCCGCTTCGGCACTCTCGATGGTCTGTGCTTCGTCGGCCGGGATCGTCAACCGATCGCCGAACTTCGCTTCGCGCTCCAGCGGTGTGAGCGTCGCATTGGTCCAGTTGCCCTGCAGATCGGGCTGGCCGAACGCCGTCCGCGGCGCCTCGTAGTTCTTCCAGGGCTGCTCTGCGGCATTCGCACCTGTTGCGCCGGAAACGAGCGCCGCGAAGCACAGCGATGCCAGCACGATCTTCGGTCTGCGGCAGCTCTTCATCACACACCCCCGAAAAAGCAGCCAATCGTTTTTCCGTCCGTGCGCGAGCTTATCGCGAAGAACTGTAAACGGAATACTCGGTATGGATTTCTCGCAGCGCGAGTACGTCAAGAAAGGCCAATCAGCGTCCGGTTGCGCCGTCGCCGGAAAATGCTCTGTTAGGATCGCCGCGCATCGCAGACAAGAACTCATCTGCATCGGGGGACCAGTGGGAACTCTTCCAGTTCGCGCCGCGCTGATTGCGGCTTTTTTCGCGACCGCTCCCGTTCACTTGTCAACCGCCAGAGCGGCGGAAGCGCCAACCGGGCATCCGGGCAAGGCGATCTACGACCGCACCTGCGCCGCGTGCCACGACAACCCGGAAGCGACGCGTTCGCCATCGCTGCAGGCATTGCAGGCCATGCGTTATCAGACGATCGAGTACGCTCTCACCCAGGGCAAGATGCAGGCACAGGCTGCGGCCCTGTCGGCGAAGGAACGCGCCACGCTCGTGGAATTCCTGGTGGGCCAGCAGGCCGCCGACGACAGCTGGATCGCCAGGTTCATGTGTCCCGCCGATCGTCGTACGCCGGATCTCTCGGCCACGCCGGTCATCACCGGATTCGGTTTCGACAATCACAATCACCGGCACCTGACCGCGGCGCAGACCGGGCTGCATACGGCCGACTTCGCCAACCTCGAGCTCGCCTGGGCCATAGGCTTTCCGAAGGCGGCGAACATGCGGTCGCAGGCGGCAGTGGTCGGCAGCACGTTGTTCTATCCCGTACCCGAACTGTCGACGCTGTTCGCCATCGACGTTTCGGGCAAGCCCTGCATCCAGTGGACTTACGTCCACGAATCGCCGCTGCGTACCAGCCCGGCCTACGGCGAGCTGCCCGACAAGCGCAAGGTGCTGGTGTTCTCGGATCTCTCCTCGAACGTGCACATGGTCGACGCGACAACGGGCAAGGGACTGTGGCGCACCCCCGTCGGACTGTTCCGCTTTTCGCTGACCACCGGCACGCCGGTCATCCACAAGGACCGCGTCTACGCACCGATCTCGCAGTACGAGATTTCCGTCGGCGGCAACGACAATCACGAGTGCTGCATCACTCACGGCGCCGTGACGGCGCTCGATGCAACGACGGGCGCGAAGATCTGGACCGCGCACACGATGGAGGACGCCAAACCCGTCCGCGACCGCGGCGACGGCAAGATGCTGCTCGGTCCGTCGGGCGCGCCGATCTGGAATTCACCTGCGATCGACGAGAAGCGCAACGTGCTCTACGTCGGCACGGGCGAGGCGACCTCGGAACCGGCCGCGCCGACCACTGATGCAATCCTTGCCATCGATCTGAAGGACGGCTCGATCCGCTGGAGTTACCAGGCCACGGCCAATGACATCTTCCTGAGCGGCTGCTTCGGCGAAAAGAAGGGATTGAACTGCCCGAAGGACGCCGTCCCGCGCGATGTCGACTTCGGCGCCTCGATGGTTCTCGCCAAGCGCTCCGACGGCTCGGACATCCTGCTCGCGGGCCAGAAGTCCGGCACGCTGTGGGCACTCGATCCCGACAAGGGCACCGTCGAATGGCGCCAGGACTTCGGCGAAGGCTCGCCGCTCGGCGGCATTCACTGGGGCATCGCCTATGACGGCGAGCGCGTCTATGCGCCGATCAATCGACCGTACGGCCGCGGTGTCACCGGCGATCAGAAGCCCGGCATCCATGCCGTGAAGGTCGACAACGGCGACGTGCTGTGGACCTTCGCCGCGGAACCGCAATGCGACGGCGATCGCGAGAAGCGCGTCCGCAACTGCACCACGAACATCGGGCTGTCGGCGGCCCCTGCGGTCATCGACGGCGCGGTCGTCGCCGGAGGTCTCGACGGCATCCTGCGCGTCCTCGATGCGAAAACCGGCGCCGTGCTGTTCAAGTTCGATACGGCGCAACCGTTCGACGCCATCAACGGCGTGAAGGCCACGGGCGGGTCGATCGACAGCGCCTCGATCTTCGCCGGCCACGGCTATCTGTTCGTGAACTCCGGCTATGGTCAGTTCGGACAGACGCCGGGCAACGTGCTGCTGGCGTTCAGGCCGAAGGCGAAGAAGTAACGGCCGGCCCGACGGTCGCCGGCCAGACGATCAGGCGCTGGATGTCCTCCAGCGCCCAGCCTTCATCTTCGAGCTGCCAGCCGCGACTGAAGATCACGGGTTCCTGCGCGGCTTCAGCTGCCGCATTCGCCGCGGCGGCGATCACGTCGCGATACGCCTGACGCTCGTGCAGCGACACGCTGTCGAAGGCCGCGACCGTGCGTTGCAGACAGGCAATCACCTGGATCGACGACAACTGCCGGTCGGCCAGAAGACGCAACTGTCGCTGGCACAGGCCGCGGTGAAACAGCGCGCCGATGAATGAATCGGCCTCGCACCACAACGCCATTTCGATCACGCGACGATTCGCTGCACTGAACTCCCTGGTGAGGCCGGCCGGCCCGTTGCCCGACGCCGCCGAGACATGCAACACGGCGAACAGCGGCGCCTGTTGCAATGAAGTCCAGCAGTCGCCGGCATATGCAACAGGCCACTCACGCGCCGATCGCGCGCGTCGTGCGTGCCTTTCGATCCTGCTGCGACTACTGCTCTTCACCTTACAGATCTGTCTGTGAGCACTCCGGTATCGCAGCATGCTGCTGCGATACCCGTAGGTTCAATTGCGCAAAGGTGCGAGCGGGCGAACACTGCAGAAGCTGCAAGGAAACGGTATGAGCGCCGCGCAACAGGGCATGCCCGACAGCCGGAGGATCAGACTCCGCGGCAACTGGATGCCGATCGTCCTCACCCTCGTCGGCGTGTTCTTCGTCGGCATCGTCGGCTACTTTGCCCTGCAATATCTCCGGGGCAGCGCGTTTCAGGAAGAGCGCGCATTCCGCGTCCTCGGCGAAGTTTCCAAGCAGTTCGACAACATGCAGGAAACGCTCGGCAGCCTGCTGACCCTGGTGCCGGAATCCCTGCTGACCGGCGAGTGCGGACTCGCCGATACGGGCGAATACATCGCCAAGCTGAAACTGACCGACCTCAACCTGAAGCGGTTCGCTGCAAAGACGCCCACAGCCGGCGACCGGTTCGATGTCGTCATGGACGATCCGCGGCGTCCGTTCACCGTGCACACGCGAGCCGCGACCCGCAGCGGCTGTTCGCTGCAGATCACCGGAACCCTGCAGCAGCATCTGCCCGCCTTCGTCGCCCAGCGCTATTTCGATGAAGTGCTGCTGACGCTGCAGAGCGGCGCAGTCCTGGGCACCGTCTCCAACCGCAGCGGCGATCCCGCACGGGCGGACCTGCATCCCGACACGTCCATCGACCGGCCAGTCGCGGATGCGCGCCTGCTGCTGTTGCGGGCCGCGGCCGAATCCGATGCCGGACGCCTGTCGGACTTCTGGAACACGCAGGCGGAGAAACGCGAGCCGCTGTATCAGCAACCGTTTCATTCGGTCGCCTTCCGGCAGAGCATCGGCGGTCACACCTATGTGGTGTCCGTACTGCCGATCATTCCGTCGTACGCCGTGCGCGTGGACACCAGACCGAACGGCGGCGACGCGCAGGAAGCGCAGGCGCTGCTCTACCTCATCGGCCTCAAGCGGCAACACCTGGGACAACAGGCCACGGACGCGCTCGGGCCGGCGGGCACCCTCACGGTGACCACGCTCGTGCTGCTCGGCATCCTGCTGTGGCCCTTCATCGGCCTGCGACTGGCGACGAAGCACAGCGCGATCTCGGGTTTCCAGGTGTTCGCCGTCATCGTCTCGCTGCTGCTGATTCCCGTCGTGCTGACCGCCTGCGGCGTGTGGCTATGGAACGATCTGCGACTGCTCGTGTGGGCGGATCGTGGCGCGGAGCATTACGCGGCCGGCATCGAACGGAGTCTTCGCCATGAACTGGAAGAAAGCGTGCTGCTGCTCGATGCCTATCGCGATCTGGCGAACTCGCCCACAGCCTGCACCTCCGCGACGGATGCGCCGGTGCGACTCGATCCACAGACGCGAAAGACGGCGCTGGCAACGATCGTCCGCCAGCCCGGCGGTGCGGACTGCAAGATCTTCCTGCAATCGCGACCGACCCCTGACGACGCACTGGGCAACTGGTCGCCGATACGCACCGCCGTGCCGCTCGACAGTGTCGGCACGAGCATCGCACCGCGCATCACCGCCTTCGGCAACGTGCCGGTGAAATCGAAGCTGGACGTCAGGGATCGGGCGTACTTCCGCTCATTGAGCGCCGGCCAGCAGTGGATGAGCAGCGACGATCATGGCGAACCGGTGCCGTTCGTGGCGCAACGTCTGTTCAACCGTTCGGACGCCGCGCGCACGCTGCAGCTTGCCATTCCGCGCACGCGCGAAACGCTGTGGCGAGGCGCGATGATCGGCGATACGCGCGTGTACGGGCTCACCGCCGGCATTCGTCCGCCGCTGTTGCGCTTCGCCGTCATCGACCGCGCCAACGGCGAGGTACTGTTCCACTCCGACGACGAACGCAGCCTCGCCGAGAACCTGCTGACCGAGACCGATGACAACGCCGCGCTCAGGCAGGCACTGTCCAGCGGCGGCTGGGCGGAACGGCGCATCGCGCTCGAGGATCATTTCAGCACCCAGTACGTGGGCGAACCGCATCGCTTCTACTATCGCTCGATGGCCGGTGTGCCCTGGGGTGTCGTCGTCTACTACCCGACGCGGACCCTGAGCGAGATTTCGCTGGACGCGACCATCGCAACGCTGGCCACGTGCATCGGCTTCGTGACGCTGATCGCACTGATGCTGGTCGCGACGGCTTTCTTCGGCAGCATCCGTCCCGACCGGCACCTGCTCTCCTGCATCTGGCCGCAGTGGGAATGGCGCCATTCCTATCCGCGCATCGCGCTCGGACTCACGTGCTTCGGTGCGATCCTGATTGCGGGCCTCATCTACTGCCTTCGGTACGGACACGCATGGATCGTCGGCCTCGTCGTCATCGCAACCGGCATTCTGATCGCACTGCTGTTCGCGCGATTCGACGCGATTGCACCTCGCACGACGACGCCGCGCGCCTATCGCGCCTTCTACGCGTGGGCCGTCGTTGCATTCATCGCCGTCATCGTGATCGCACCGACGGCCATGCTGGCCTTCCGTTACCAGGACGTTTCGATGCAGGGCTACCTGCGCAATGCACTCGCACAGTCCGCGAACGACGTGCAGCAGCGCCGGCGGCTCATGCAGAGCGATCTGGCCCGCTGGGTGCCCGATGCCGCCGAGCGACAGGCGCGTTATCCCGATGGCTGGACGCTGGCCCGGCTGCTGCCGGTACCGGGATTCCGCAACGAACCCGGCGCGGAGCCGACGTGCTCGCTCTGGTCCATGACCGCCTTTCCCGACCTGCCATGGATCGATGCCGACGGCCCGGCGAGACTGGACATGATCCGTCGCACGATCTGGCGGGTGACGACGGCGACGAGCCCGCAGGAACGTCGCGGTGTGCGCAGCACCGCGGGCGGCGGAGATTCGCAGCCGCGCTGTTCCTTCGCGGTGTCGTCCAGTCCGCGGGACGCCGTTGCCAATCGCCCTGCGGTGCAACGTCTGCTGCGCACCGAAGACGATCGCATCATTCGCATCCGTTTCGAGGCGACTGCCGCGGCCGCGACACCGGCGCCCAACGACGACGTGATCCATCGCGACCGCTGGTGGTCGACCTGGAATGCCGCACTGCTGAGCCTGGCGCTGCTGTTCGTGCTGGTCGTCCTCGTGGCCAATGCGGCGCGCCGGCTCTTCGGCATCTATCTGCCGTTCGGCGCGCGCCACGTCGAGCTGGCGCCGCAGGCCGGCTTCCCGTTCGACGAACTGCTGGAGACGGAACTGAAGATCGACCAGCTCAAGGTGCAGCTCGGCGATCGCTTCACCGACAAGGACGCTGCCGATCTGCGACGCATCCACTGCACGGGACGTTATCAGCAGCTGTGGTCGACGCTCTCCGCCGACGAGCGGCATCTGCTGCACCAGCTGGCGATGGGCCAGTTCGCCAACCCCGAAAACACGGCGACGATCGAGAGCCTGCTCTACAAGCGCTACATCCGCCTGCGGCCCTGGCCGGTCATCAACGATCAGGGCTTCGCCGACTTCGCGCGCAGTGCGCCGGAGCTGGAACAGTTCAGCGCCGACCGCCGCCAGTGGGCGCGCGAGGAAGCCGAAAGCACCTGGAACCGCGTCCGCAAGCCGCTCCTGCTGATCGGCGTACTGCTGGCCATCGGCCTGATGGCGCTGGCCGGTACGACGATGCAGATCGTGTCCACTGCGCTGGCGGCCATTACGGCGCTGCTCGGATCGGTCACGCAGGTGACCAACTTCGTGCGCAAGGACGGCGGGTCGTAGGTCGAGCTGCGAGTCCGCAGCATGTTCGCCTTCGGCGACATCGATTGATGTCGCCATTTCCATCGTCCAACTGTTCCTGGCTTCGCAGCACTGGGCGAACTCTCCGATCGCCTGCCTCTTTGCCGGCCCACTGCGTTCCGGATCAGGCACGCCCTGAATCTGAAGATTCCCGCGTTCCTCGCGATTGTCGCGCGACGGATGCCGCGTCAAACGCGGCATGAACAAGCGCAGCTTCGCGTTGCGGTCATGACCGCAACCACCTACATCCCCACCAGCTCTTCCCTTCTCGCGCGATTGCAGAGTCGCTGGGCTCGGGGCATCTCCTGCAACTCGCCCGTCGCCTTTGCCTTTGCGGTGTCGTTTGCCTGGCTTGCTTTCTACAACGTCAGGTTCTGGCAGGACACCATCGCCGCAATGTGGCACGCAAACGCGGCTTCGCTGGCGTTCATGGCGAGCCTGTTTGCCTTCGTTCTGTGCACACAGGCACTTCTCCTGCTGATTCTTCCGCGTCGGCTCATGGCCGGCGCGGCATCCGCATTGTTCATCGTTGCCTCCATCGGCGATTTCTTTTCGGCGAAATACGGCATCGTGATGAACAAGGACATGATGCGAAACGTCCTGCAGACCGATCCCGCCGAAGCGCACGGTCTGCTGAGTGCTGCGCTGGCGCAATGGGTCGTGCTGATGGGTATCCTGCCGATGATTCTCGTCTGGAGAGTCCGGTTTCCTCGCGTGACCTTCGGCCGTGCGCTTCGCCAGCGCGCCCTCGCCATTGGCGGAATCCTGCTGACGTGCATGATCGCCCTGCTGAGCTGCTCCGCCAGCTACGCCGTCTTCTTTCGCGAGCACAAGCCCATCCGCTTCACGCTGAGTCCGGCGGCCCCCGTGGCAAGCAGCCTGCAGCTGCTCTCCGAGACGAGCAAAGCGGGCAACACGGGCCCGGCCGTCAATGTCAGCGGGCCTGCGTATCGCGTACTGCCGCCGCAGGGCAAGCCGCTGGTCGTCGTGATCGTCGTGGGCGAAACCGCCCGCGCCGCCAACTTCCAGCTCGGCGGATACGCCCGCGACACCAACCCGCGCCTGACGCAGGAACAGGATCTGGTGTACTTCGGCGACACGACTTCGTGCGGCACCTCGACCGCCATTTCCGTGCCCTGCATGTTCTCTCATCTGGGACGCAGCCAGTTCGACGTCAATACCGCCGGCGGCTACACGAACCTGCTGGACAGCCTGCACGAGGCCGGTTTCGAAGTGGAATGGCGCGACAACAATGCCGGATGCAAGGGTGTCTGCAAACGCGTCAATCGCATCGACTACAGTCAGCGCACCGATCCAGTCCGGTGCGAGCAATCCTATTGCTACGACGAAATCATGCTCGACGACATGGATCGGCGCCTGCGCGATCTTCAGGGCGACACGGTGATCGTGATGCACATGATCGGCAGTCACGGCCCTGCCTACCATGAGCGCTATCCTCCACCGTTCGAAAAGTTCAAGCCGTCGTGCCGCTCCAACGAACTGCAGCACTGCAGCGCCGCAGAGGTAACCAACGCCTACGACAACACCATCCTCTACACCGACTACGTGCTCGCAGCGACGATCGATCGCCTGCGCAATGCGGCCGACCAGGTCGACAGCGTGCTGCTGTACGCGTCCGACCATGGCGAGTCGCTCGGAGAGCAAGGCATGTACCTGCACGGTCTGCCGTACACCTTCGCTCCCGAAACGCAGAAGCATGTGCCGATGCTGCTATGGACGTCCCGCGGCTTTCAGCATCGCCGCAAGCTCGATACGCCGTGCCTGATGAAGGAATCGACGCAGGCGCTCTCTCACGACAACATCTATCACACCGTGCTGGGACTCGCCGGCGTAAGGAACGCCAGCTACAACCCCGCACTCGATCTCATCGCGGGCTGCTCCGATTCGTTTGGCGGTCACGAATGAATCTGTCGCATCGCCTGCCTGCCACTCCGCATTCCTCTGCCGCTACGTCTCACGGCACTATGTCGGTTCGAGCCTGCTCAGGCGCCATGGCATCGGCGAACGCACTGCTGCTACGGCATAACTGCTACTCGCGGCGTGCATTCATCTGCCCCGGCACGAACTCTTCCATCACCGCCTTCTCCAGCAGATCGAACGGCAGCAATCCCTGGCCGATGAGGAAATCGTGGTACGGCTGCTCGCGGAAACGCTCGCGCAGCAGCAGCTCCACTTTCGTGCGCAGCGCATCGAGCTTCGAATAGCCGTAGTAGTACGAAGTCGCCTGGCCCGGCGCATTGAACGTGTAGCGATCGACTTCCTGCTTTGCCATCTGCTCCGACAGCATCACTTCGTTCATGAGGAAGCTCTGTGCGGCGTCCGGTTCCATCAGGCCGAGATTGAGCATGGGATCGAGGAAGGCCCGCGCCTCGCGCATCAGGCGCATCTGCAGCGCGCCGAGCTGTCCTTCCGGCGGCAGGTACTGCTTCATCACGGCTTCGGCATAGAGTGCCCAGCCTTCGACATTGGCGCTGTTGAATGCATAGACGACCCGCGCCGTCGACACGCCGCGCTCCAGCATCGCCGCGAACTGCAGTTCGTGACCGGGTCGTGCCTCGTGGGCCGTGAGCGTCCAGGCAATGGCGTCGTAGTTGAAGTCATCCATCGGCGCGCCGGCTTTCGCGTTCGGATTGCTGGTGGGCAGCACGAACTCGGCCGGTTCTCCCTGGTTGCCGACGAGGCGCGGCGGATCGATGTGCGGCGCCGGACTCGCCGCCGATTCCGCCTCGGTGCCGAGCCGGATGACGGCCTTGCGCGACGGCAGGGTCACGATGTTTTCGCGACGGACGATGGCCTCGATCTGCTCCAGCCGTCCGTAGTAGAGATCCAGCAGCTTGTCGTTCGGGATCTGCTCCTTCTTCAGCTGCCGGATCACGTCGCGATAGCCGTCGGCCTTCCAGCCGCGCTGCGCGGCGATCGTGCGCGCCACCGTTTCGATCTCGCTGCGCGTCTGCATGTAGTTCGCCATCGCACGGTCGATGATCTCGTGCGGATCCATGTCGACGCCGAACTGCTTCAGGTTGTTGGCATAAAGTTCGGCCGGCAGCTGACTGCTCTTGCGGGCGTGCGGCAGAACGGTCGCGCGCACCCAGTCGCCGTAGTCGCCGACCTGCCGGCGCAGCGTGGCGAGATCCTTCTGCCAGCCTTTCAGGCCGCTGCCCTTCAGCAGCGTCTCGATGCCGTCGAGGTAGCGCTCCTGGTTGTCGAGATACTGCTGTGCTTCGACGATCCACGGGCCGAGCAACGCCGGATTCGCGGCGGCCTCTTCTTCATAGCGTTGCCTTGCCAGCTCGGTCATCGGCGTATGGCCCTTCTCCGCCCCGACATACCGCCGCAGGCGGACGAGCGCCGCCGGGTGACGTTCCTTCGCGACGCGCGCATCGAGCAGGTTCTGGAAGCCGCCGAACAGCACCTGCGGCAAGTCGAAGTACGTCAGCAGATATTTCTGATTCAGCTCCAGCGTCTCGAGCTGCGTCCCGGCCGCGTCGATAAGGATGTCGAGATCCTGGAGCACGCGCTTGTCGGTCGTGGTGGTCCGCAGCGATTGCAGCTGCGCGACCGCCGCCCGGTAATCCGCCGCCTGCCGTTCGGCAACGCGCGGTTTCAGATCGAAGACTTCTTCGTCGTGGCCCTCGACGCCGCTCGCGCTGGCGCTCTCGGGAAAATACTTCGCGTTGATGTCGAGCAGGATCTGCGCATTGCGATTGCTTTGCTGCAGCCAGTCCGGTTCGGCGGCGGCGGCGAAGTGCGTTGCGAGACAGGCAATGGCGGCAAGAATCCAGCGGGTCATGGGAAAGTCCCCCTTCATTTCGTTGGCGACAGGCCGGCTGAAGCCCAATGGCACTGACTTAAGCCGTGCAATCTGTTTCCTCTGTAGGTCAGGCTTTAGCCTGACTCTGAAAAAGGCCGGCTAAAGCCGGCCCCACAGGCAGAGCAAATCCTTAAGTCAGTGCCATTGGGCTGAAGCCGGCCCCACAGGCTGTGGGTCAGGCTTCCGCCTGACTTCTTCGGCCGTCAGAACCAGCCATAGTTGAAACTGATGCTGATGCGCTCGGCAGCGAGCGGATTGGGCGCGACCTCGTGCCGCAACCAGCTTTCGAAGAGCACGAGACTCCCCGCCTGCGCCGGCAGCACCACCCACGGTTTGTTCTCCGTCCGTGCATCCATCCGCCGCGGCGGCGCCGCCATGAAGCGATCGAGCCGCGGATCTTCGAACTTGATGCCCGGTGAACCCTTCAGCGTCTGCACGTAGTACGTGCCGCTGATCGTCGACAGCGGATGCAGGTGCAGTCCGTGCACGACATGGCGCGGCATGATGTTGACCCAGCAGTCCGTCATGGCGAGCGGACGCTGTTCGATGTCGAGCTGCAGTTTGCGCGCGAACGCGCGGACGTGCCGGTTGAGCTTCTTCTCCAGCGCCGCGAACGTCGGCGAGAGCGTGTGCATGCGCGGCACCGAGCTGTAGGAGGTATAGCCGCCCGGATAATTCTGCTTCGACCAGCGCTGCCCGGCCTCGTCGTCGACACGTAACTGCAGGCACTCGCGCAACAGGCGGTTGTTGAACTGCCGCCAGTCGCGGCCCTGCAGGCTGGCCGCATGGATGAGCGTCGGAAAGAATCGTTGTGTCGGCATGTCGTGGGTCTACAGGGCGCTGATCGTGCGCGCGGCCAGCATCGATTCGCGTACCAGATCGCGGAACCAGGCGTTCGCGGCGTCTTCGTGCACGTTGCCGTGCCAGTACAGGAAGGTTTCGAGCGGCGGCGAGTCGAGCGGGAACAGCAGCATCTGGTTGCCGATGTGGCGGTTCGCGAGTTCGGCCTGATTGCGCGTCATGGTCGTCAGCACGTCGGACTGGCTGACGATCTCGCAAGCCGCAACGTGCTGCTGGCAGCGGACGCGGATGCGACGGGTAACACCGGCGCGGTTCAGTGCGGCATCTTCATAGCCGCCGCCGCGACGCCGGCCCGTGACCAGCACGTGCTCGTGCGTGAGATAGGTGTCGAGATCGAGCGAACCGCGGATCGCCGGGTGATCGGCGCGCGCCAGCACGACCAGCGGCTCGGCACTCATGCATTCGCGCCGCACGTCGAGCGACAGCGGCAACGCCACGTCGATGCCGACGTCGAGTTCGCCGCTCTGCAGGTCTTCCTCGAGATCGCGGCGATCGATACGCACCGACGCCACATCGACGTTCGGCGCCGTCTCGCGCACGCGCCGCAGGAGCGCCGGCAGGAAGGAATACTCGTGGGCTTCACGCACCGCCATGGTGAACGTGCGGTCGCTGGTCAGCGGATCGAACTGTCCGGCGTGCTGCATCATGTGTTCGAGCGCACCGAGCGACCGGCCGATGGTGGCCGCCAGCGCACGGGCCTTCGGCGTCGGCACCATGGCATTGCCATGACGCTCGAACAGCGGATCGTTCAGCATCTCGCGCAGGCGGGCCAGCGCATGACTCACGGCGGGCTGCGACAGGTGCAGGCGCTTGCTGGCCGGCGTGATGCCGCCTTCGCGGTAGATCGCGTCGAATACCGTGAACAGGTTGAGATCGATCCGGGGCAGGTGCATGTTCTCGTCTCCGCAGCCATTCGCGGCGCTGATCGGCCGCCATGCAGACATAGCATTGGCGTCGGGCACGCGATCACTGCAAGGTAGCGACAAGAATCGTACTGCAGGGCGATGCGCCCTGTCCCGACTCCACAGGTGCCCCATGGAATTCGAATTCAGTCCCCGTGTCCGTGAACTGCAGGCCCGGCTGCTGCGCTTCGTCGACGATCACATCGTTCCCAACGAGAAAACCTGCGAGCAGGAGCTGGCCGCGAACCGGCGCAACGGCAATCCCTGGGTGCCGCTGCAGATCATCGAGGACCTGAAGCCGAGGGCGCGCGAGGCCGGGCTCTGGAACCTGTTTCTGCCGCGTTCGCCGCGCGCGCCGCAGGGCCTGTCGAATCTCGAATACGCGCCGCTGTGCGAGATCATGGGCCGCGTGCCCTGGTCGGCCGAGGTGTTCAACTGCTCGGCGCCCGACACCGGCAACATGGAAACCATCGAGCGCTACGGCACGGAAGCGCAGAAGGACCAGTGGCTGGAACCGCTGCTGGCCGGCGAGATCCGCTCGGCCTTCCTGATGACCGAGCCCGCGGTTGCCTCCTCGGATGCCACCAACATCGAGTGCAGCATCCGGCGCGAGGGCAACGAATACGTCATCAATGGCCGCAAATGGTGGTCGAGCGGCGCCAACGATCCGCGCTGCAAGGTGTACGTCCTGATGGGCAAGACCAATCCTGAGGCCGGCCGGCATCAGCAGCAGTCGATGATCCTCGTGCCGGCCGACTCGCCCGGCGTCACCGTGCTGCGGCATCTGCCGGTGTTCGGCTATGACGATGCGCCGCACGGCCATGCCGAAGTCGATCTGAAGAACGTGCGGGTGCCGGCGGCGAACATCCTGCTCGGCGAAGGCCGCGGGTTCGAGATCGCGCAAGGCCGCCTCGGCCCGGGCCGCATCCATCACTGCATGCGCTCCATCGGCGTCGCCGAACGCGCGCTCGAACTCATGTGCAAGCGTCTCAGTGCGCGCGTCGCCTTCGGCAAGCCCATCTCCGCCCAGTCGATCTGGCACGAACGCATCGCCGAAGCGCGCTGCTCGATCGATCAGGCGCGGCTCATGGTGCTGAAGGCCGCGTACATGATGGACACGGTCGGCAACAAGGTCGCGAAGAAGGAAATCGCCATGATCAAGGTGATCGTGCCGAGCATGACGCTGCGGGTCATCGACTGGGCGATCCAGGCCCACGGCGGCGGCGGCGTGAGCGACGAGTTCCCGCTGGCGAAACTGTGGGCCGGCCAGCGCACGCTGCGCCTCGCTGACGGCCCCGACGAAGTGCATCGCAATGCCATCGCGAAGCTGGAACTGGCGCAGCACCTGAACCGGCCGCAGGATGCGGTGGAGATGCCGGTGACGCGCGGGAGCTGAGGGATTCGCGCTTCCCTGTGGGGCCGGCTTCAGCCGGCCTCTTTCAGAAGTCAGGCTGAAGCCTGACCTACAGAAGACGCCGGCCCCTACAGACTCAGTCGCGCGGCCCGATATTCCTCCGGCCGGAAGCCGATCAGCAAGTGTCCGCCGCCTTCGAGGACGGGGCGTTTGATCATCGAGGGTTGTTCGAGCATCAGGTCGATGGCTTTCGCTTCGTCGAGGCCGGCACGCACTGCGTCGGGCAGCTTGCGGAAGGTCGTGCCGGCGCGGTTGAGCACCGTTTCCCAGCCCTTCGCCTTGCACCAGCGCGCGAGCGAGGCACGGTCGATGCCGCTGACTTTGTAATCGTGGAAGACGTAGTCGACACCGTGTTCGTCCAGCCAGGTCCTGGCCTTCTTCATGGTGTCGCAGTTCCTGATGCCGTAGAGCGTGATGGTCAAAGCCGGATCCCCGTCGAGCGTTCCGGCGCCGATCTTACGCGCTGGCTGCTTTCAGAAGATCGGTTTCGAGGTCCGGAAGTCCGAGGCGGCGGCCATTGAGGAATTCGCGCGCCCGCCGGCCGGGAACGGGTTCGGCGAACAGATAGCCCTGGGCGTAGCGACAACCGAGCCGCCGCAGGGTTTCGAGCTGCGACCACGCCTCGACGCCTTCGGCGACGACGTTGATCTTCAGATGCTGGGCCATCGCAATGATGGCGCCGACGATGGCGTGATCGTTCGTGTCGGTCACCAGGTCGCGAATGAAGCTGCGATCGATCTTCAGGCAATCGACACGCCAGCGTTTCAGATAGCTCAGGCTCGAGTAACCGGTGCCGAAGTCGTCGATCGCGACACGCAGGCCGAGGGCGGCCAGTTCGTTGACGGCGTCCTCGTTCGACTCGCCCTGGCGCGATTCGGGCTGCTCGAACATCGCGCCTTCCGTCAGTTCGATCTGCAGCATGGAGGGAGCGAGTTCGTAGGCAGTGGTCAGCTGCTCGATGCGTTCCCGCAGGTTCGCCCGGCGCAACTGCCCCGCCGAGACGTTCACCGCCACCGGCACCAGCACGGCGCCCGACTGGCGCCACTGTTTCATGTCTTCCACGACCCGCTGCAGCACGAAGTCGCCGATCTGCACGATCAGGCCGGTTTCTTCAGCGATCGGAATGAAGCGGCTCGGTGGAATGTATCCCTCTTCCGGATCCCGCCAGCGCACCAGCGCCTCGAGCGCGACCACCCGCCGGCTTTCGATCTCGATCAGCGGCTGGTAGTGGACATCGAAGCGTTGCGCCGCCAGCGCATCGCGCATGCTGGCTTCGATCGCCACGCGTTCCTTCAGTTTGCGATCCATCGTCGGATTGAACACCTGGAAGTTGTTGCGACCGCCTTCCTTGGCCTGGTACATCGCGGTGTCCGAATGCCGGAGCAGCGAACCCACGTCCTCGCCGTCGCGCGGGTACAGGCTGACGCCGACGCTGACCGTCGTCACCAGCGGCTTGCCGTCGATGACGATCGGCGCAGTGAGCGCGGCGGTGATGCGTGAAGCCGTATCCGTGACCTGCTCGGCATTGCGGACGGCGCCGAGGATGACCACGAATTCGTCGCCGCCCATGCGCACGACGGTGTCCTCGGCACGCACCACCTCCTTGACGCGTTGGGCGACCGACTGCAGGAGCTTGTCGCCGGTCTCGTGTCCGAAGGTGTCGTTGACGTGCTTGAACCGGTCGAGATCGAGAAACAGCACCGCCAGCGCCTGGCGACGCTTGCGGGCCTGCTCCATCGCAATGGGCAGATGCGCCGCCAGGAAAAGGCGGTTGGGCAGTCCGGTGAGCTGATCGTGATGGGCGAGCCGATCCAGTCGCTGCTGCTTTTCGAAAAGCTGCGCCTCGATCTTGCGGCGAACGGTATTGCCGTCTTCGACCTGCGCGAGATGCTCGGTATGCCGTGCCTCCGACTCGACCAGCCGCTCGCGCAACGACCGGAGGCGCGTGTGGAAGGTGTACGCGTACATCGAGACGGCGGCCAGCGCCAGCAGACTGCAGATCGTCAGTAGAGTGAGCATCGTCCCGGGAATCGCCATGACCTGGTCCGGAGTTTTCCAGAGCCGCGGCGGACGACAGCCGGGCCTGGTGCACACTTCAGCGGCAACGACCGGGCGCGTTATGAAATTTACAGACTGGGTCGTTCCTGATTTGACAGAAAGATGGACGCTGCCGCCCGTCGATGCGGGGATCGGATGAACGTCCTGCAGGTTGGGGACTACATCGATATGGGGTCCCTTCCTCCGCGCAGCGGGGCCTCTGTAGGTCAGGCTTTAGCCCACTAGTGTCCGGTTAAGCCACTACCGCGCGCGCGGAACTGACTGATCCAT
>OEIU01000204.1_pt1 | contig 60050 bp, 63 predicted proteins | sample 1539221 | NCBI WGS metagenome assembly OEIU01 (sample SAMN03792071, study PRJEB22550) | activated sludge metagenome | feature: wastewater treatment plant; material: activated sludge; isolation source: Wastewater treatment plant of a petroleum refinery complex | place: Argentina: Zarate | collected... | reverse complement strand
CGCTGTTCGCCGCCGTGATCAACGGCAAGCTGCACGTGCCGATCAACCACGCCTACGCGCTGAAGGACGCCGCCAAGGCGCATATCGAACTGGAGAGCCGGGCGACGACGGGCGCTGCGATTTTCCGGCCGTAGCTTCACCGGAGCCAGCTGGTTTATACGCTGGATTGGCTGATGATTGCGGCGGGCTAGGCCCAAGGAATTTCACCATCAGGATGTCGTCGTAGTAACGCCCGCCGTGCTTCAGCGCGTTGATCTGATGGCCGTACTCGATAAAGCCTGCCTTGGCATAAAGCCGACGCGCTGCCTCGTTCTCGGTGACGACGGCGAGCTGAAGCTGCTCGACATGGCTGGACGCGTAGGCCACGGCCGCCTCGATAAGGCGTTCGCCGATGCCGTGCTGGCGGGCTTCACGTCGTACATACATGCCCCAGATCATGGCCTTGTGGCGCTGCTTGGCATCGGCATGCGAGCGCAGCCCGACCACGCCGACCAGCCCCTGCGGAAGGAATACGCCGAAGACCCGCGACTGCGTGATCAGTTCCTTGAACCAGTCCAGCGGCCTGTCTCGCTCATCCTCGAACGTCGAGGCGAATGCTTCCGGATGCTGGCATAGCCCCTCGAGGCGGATGTCCCTGTAAGCCAGGGCATCGAGGCAAGTGAGTAGTCTGGTCTCCGGATCAGCTCTGGTCACGTCTATCCCCCGAGTTACGTATTCGGGAGCCGCGCGCGCAATGCTGCGCGGCTCCCGTCGCGACTTATGCCACTCGCCGCGCCGCGCCCGCCTTGACCAAAATCGCATCGAGGCAATCGATCACCAGCGATATCTCCTCGCGCGTGACGTTGAGCGCCGGCATGAAGCGCAGCGCATCGGGCTGCGGCGAGTTAATCAGCACGCCGTCGGCAAGCGCCTCGGCCACGATCGCGGCGCCGATCGGCAGCTTGAGGTCGAGCGCGAGCAACAGTCCGCGTCCCCGTACCTCGCCCAGACCATGCCGTGCCGACAGCTTTTGCAACTCGCTCTCCAGGTACAGGCCCGCCTCCACCGCAGCCTTCAGGAATTGCGGCTTCGAGACTTCCTCGAGCACGGCCAGTCCTGCGGCGCACATCAGCGGATTGCCGTTGAAGGTGCCGCCCTGGTCGCCGTGCTCGAAGCACGAGGCTTCCCTGGTCGCGAGCAGGGCGGCCAGCGGAACGCCGCCGCCGATGCCCTTGCCGAGCGTCATGATGTCGGGCTCGATGCCGGCATGCTCGTAGTGGAATAGCTTGCCGGTCCGGCCCATGCCGGTCTGGATCTCGTCGACGATCAGCAGCAGGCCGTGCGCTTTGGTCAGCGCGCGCAACTCCTGCAGAAATTGATCTGATGCCGGCCAGACACCGGCTTCGCCCTGGATCGGCTCCAGCATCACGGCGACCGTGTTGTCCGAGATCAGCGCCTTCACTGAATCGAGGTCGTTCAGCCGCGCTTTGCGGAAGCCCGAGACTTTCGGCTCGAACAGCGGCTCGAACGCCTTCTTGCCCGAGGCCGACATGGTGGCGAGCGTGCGGCCGTGAAAGCCACCCTCGAAGGTGATGATTTCGAACGCGCCGTTCTTGTGTTTGGCGCCGTATTTCCGCGCGAGCTTGATGGCGCCTTCATTGGCCTCCGCCCCGGAGTTGGCGAAGAAGACCTGGTCGAAACAGCTCTTCTCGACCAGCGCCTGCGCCAGTTTCAGGCTGGGACCGTTGTAGAAGGCGGGGCTTGGCGTCAGCAACAGCTTGGCCTGCGCCGCGAGGGCTTCGGCGACGACAACAGGCGAATGGCCGAGGCAGTTGACGGCCCATCCCTGCATGAAATCGAGATAGCGCTTGCCGGCATCGTCCCAGAGATAGGCGCCTTCGCCGCGGACGAACACGGCCTGCGGGCGGGCCGTGATGTTCATCAGCGCGTCGAAGGCAAGGGCAGCGTGGGTCATGTCGATCTCCTCTGGGGTTTTGTGGAAGGGGCGGGCCGAAACGCAAGAAGGCCGCACTTTTGAGGGTGCGGCCTTCTCGAAAACGTGGCTGAAAATCTAGCTAGTCAGCGTTGTCGTCGGACATGGCGCGCCCCATCATCGTCGCGGGAGCGACGACGCAGGCAGGCGCGGCGGGTGGTCCGGTTCAGCTTCATGGCGATGGCCCATACAGCCTGATGGCCGGCCGTGTCAAGCGAGCAAGGATCCGAGCGGGGATGATCAGAACCCCGCGACGCTGCCGTGCAGATCGTACTGGTCGGACCGCTCGATCTTCGCGGTGACGATCTCGCCGACCTTCAGCGGGCGGCGGCTCGACAGATAGACCGCGCCGTCGATCTGCGGCGCGTCGGCCTTTGAACGACCCTTTGCGACGGTCGGTCCGACTTCGTCGATGATGACCTGCTGCCTCGTGCCGACCTTGCGCTTGAGGCGGCGGGCAGAGATTTTCTGCTGCCGCGCCATCAGCGCGTTCCAGCGCTCCTGCTTGATCTCGTCGGGGACGACGCTTCCGATCGTGTTGGAGGCGGCACCGGCCACCGGCTCGTATTTGAAGCAGCCGAGCCGGTCGATCTCGGCTTCTTCGAGCCAGTCGAGCAGATAGGCGAAATCGGAATCGGTCTCGCCGGGGAAGCCGACGATGAAGGTCGAGCGCAGCGTCAGGTCAGGACATTCCTCGCGCCACTTCTTGATCCGCGCCAGCGTCTTTTCCTGCGCGGCCGGACGCTTCATCGCCTTCAGAACTTCGGGGCTGGCGTGCTGGAAGGGAATATCGAGATAGGGAAGGACCTTGCCTTCGGTCATCAGGCCGATGACCTCGTCGACATGCGGGTAGGGGTAGACGTATTGCAGCCGCACCCAGGCGCCGAGTTCGCCGAGCTCCTTGGCGAGGTCGAAGAATTTGGCGCGGACCTGGCGATCCTTCCATGGACTTTCGGCATATTTCACATCGACGCCATAGGCCGACGTGTCCTGCGAAATGACCAGCAATTCCTTGACGCCGGCACTGACCAGTTTCTCCGCCTCGCGCAGCACGTCGTTGGCCGGGCGCGACACCAGATCACCGCGCAGTTTCGGGATGATGCAGAAGCTGCAGCGGTTGTTGCAGCCTTCGGAAATCTTCAGGTACGCGTAGTGCCGCGGCGTCAGCTTGACGCCCTGCGGCGGCACCAGATCGAGATGCGGATTGTGCATCGGCGGCAGGGCGCGGTGCACCGCCTCCAGCACGCTCTCATATTGCTGCGGGCCCGTGATCGACAGCACGCCGGGATACGCCGCCTCGATCTGTTCGGGCTCGGCGCCCATGCAGCCGGTGACGATGACCTTGCCGTTCTCCGCCATGGCGTCACCGATGGCGCCGAGCGACTCCTGCTTGGCGCTGTCGAGGAAGCCGCAGGTGTTGACGATGACGATGTCGGCGCCATCGTGCTTGCGAGCGAGTTCATAGCCCTCGGCGCGTAGCCGGGTGATGATGCGCTCTGAATCGACCAGTGCCTTGGGACACCCAAGCGAAACAAAGCTGATCTTGGGCGCGGCGGCCTGTTGCATATCCAAATCTGCCTGATTGATGAGCACGAACTAGTCCCAATTGCCCACAATTACAAGACTTTGCGGGGCGGTCTTCCGTGCTAAGGAAGCCCTGCCGGGTTAAAGAGTTGATCGATGAGCGCTGAGTCGTCGCCGAAAATCGTCATTGTCGACGAAAGCCCGATCCGGGCCGCAATCCTGGAGGAGGGATTGCGGGAGGCCGGTTTTACCGGCGTCGTGCATATCAGCGAGATGCAGAGCCTGTTGGCGCGGATCTATGCGCTGGACCCCGACGTTATCCTGATCGACCTGGAAAACCCCAGCCGCGACGTGCTGGAACAGATGTTCCAGGTCAGCCGCGCCGTGCGGCGGCCGATCGCCATGTTCGTCGACCAAAGCGATGCGGCGTCGATCCAGGCCTCAGTCGACGCGGGCGTGTCCGCCTACATCGTCGACGGCCTGAAGAAGGAGCGGATCAAGCCGATCCTCGACCTCTGCATCTCCCGCTTCAACGCCTTCTCGAGGCTGCAGGACGAACTCGACCGCACCAAATCCGCGCTCGAGGAGCGCAAGGTTATCGACCGCGCCAAGGGCATCCTGATGAAGGTGAAGGGCCTCACCGAGGAGGAGGCCTATGTGCTGATGCGCTCCACCGCGATGCGCGAGAAAAAGAAGATCGGCGAGATCGCGCAGTCGATCCTGACCGCGTCGGAGTTGCTGAAATGACCACACCGCTGCATGTCGGATTCATTCCGCTGGTCGACGCCTCCGCGCTGATCATCGCCGTCGACAAGGGCTTTGCCGCCGCCGAGGGGCTCGATGTCACGCTGGTGCGGGAAGTGTCGTGGTCGAACGTCCGCGACAAGCTCAATATCGGCCTGTTCGACGCCGCGCATCTGCTGGCGCCGGTGGCGATCGCGTCCAGCCTCGGGCTCGGCCACGTCAAGGTGCCGATCGTGGCGCCGTTCAACCTCGGCCTCAACGGCAATGCGATCACGGTGTCGCCGGCGCTGCATGCCGCCATCATGGGCGAGATCGACGGCGATGCGCTCGATCCGATGGCGACCGCGCTGGCGCTCGCCCGGGTGGTCGCGAAGCGGCGCAAGAGCGGGGCGGATCCGCTGACCTTCGGCATGACGTTTCCGTTCTCGACGCATAACTACCAGCTCCGGTTCTGGATGGCGGCGGGCGGGGTCGACCCGGACGAGGATGTGCGGCTGGTGGTGCTGCCGCCGCCCTACATGGTGGACAGCCTCGCCAACGGCCAGGTCGATGCCTTCTGCGTCGGCGCGCCCTGGAATTCGATCGCGGTCGATCTCGGCATCGGCCACATCCTGCATTTCGTATCCGACATCCTGGTGCGCGCCGCCGAGAAGGTGCTCGCGGTACGGCAGAACTGGTCGGAGAAGAATCCGCAAGTGCTGGCGGCGCTGGTGCGTGCTGCCGCGAAGGCCGCCGATTTCATCGAGCGCCCCGAAAACCGTGCCGAGGCCGCACAGATCCTGGCCCGGCCCGAGCGGATCGGCGTCGATGCCGAGGTGGTCCAGCGCACCCTCGACGGCCGGCTGAAGGTGTCGCCCGACGGCAGCAGGCGCGAGAGCAGCCGCTATCTGCTGGTGGGCCGGGAAGGGGCTGGCAGGCCCGACCCGGCGCAGGCGGCCTGGCTCTATGCCCAGATGGTGCGCTGGGGCCAGACCGAGATGCGGCCGGATGCGCTGCTGACAGCGATGGGTGTGTTCAGGCCGGAGCTCTATGATGCCGCCATGGGACGTTCAAAAGGCGTCTCCGAGGCCCCCAGTGCCATCGGCGCCTTTGCCGGCCCGGCATTCGATCCGGCCGATATCGCGGGACATCTGGCGGCGTTCAAGATCGGCCGCTGGAAGGCTTGATCGCTACGGTCGACTGGTCTTGAAAACACCGGTTCCAGCGGGACGTTGACCAATCAAGGTTCCAACTGGCTCAAATCCGCTCGAATAAAAATACCGCTTCGGGCGGGAGACGGGGAATTTTCCCCTCAAATCAACCGGGGTCAGAGCGGCGGCATCGCTATTTCGGCCGATGCCTTGCATCCCGAACCGATCGATATTCCATATGCAGTCCATGCTGCGTTGGAGATCGACCATGCGCGAACTATCGGCGGAAGCCCGCCTGCACCTTTACGCACGTTCGTTGTCCCGCCGTTCCGGCACCGGCTTTCACACCGCGGCGCTCTACAGCGCGTTGGCGCTGATCGCCGCGATCGTGTTCGGCACGCTGTCGGTTCATCCGTTCTAGGATCAGATCTTCGTCTTGAAGGGCGCAACCGTAATCCCGGCATCCTTCAGCGCCTGACGCACGCTGCGTCCGATCTCGACCGCGCCCGGCGTATCGCCGTGAATGCAGACGGTGTCGGTGCGCATCTTGATCACCTTGCCGGTGACCGAAACCACCGCGCCGTCCTGCACCATCCGCACCACGCGGTCGGCGATCTCCTTCGCATCGTGCAGCACGGCGCCCGGCTTCTTGCGCGACACCAGCGAGCCATTGTCCTCATAGGCGCGGTCCGCGAACACCTCGTGCACCATCGGCAGGTTGGCGGCTTCGCCCGCCTGGACCAGTTTTGAATTGGCGAGCACCACGAAAATCAGGTTGGGATCGACCGCCTTGATGCCGTTGGCGATCGCCTTCGCGGTCATGTCGTCCTCGCAGGCGACGTTGGAGATCGCACCGTGCGCCTTGACGTGGGTGACCTTGTAGCCGGCCGCGGTCGCAATCGCCTGCAACGCGCCGATCTGGTAGGCGATCAGGTTCTCGATCTCCGACGACTTCAAACCAGGCATCGGCCGCCGGCCAAAACCGTGCAGGTCGCGATATCCCGGGTGCGCGCCGACGCTGACGCCGCGCGCTTTCGCAAGCTCGACCGTGTGACGCATAATGTCGGGATCGCCGGCATGAAAGCCGCAGGCGACGTTCACTGATGTCGCCAGTTCGATCATCGCGGCGTCATTGCCCATTTCCCACGCGCCGAATCCTTCGCCGAGATCGCAATTGAGGTCGATGCTTGTCATGCTGTTGGTCCCGCTTCTCGTGGGTGGTTTTTTGGCTGCTCAGTCCGGCCCCGCGATGTCGGCTGCGGCGTGCCAGGTTCCGGCGTCGATGGCGTTGACGGCGTGGCCGGCGACATTGGCATCGTGCAGCGCCTCGATATTGAGATCAACGCTTTCGATGGCGCGCAGCCGATCGGGCAGGGTGCGCAGCATACTAGCGAATTTGCGCGCCTCGGCCTGCGCTTCCGCCATGCTGACGGCGTGAAACCGAAAGCCGCGGCCGGCGGGGGTCTGCGCCAGCCGCCCAAGGTCGGCGGAAATCACGGTCGCGATCTTGGGATAGCCGCCGCTGGTACCGCGATCCGGCATCAGCACGATCGGCTGGCCCATGCCGGGCACCTGCAGGCTGCCGTTGACGGTGCCATCGGAAACGATGTTGTGGCCGTGCAGATGCTTGAGCACGGGGCCTTCGAGCCGGTAGCCCATGCGGTCGCTGGTCGCCGAAACCTTCCATTCGCTGTCGACGAACAGTTTTTTGGTCTCGTCGGAGAATTCGTCGTCCTGCGGCCCCCAGACCAAGCGGATCGGGGCGTCGGATACCGACGGCAGTTCGATCCGCCGTTCCGGCGCGCCGCTGGCGGCCTTCGTCTGCAGTTCGTCGCCCGCCTGCAGCGGACGCGGATAGGGACTGCCGAGGCCGGCGCGGGCGTTCACCGAGAGGCTGCCGAATATCGGTTCGCCGGCAATGCCGCCTTCGAGCGCGAGATAGCTGAACGCGCCGCCGCGAGCGAAGCCGAGCGTCAGCGTCTCGCCATCGGCGAGCGTGGCCGACGTATCCGGCGCCATCGCGCGCCCGGCGATATCGGCACTGCGCGGAGCCCCCGCCAGCGCGACGCGCACCGCGCTGCCGCGGGCGGTGAATTTGGCGCCGAACGGACCGACTTCGACGGCCGCGGCGAAGGGCGCGTTGCCGAGCAGCGTGTTCGCGGCCGCCAGCGCCAGCCGGTCCATCGCGCCGCTCGGCACCAGGCCATAGCGCTGCGAGCCCGGACGTCCGCCGTCCTGTATCGAACTTGCCGGGCCGATCGATGCGATGACGAGCTTGCTCATGGGGCGATCTGCTCGGCAATGAATTCGCCTGATGCGGCGGCACGGTCCTGCTCGGCGAACGTCTTGGCATCGACAGGCGTGAAGGTGACGTTGTCGCCGGGCTCGAGCAGGAAGATCGGATCGCGATGCAACTGGTAGGTGCGGACCGCCGTCCGCCCCAGGAGATGCCAGCCACTCGGGCCGGCCAGGCATTGCACGCCGGTCTGCACGCCGCCGATCGAGATGGTTCCGGCCGGCGTCAGCAGGCGCGGATTCTGCCGCCGCGGCATGTGCAGGGATTCCGCAAGCCCGCTCAGATAGGACCAGCCGGGCGTGAAGCCGATCATGGCCACCCGGTAATCGCCGGCGACATGCCGCGCCACGATGTCGTCGGGCGTCGTGTTAAGGCTCTTGGCGACGTCCTCCAGGTCGATGCCGTGCTCGCCGCCATAGACCACCGGAATGCGCCAGCGCCGGCTCCTGGTCGTCGCGGGCACCGGGCGCTGCGCGAGCGCGAGAAGCTTCTCGCCGAGATCTTCGAAATCGATCTGCACGGGATCGTAATGCACCAGCAGCGAGCGATAGGTCGGCACCGTCTCGGTGATCCCCTCGACGGGCTCGGCGGTCAGCACGCGGTCGAGAGCCAGTACCCGCCGGTTGGCGGCATCGTCGATGCTGCGGCTGAATTCCACCGTGATGGCGCTGTCGCCACTCGGCAAAAGGCGGGGCGGGGGGAGCGTGGCGGCCATGGCCTCTAAACTGTCATGCAGCGTCTGTGCGGCTCAACAGTAGCGCCTTTTGGGCCGGAGTGGAATTCGCTTCAAACGAAATCAGCAAGTAAGTTCAATAAATTAATCTGCATGCCCATGATAAGATGTTGTGATCGCAGCGCCGCTTGCGGGCCCTTGACGCGATGCCCGCGCCCCGCAAGATGCGCTACCTTTCATCCATCCTGTCCGGAGCCTGCTTTCCAGATGTCCCTGTCCCCCGAAGCCCTCGCAACCCTATCAGGCGTGTCCACCGCCACCATCACCACCGTTCTGCTCAAGAAGGGCCTGCGAAACGTCTGGATGCGCGGCACCAGGCCGCTGCGGCCCGGACAGCCACGGCTGGTCGGCCCGGCCTTTACGCTGCGCTTCGTGCCCGCGCGCGAGGATCTCGCCACGCCAGAGTCGTGGTCGTCGCCGATCTCGACCCGCACCGCGATTGAGGCCATGCCGAAGGGTTGCATCGCCGTGGTCGACGCCATGGGCGTCACCGACGCCGGCATCTTCGGCGACATCCTCTGCGCGCGCATGGTCAAGCGCGGCGTGGCCGCGCTGATCACCGATGGCGTGGTGCGCGACGTCGAAGGCGTGCTCGGCACCAATCTCCCGGTCTGGTGCGACGGCTTCGCCGCGCCGCCGTCGGTCGCGGGCCTGACCTTCGTCGGCTGGGGCGAACCGATCGGTTGCGGCGGGGTCGCCGTGTTTCCGAACGACATCGTCGTTGCCGACCAGGACGGTGCCGTGCTGATCCCGCAGGCGTCGCTCGATCACGTGCTGGCCGAAGGGCCGGAGCAGGAACGAATGGAAGCCTGGATCGTCAACGAGGTGAACAACGGCGCGGCGTTGCCCGGCCTCTATCCGATGAACGCCGAGACCAAGGCACGCTACGCGGCTTCGAAGAAGTAACAACAACGAGCAGAGGCAACCTCATGGAAATCTATCTCGCTGGCTCCCGGCCGACGCGCCGCGCGCCCTCGGATTATTTCACCGGCACGGTGCTGCAGGATCCGATCATCCAGACCGAGGCGCCGGCGCGGCTCGCGTCGACCCGCGTCTCGTTCGAACCGGGCGCGCGCACGGCCTGGCACACGCATCCCCTGGGGCAGACGCTGTACGTCATATCAGGCGTTGGCCGGGTGCAGACCAAGGGCGGACCGATCCAGGAAATCCGGCCTGGCGACGTCGTCTGGATTCCGCCGGGCGAGAAGCACTGGCACGGCGCGTCGCCGACCAACGCCATGACCCACATCGCGATGCAGGAATCGCTCGACGGCAGTCACATTACCTGGATGGAGCATGTGACCGACGCGGAGTATTCGGCGAAGGTCGGCTGACCCCCCGCCTGTTCACACCCGCTGCGCGGTCCAGGTACCGGAGCACAGGGCGGCGCGCCATGTGCCCGAGCCTGACGTGCCGTTGAGAATGCCGGAGCCTGTCGCGCGCTTGATGCCGCTTGCGAGGGTGACGCGGATCGCCCCGGCATCGGCGACGCGGCCCGATGCTGTTACAGCGGCTGTGTTGGAGGCGACCTGACCGTTGCTGATCTCGATCGACACCGATGCGCTGCTGAATCGCGTGAGGCCGTTGACGCCGGTCAGTTGACGCGGGTCCAGGTCTGGCCGCCGCAGAACATGCCGCCGAAGGCGCAGCCCTGAACGCGCAGGGTGTCGCTGCCTTTCAGCGCGATGGTGGAGTCGTACGCGCTGCCGCTGTTCGGATCGAGAATCCGGCCGCTCCACTTGTCCTTGCCGGGCCTCATGTTGATCAAGACCTGCTCGCCGTTCTGGTTCGACTTCCTGTCGACGGCGTAGCCGCAGAGGTTGGGACCGCACTGCTCGATCCGCACCTTGCCTTCCTTCTCCTCCGTCAGCCACACGCCGAGCGGGGAGTTGGTGGCGACAGGCGTTGAAGTGGCAGGGGCAGCGGCCTGCTTCTGTTGCGGTGGCAATGGCGCTGGAGCGGGAGCAGGTGGTGCCGCCGGAGCGGCGGTTTGCGGAGCCTGAGGAACGGCTGGCGCAGCAGGCGGCGTCGGCGCGACGGCCTCAGCCGGTGTAGCGGCCGCGGTGGCGGTTGACGGCGGCGCTGTCGCAGCGGCCGGCGCGCCCGGAACTGGAGCGGCAGGTGGCGGCGGAGCCGCGGGCACGGCCGCCTGCTCAGCCGGCGCCGGCGCGGCGGGGGGCGCAGTGTCGGGTGCAGCCTGCGGCGGGGTTTTCGCATGTTGCGGGACCTTCCGGCTCGGACGATCGAGGTCGCCTTCCTCGCCGCGCACGCGCTTCTTCTTGCCGGTGTTGTCGTAGACCCCGGGAATGGACACGGTGCCGCGATCGGGATCGATCGTGATGGTGCGGCCGTTGTACTCAAAACTGTACTGCGCCTGCGCGGCGGTGACGGCGCTCGCCAGCAAAAGCGCGGCGATAGCGAGGCACTTCTTCATTATGACCCTCCTGAGCAGGGAACCCCATCCCGGAAGCTAGTAAGCAGCAATAGCTTCAACCAGCGTGATCCAGATCACTTTCAAACTATGAGTCGTGCGCTAGCGGCTTCGGTTCAAACGCGTGCCTGCAGATTAAATTGGCGTCCGCACGCGGTCAATTTCCCAACCAAACCAGCCTTTTCCGGGTGGACGCGCGTGCGGCTTCTCGACAAACGAAATGGATGACATCCTCACAGCGATGGCCGCGGATCCAGACCAGATCGCCACGCCGTGCCAGCCGGAGAAATGAGCCGTGACCATCTCGCTTCACGAGGCTTCCGTCGGCGTGTTCGTGCCGTATCTCGAAAATCTCGCCGGTCTGCTCGACAAGGCGGCAGCCGATGCGGAGGCCCGCAAGTTCGATCCGGCCGTGCTTCTGAACATGCGGCTTGCGCCCACGATGTACAATCTGAAGCAGCAGGTCGGAGAGGCCAACCGGCACGCCATCGTTGCCTGCGCCCTCCTGGCTGGACGTGTACCTCATATCTTTTCAGATGCCGAGCCTGACATCACCGAGCTCAAGGCGCGGATTTCGGCGACGATCGGGTTCGCCCAAGCTCTGCCGCGCGCCGAGATCGACGCCGCGGCCGACAAGGAAGTGGCGTTCACGTTCAAGAATGGCAGCCAGCGCAAATTCACCGGAAAATCACTGCTGCTGACGTTCAGCGTCCCGCAGTTCTTCTTTCATGTCACGACGGCCTACGACATCCTGCGTCACGCCGGCGTCGATCTTGCCAAGAAGGACTTTTTGGGACCGCCTGGATAGCATCCAGCGTTAGACCGTGTGTCCGGTCATTTCGCTCTTCAACTGCTCGAAGCGCCGGCGCGCGTCGCTTTCGCGGGCGTCGACCATCTGGATTGCGGCGTCTCTTGACATCGGGCCGGTCACCAGCGGCGTGGAATTCTCTCCGATGGTCTCGTCGACATAGTAGACGCCATTGTCAAGCCGGACGCTCCATTTGAAGCGGATGGCGGCCATCGGGCCCGGCCCGAACTTGGCGTAGCCATGAGCTTCGATCGGAAGAGGGGGCGCGGGAACGGGCGGAGGGGTCGCGGGCTTTGGCTCAGCGACCACGGTTTTGACGGGAGCGCGACGGGATTCCGCCCGGTCGAGAATGCTGGCGATGGTTGCCAAGGCATGGTCGGTTGGGTCGCTTTGCATCACGATTCAGCCTCCGGATCGAGCCGTCTGCGGAATCAGTGCCGCCCCCGGCTCTCACTTGCTTCCGAGGAAAGCGGCGCTTTGTCAATCCGTGGCTTTTTTGGGGCGGAATTAGGCGCTCACCGGCGGTATCTTGTTCCTCCAGGGCCGCTCCTGCTCGAGCTGGCCGGCCAGGCGGAACAAGGTAGCCTCATCGCCGAACCTGGCGGAGAACATCATGCCGAGCGGTAGTCCCGCTCTGTTCCACGCCAATGGCACCGACATCGCCGGCTGCCCGGACATGTTGAACATCGATGTGCCCGGCATATAGCGGCGCAGGATCGGGGCAATGTGGGAGAGGTCGTTCGACATGGTGTCGATCTCGCCGATGCGCAGCGGCGGCGCGCACAACGTCGGACACAGGAAGACATCGCAGCCCTCGAAGAAGTCTGCCAGCGTGCGCGAGATCTGGAACGCGGCAAGCTGTGCGGCGACGTAGTCGGTAGCTGGGGTCTTCCTGGCGTTGTGAGACTGTGCCAGCGTCAGGATCTCGAGATCCTTATCCGTCACCTCCCGACCAAGCCTCTGCTCGATCAAGCGCACCGTCAGCGCGGTGTTGGTGCCGACGATCGTCGTAATCGTCGCGGCGGGATCGGCGGGAAGCCCGGGCGCGCGTTCCTCGACGTGATGGCCAAGCCCCGCCAGCAGGCTTGCGGTCTCGCGCACCGCTGCCGCGATTTCCGGATCGATGGCGTCGCCATAGGGCGACTTGTCCGTGAAGGAGATGCGGAGCCGGCCGGGCTCGCGGCCAACCTCCTGCGAGAACGGCCGCTCCGGCGGTGGCGCGACGTAGGGGCTCGACGGTTCGGGGCCGTGGAGCGCATCCATCATGACCGCGCTGTCGCGCACGCTGATGCTGACGACGTGGCCGCAGGCAAATCCGCCCCAGCCTTCGCCGCGATCGGGACCGAGCGGGTTGCGCGCGCGGGTCGGCTTCAGGCCGAACACGCCGGATGCGGAAGCGGGAATCCGGATCGAGCCGCCGCCGTCGCTGGCGTGCGCGACGGGCAGGATGCGGGCGGCAACCGCGGCCGCCGCGCCCCCGGACGAGCCGCCGGAGGAATGCTCGAGATTCCAGGGGTTGCGGGTTGGCCCGAACAGCCGTGATTCCGTCGTCGGCATCAGGCCGAATTCGGGGCTGGAGGTCTTGCCGAAGATCGACACACCGGTATCGAGGAAACGCTGGGCCAGCGTGCCGGTGTGGTCGGCGACGAAATCCTTCAGCACCGTGGCGCCCGAGGTGGTGCGCGTGCCTTCGAGCAGATCGAGATCCTTCAGCAGGAACGGCACGCCGGTGAAGGGACCGTCGGGCAGGCCACGTTCGATCTGGCGCCCGGCATAGTCGTAGTGCTTGACGACGACGGCGTTGATCTGCGGATCGACCTTCGCGGTGCGGGCAATCGCCTCGTCGAGCAATTCCCTGGCCGAGACCTGTTTCCTGCGAACCAGTTCGGCCAGTCCGACCGCGTCGTAATCGCCGTATTCCTTGAAGGCCATGCACACACCTCGCTTGCCGGCCGGTCGCCAGACCGGCCGCGTCCACGCTCAGTGACGGACTGACTTAGCCGAGTACGTCCTGATTGATCACGTTCTGGCGCACGGGGTCGCCGTCGAGCACGCTCAGAATATTGCGGGCGGTCTGCTCGCTCATCCTGTCCACGGCTTCGACCGTGACGCCCGCGACGTGCGGCGCCATGATGACGTTCGGCAGCGCGAACAGCGCATGGCCGGCCGGCGGCGGCTCCTGCTCGAAAACGTCGAGACCTGCGCCGGCAAGCTTGCGCGACGTCAGCGCGGCATGCAGGGCGGCCTCGTCGACGATTCCGCCGCGCGCCGTGTTGATGAGAAAGGCCGTCGGCTTCACGCGCTTCAGCCGGTCAGCATTGAACATGCCGATGGTCTCCGGCGTCTTCGGACAGTGGATGCTGACGAAGTCGGCGCGGGGCAGGGCGGCATCGAGATCGGAAACCGGCTCGCAGCCGGCAGCCTTGATGTCGGCGGCGGGCTTGTAGGGGTCGTACACCAGGACATTCATTTCCATGGCGAGGCAGCGCTTGGCGGTGCGGCTGCCGATGCGGCCGAAGCCAACAATCACGATGGTCTTGCCGAAGAGGTCGTAGGGCAGCATGCCGAGCCGATCAGGCCATCTGTTGTCCCTGACCAGCGAATGCATCTCGGTCGCACGCTTGGCCAGCGTCAGCATCATGAACAGCGCGCATTCGGCGACCGAGGGCGAATTGGCCGTGCCGGCCACCATCAGCGGGACGTTGCGGCGGCTGAGGGCGGGGACGTCGACCGCGTCGAAGCCTACCCCGATCCGGGTCACCACCAACATGTCCCTGGAAGAATCGAGCTCAGGTTCGCCGAAGCGGGTGCCGCCGAGGGCGACGCCATGGACCGGCGCGTGCTCCTTCAGCTTGGCGTTGAAGTCCGCCTGCGAAATCATGTTGGGAAATTCGACGAGCTCAATGTCGTCGCGCGCGTGCAGCAATTTTCTTCCCTGCTGCGACATCGATTCAGTGACGAAGATTTTCTTCTTGTTGGTAGCCATTTCCTGCCCTTGGATCTCGCTCATGCGCCGTCAAAGGACAACGCCGGTCACCTCGTTTAGCAGGTGCATATTGTTGAGGTCCACAGCCAATCGGAGCGGGCCGCCATCCTGCGCGCCGGCATTGGGATTGACCCGGCCGCAGACCTGGGCACCTTCCAGCGTAAAGTAGATCAGCGTCTCCATTCCCATCGGCTCGGTGACATCGAGCACGGTTTCGAAGCTCTCCACGCCGGGTTCGGGGTGCACCTTGGCCTCGGTGACGTGCTCGGGCCGCAGCCCCAGCAGCAATTTCTCCGTCCGCGGAATGCCCTGATACCGCGCAGCGCGGGCCGGCGGCAGCGGGAAGGCGATGCGGTCGGTCAGCCGCACGTGCAGCTTGCCGGCGACATCCTCCAGCCGGCACGGGATGAAATTCATCGCCGGCGAGCCGATGAAGCTGGCGACGAATTTTGTTGCCGGCTTGTGGTAAAGCTCGTTCGGCGTGCCGATCTGTTCGATCCGGCCATGGTTCATCACCACGACGCGGTCGGCCAGCGTCATCGCCTCCACCTGGTCGTGCGTGACGTAGACCGTGGTGGTGCGAACCTTCTGGTGAACCTTCTTGATCTCGATGCGCATCTGTACGCGCAGCTTGGCGTCGAGGTTGGAGAGCGGCTCGTCGAACAGGAACACTTTCGGATTGCGCACGATGGCGCGGCCCATCGCGACGCGCTGGCGCTGGCCGCCCGACAATTGCTTCGGCTTGCGATCGACGAGCTCGACGATGTCGAGCATGCGGGCGGCCTCGTCGATGCGGCTCTTGATCTCGGCCTTCGGGTAGCGCTTGAGGCGCAAGCCGAACGACATGTTCTCCGCAACCGTCATGTGGGGGTAGAGCGCGTAGTTCTGAAACACCATCGCGATATCGCGATCCTTCGGCGGCACATCGTTGACGACGTCGCCGCCGATCATGATGTCGCCGTCGGAGATATCCTCCAGGCCGGCAATCATACGCAGCGTGGTCGATTTGCCGCAGCCCGACGGTCCCACCAGCACGACAAACTCATGGTCGGCGATGTCGAGATCGATGCCGCGCACCGCCTCGACCTCGTCATAGCGCTTAACGACCTTGCGCAACGTCACGTCAGCCATGAGATCAACCCTTTGTCGCGCCGGCGGTCAGGCCGGCAATGTAATAGTCCATCAGGAAGGCGTAGATGATCAGGGGCGGCGCCGCGCCGAGCAGGGCGCCGGTCATGATCTGTCCCCAGTTGAACACGTCGCCCTTGATCAGCGTGGTGATGATGCCGACCGGCAGAACGAGTTGGTCGGTCGAGGTCGTGAACACCAGCGGATAGAGGAATTGCGCCCATGAAACCGTGAAGGCGAAGATGGTCGCGGCGATGATCCCCGGCAGCGCCACCGGAATGAAGATGCGCGTCAGCGTCTGGAACCAGGAGGCACCGTCGATGATGGCGGCTTCATCCAGCTCCTTCGGAATCGAGGCGAAGTAACCGATCATGATCCAGGTGCAGAACGGCACCGTCAGCGTCGGATAGATGAAGAGCAGGACGTACCAGCGATTGATCAGCTGGATGCCGGTCCAGTCGCCGAACTGGGCGAACACCTTGAACAACGGAATGAACAACAGGCTGTCGGGGATCAGGTAGGTCAGGAACACGCCGGTCGCCAGCGTCGCCGAGCCCCAGAACCGCATCCGTGCCAGCGCGAACGCCGCGGGAACGCTGATCAGCATGGTGATGGTGACCACGAAGATCGAGACCAGGGCGGAATTCCAGAAAAACCGGAGAAACTGGTTGGAGGTCAGCAGCCCGACGTAGTTGTCCAGCGTCGGGTGAAAGACCCACCAGGGATTTGTCGCCGCTGATATTTCCGCGCTGCTCTTGAGCGAGGTAATGAGCATGTAAAGCGGCGGCACCAGCGAGAAGATCGCAAACAGCGTGAGAAAGAAATACGACCATCGCAGCGCCCAGGTGCGGTCGCGGCTCATGCTGCCATACTTGACCTTGCGGGTCGGTGCGGCCTTGTCGATCGTGACTGTGCTCATCAGGATTCATTCCCGCGCTTGTTGACGTCCCGCAGGATGAAGATCGCCGCGACCGCCAGGATCGGCACCATGAACAGGGAGACGCTGGCGCCGAGCGGGATATCGCTGCCCTCGATGCCGACGCGGAAGGCCCAGGTGGCAAAGATATGGGTACGGTCGAGCGGGCCGCCCGCGGTCAGAATTCGCACGATGTCGAAATTCGCGAAGGTTACGATCAGCGAGAACAGCGTCGTGATCGCGATGATGTTGCGCATCATCGGCAAGGTCACGTACCAGATCCGCTGCCACCAGTTCGCGCCGTCGATCGCAGCCGCTTCGTAAAGCTGGTCAGGCACCGATTTGAGGGATGCGAGGTACATGATCATGAAGAACGGTGCGCCAACCCATATGTTGACCAGAATGACGGAGAAGCGCGCCCAACCGGCGTCACCCGTCCAGGGGATCGGTCCGATGCCGAAGAACGACAGCGTGTAGTTGAAGGCGCTGTAGGACGGGTCGAACAGCCACAGCCACGCGAGCGTGCTCATGGCCGGAGGAATGACCCACGGCACCAGCAGCATGCCGCGCCATTTGCGCTGTCCCTTGGCGGGGATGTTGTGAACGAAGTGCGCGACGATGAAGCCGATCAGCGCCTTGAAGATGACGGCCGAGATCGCGAAGATGCAGGACTGCTTGACGACCAGCCAGAAGGTGTCGCGCTTGAACAGGAATTCAAAATTGCCGAAGCCGATGAAGCGCTGCATCGACTTGTTGAGCGTGGCAAGATGAATTGAGTAGAAGGCGGGGTAGATCACCAGCAGCGCGATGAGCAGGATCAGCGGCAGTGTCATCAGGAATGCCGCGACCGATTTGCGCTTCAACGTCTTGTGCAGACTGGAACGCCTTCGTGCCGGCCGTACTGCGCCCGCACTTTCCGGCCGCAATGCCACATCAGCCATGATGCACCTTCCTCACGCAATTTATTGTCGGTTGAGGTGCGCCCAAGACCGACCTTTCGGCGGCTCTTGTTGCGCCTGGAAGAAACGGATTCGCCGCAACGCCATGTGCGTTGCGGCGATACGTCTCGTTCCTAGCTTCGCATGAAGCCTTCGCACTCGCCTTCGGCCCAGGCGAGCGTCTTTTCCATCGCTTCGCCCTGGTGGTAGCGCAGACACATCTTGGTCAGCGTCGCCTGCGCATAGATCTGCTGCGCGATCTTGGGCGGCGCCGGCGACGCGGCGATCGACAGCGTCTGGTGCTTGTAGGGGTTCGGATAGTGGTAGAGCGTGCCCTTCGGCGGCCCTTCCTCCTGCCAGACCTTCAATGTGGTCAGTTTCTCATAGGCCGGCAAATCATAGCCGCCGCTGGCGTTGACCATCTTCTCGATCGCGGCCGGCTTCGATAGCGCCACCAACAGTTTCTTCGCGGCCTCCTTGTTCTTGGAGAAATTCCAGATGCTCCAGAAATAGGGCAGGTAGGGCGCGAAGCGGCCTTTCGGACCGGCCGGGAAGCCATGGGTCCAGCATTGCTCGGCGACTTGCGGTGCGTCGCGCTTGGCAACGGCCCAGGCGCTCGGCGGGTTCATGATCATGGCGCCCTTGCCGGAGACCAGCCACTTGTTGTTGGACGCGTCGTCCCACGCCGCCACATCCGGCGGCAGGAAGGAGATCAGCTTCTTGTAATACTCGAGCGCCTGACGGACCGCGTCGGTCTTGACGGTAAGGTTGCCCTTGGCGTCGACCAGTTGAGCGCCGAACGACAGGAAGATCGCGCCTGCGGTATCGACGTTATCAGTGGTTTCACCCAGGCCGATGCCGAAGGGAACACCAGCCTTGTGGCAGGCTTCAGCAGCTTTCAGGAACGTATCGAGCGTCCAGTTATCGGCTTTCGGTTCGGCGCCGGCCGGATACATGGCCTGCACGTCGATGCCGGCGTGCTTCTTCATCAGATCGATGCGCGAGCACGGCCCCTTGATCTGGCTGCCGACACAGGCGGGAACGCCGAGCCACTTGTCGCCCGAAGTGCCGAGATACTTGACCGTGCCGTTGACCTCGCCGTTCTCGGCGATGATCGGGCCCATCAGGTCCTTGACGTCTTCCAGTTGCTCGGCATTGGAATGGGCCCACCATGTCGGCATCGCGAAGATGTCATGGCCGGACTTGGCTTGCGCTTCGGCTGCGATGGTCAAGAGGTTCTTGTTGCCCTGGCTCGGGATGTAATCGATCGTAACCTCGACCTTCTCCTTCTCAGCCCATTCATTGACCAGATCGGTCGAGGCCTTGTTGGCGCCGGGAACCCAGTGGTCCCAGAAACCGATCGAGAGCTTGCCTGCGGCATGGGCGCCGCGCACATAAGGAGCAGTGATAAGGGCTGCGGATGTTAGCGCAGTCGCAGCAACAAATTGTCGGCGAGAAAGCTTCCTGCGGGACATGGGCGTTTCCTCTTTGCTGAGCCTGATTTTGCTCATTGTTTTTCGTCTCCATCCGGCGGGAGCCGCATCGAGGCGGTGGCCAGCAGAGATTTTGTAGTTGGATCAGACCAGAATTGTTTGCGTCTGTCGAGAATACACATCGCCGCTGTCATTGAACTAACGTTGCGTGCAAATTTTGGGCAGCGGGCGCGATGCTGTTGCGTCATAAGGGATCGTAAATAATCGGGTCGGCAATATTGCGCCGCACACTTATGCGGCGGTCTCGCTGGGGTGGGTGTGCGCTCGCGCCGCAGCCGGACTGTCCTGCGCAAACGCCTGCGCGCTTCGGGGTGAAAGTTGCCGGCCACGGAACCGAGGCGGCGCGATGGTGGACGAGTTTGGGAAGGAGACGATAGTTTAGCTCACAAAGGATTCTCGGCGAGCTAAGCAGATCGCGCGGCATATTTCTCGATGGATCACGGAGACCGGATAATGACTCGTCCTCAGCAAATTGCGCCGAACCCATCGCGATTGCTTGTTGCGCTCGCCGCGATCGTCATGCTGGCCGCGGGAGCACCGGCAAGCGCGCAGGGCCTGGTGCAGGGCGTGCAGCAGGGGGCACGCGAGGGCAACAAGGCTGCCGGTCCGGTCGGCGGCGTGCTGGGCGGTGCGATCGGCGGCGTCGTCGGCGTGGTCACCGGCGTTACCGGTGTCCTGACCGGGGGCAACAACAATAACAACGGCAGCAAGGGCGGGCAGGCGCCGGCGGCCAAGGAAGCCAAGCAGGGCGAGGCTCCCAAGCAGGCCGAGACATCCAAGCAAGGTGACACGTCCAGACAAGGCGAGGCAGCGAAGCCTTCGAAGGCAGGCAAAGCGACAAAGACCGCCAAGGCGCAACAGCCGCAGCCGGCCGTCCTCACCCAGGCCGGTGTGCCGCAACTGACGGCCGAGCAGATCGTGGCCAACAGCGACGCCAATATCGAGCGGATCAAGAAGGAGCTGAACCTGACGCCCGAGCAGGAAAAGCACTGGGCGGGCTTCAATAGTGCGATGCACTATCTCGGCAACAACGGCGCCGACCGCCTCAACCTCCGGGTTGCCCGCGCCAAGCGCGACCCTCCCGATGACATCATCGAGCAGATGCGAAATGAGGCACAATTCCTGAACGACCGGGCGGTCGATCAGCGCAATGTGGGGGATGCGGCCGAGCCGCTATTTTCCAGCCTCGACGACAAGCAGAGGGTGGTCTTCATCCAGGAGATGGTGAAGCTGAGCCACGAGCGCGGCCTCGACTAGGACCTGCCTTCGGTTCTGAATGCATCAGCACCGCCACGCTAGATCGTTGTTTTGGTAGATCTTCTTTACGGCGAACCAGCGACCGTTCCGTGTAATGGCTTAGCCAGCGGCCGGAGCGAATAGCCGGGTACGCATGCCCTGGGGTAGGTTGAAAGGCGAGGGCACCCGGCTACTCTGCCGCAGCGGCGCGGCTCCCCCAATCTCACTGCAATGATGGAGGAACCCTGACGGTCCAGCGCCGTAGTTGTGGCTGACTTGCGGCGTTGTCGGGAACTTGCCTTTTTGCACCCGCAGTGTTGCGGCACAACATCAGGTGGAGCACGGCGCATCAGGCCTTCGGGAAATTCAGTTCGACGCCGACGCCGTCGGGGTCATAGAGGAAAAACTGGGTATCGCCGGTCCGCGGCACGATGCTCTCGCGGAATTTGATGCCCTTTGACTGCAGGCGCTTGCGCATGCCCTCGACGTCGCTTGCCGCGAAGGCGATGTGGTCGAACCTGCCGGTATCCTCGTACTTCCGCTCGGTGCCGCGCACCACGATGCCCTCGCGCGGTTTGCGCGTGCCCATCAGGTGCACCGTGGCGGTGCCGCCGGAATAGAGCCAGTAACCGGGGAAATCGAGCGGCGGCCGGTCGCCGTTCTCCAGCCCGAGCACATCGCAGTAGAAATCTTTGGAGGCCTCGAGATCGGCGGGTTCGATGGTGAAGTGCTGCAGTCCGGCAAGTCCCATGGTCGTTCTCTCCTAGACGAAGCTGAGGTCGGTCTCGACGCCCATCATCCAGGCGCCAACGGTTTCGAAATGCCTGATCTGACCCTGCAGCTGCTGCGTCACGGTATGAATGTCGCGGAAGCGGCGCTCCAGCGGATGATCCTCGAAGATCGCGGTAGCGCCGGCGGCATTGTAGGCGAAGTCGACCGCTTCACGGGCCTTGTGAATGGCGTTGGTCGAGGCCATGCGGATGTTCATGCGCTGCGCCACCGTGATCGTTGCGCCGGCCTTGAGGTCTTTCCAGGTATCGGCCATCGACTGCAGCACGTAGCCGCGGGCGGCGCGGAGATTGACCTCGGCCTGGGCGAGGTTGCTCTGAACCACGGCGTTGTCCCGCAACGACACCCTTGCGCCGCGCGGCACCTTGTTGCGCATCGTCTCGACGAAATTATCGAGCGCCGTGCGGGCGATGCCGCAGGCAACGCCGGCAAAGCCCATCTGGTAGCAGGTGTGGTTGCTCATCCGGTAGAGCGGGCCGCGCTCGCGGCATTCCCGGTCGAACTCGCGGGTGATGGAATGGTCCTCGCGCACGAAGAGATCGTTGAGCGCGAACTGGTCGCTGGCGGTGCCGCGCAGGCCAACGGTGTTCCAGATATCGGTCCACTCGACGTCTTCGGCGCGGACCAGCATGGTGCGCTCGAGCGGGACGCCGTTGACGTCCGATTTGGGCGATCCGTCAGCCGCGTAGATCGGGCAGTGTGCGCCGAGCCAGGTCGCATGCCGGCCGCCTGACGCAAATGACCAGACGCCCGTCACCCGGTAGCCACCCTCGCATTCAACCGCTCGGACCCTCGGGCCGGGCCCCCAGGCCAGCACCGCGCGCGGGTCGCCAAAGATGGCCTTCGCTACCGGCAGGTCCAGATAGGCCGCCGACATCGCGCAACCGCCGGCCTGGCTGAGGCACCAGGCCGTGGAAGCATCAGCCTTGGCAATGGTTTCGATGACGTGGAAGAATGTGATGGGGTCGGCTTCGATGCCGCCGGTCGCGCGGGGCAGCAGCAGACGGAATAACTGCGCGTCGTGCAGCTTGTCGAGCAGTGCGGGCGGCAGCCGGCGCGCGGTCTCGATGTCGTCGGAAGCTGCCGCGACATCAGCGTGGATGGCCTCGGCGCGGGCAATCACGGCCAGGTCGCCCGCGAGATCGGCAGAGTTTGCGATCGCTGTGTTCAAGGCCATGTCTGCCGGTCCGTCACATCCAGTGTGCCGCTGATTGGCGGAAAAACTATCGTGCCATCGCCGCGATCGGCAAGTGCTCGGCGACGCGGAGCACGTCTGCGCCATCGCGACTTCGTGCCGCTATGCACAATGGCGCCGGAGCCTGCTTCGGATTTCTGGTGGGGACGTTGCGGTGCACGCGCCCACTTCGTTAGGATTTTGCGATAGCTTGCGAGTTCAGGGGATCGATCCGGGACAGGACGCGCAGGATGCAAGAGAAGCGAAAATATCCGCGAACGGAGGTCGAGGAAGCAGCCTATGTTTCGTCGCAAGGTTCCGTGATGCCGTGCGTGGTGCGGAACATCTCGCGCGAGGGAGCCGCGATCGACGTGGAGAATCCGGCGTTCGTCCCGCAGCAATTTCGCCTGGTGATGGCAAAGGATTCTTCGATTGTTCATCAGTGCAGGATCGCCTGGATCCAGAAGAACCGTGTCGGGCTGACCTTCGTGAAGACAGACGAGATCGCCGAAGCGCCGGCAAGCCCCGGTCGCTGAGCCGCTATTCGATCCGCAGCTTGGCGTCGCGCACGACCTTGCCCCACTTGTCCATCTCCAGCTTGATCCGCGCACCAAACTCATCCGGTGTGTTCGCAACCGCCCTGAATCCAAGCGTCGTGAGACGTTCCTTGACATCAGGCTGGGCCACGATGGCCGCAATCTCGCGATAAAGCAGATCGACGATAGCCTTTGGCGTTCCGGCCGGCGCAACAATCCCGGTGAGCGTGTCGGCCTCCTGATCTTTTATCCGCTGTTCGGCAAAGGTTGGCACGTCGGGCATGCCTGCGACACGCTCGCTCGATGCCACGCCGAGCGCTCGCAATTGCCCGCTCTGCACCGCTGATAGTGCAGGCGGCAGCGCCGTGAAGGCGATCGGCGTGTGGCCGCCCACCGTCGCCTGGATCGCCGGGGCAGCGCCGGTGAAGGGCACGTGCACGAGATCCAGCTTGAAGGCGAGGCGAAACAACTCGCCGCCGAGATGCGGCGTCGATCCGACGCCGGGACCTGCGAAGCTGTATTTGCCGGGATTGTCGCGAATGAGCTGCACCAGTTCGGGCAACGTCTTGGCGGGCACCTGCGGATTGACCACCACGACATTCGGCGAGACCGCCACCAGTGTCACCGGCGTAAAATCCTTGACCGGATCGTACGGCACCTTGGCATAGAGGCTGGGATTGACGACGAAGCCGGTGCTGATGACCATGATGGTGTAGCCGTCCGGCGTTACGCGGGCGACCTGGCCGGCTGCCGTGTTGCCGCCGGCGCCGCCGACGTTTTCCACGAAGAACTGGTGGCCGAATTTATCCGATAGATTTTGTGCCACGATGCGGGCGATGGCGTCGGTCGGTCCGCCGGCGGGGAAGCCGACCACGACGCGCACCGGCCTGCTCGGATAGTCTTGCGCCCATAGTGCCGCTACTCCGGACAGCAGCCATGCCGCTGCCAATACTACGCGTAAAGCTGCGGCCATGGCGTTCTCCCCTATGTGTTTGTTGGGACCATCATCGACGAGACCGAGACGTCCGACAAGAGGGGGAGTGCGAAGGCGCGGGGCGCCTATTTGAGGAGCGGCTTGATCCGTTCTTCCAGTTCCTCGTAGGTCATCGAGCCCTGAAGCCGGAAGCCGTTGACGAAAAACGTCGGCGTTGCCGCGATCTTCAATTCGCGGACGGCGTATTGCTGGTCGGCGTTCAGTTTATTGAATTGCGCCTGGTCTTCCTCGCAGGTCTTGACGTCCTGCTCGCTCATGCCGTGCTGCTTTCCGACATAGAGCAACGTGTTCTTGGTGTACATCATCAGCTGCTCCTGCAGCTTGAATATCATCTCGACGGCGCCGAGGTATTTTTCGGAATCGCCGTTGCCGATGCAGCGCGCCAGGATCGACGCTGCGGCAGCCTTGATGTCGAGCGGAAACTCGCGGAACACGAAGCGGACCTTGCCGGTATCGATATAGTTCGACCGCAGCATCGGGAACACGTTCTGGCCAAAGGCTGCGCAATGCGGGCAGCTCATCGACGAATATTCGGTGATGGTAACCGGCGCCGTCGGCGATCCGATTGCAATATCCGGCAGTGAAACCGGTTTCGCCACCGCTTCGGCAAGCGCGCTTTGGGCGCGGGCGGTGCCTGCAACGACCGACGATGCGACCGCGAGGAGCAGGGCAAGAGCGATGGATCGGCGAACGTTCAACGGATACTCCGAAGGGATTGCGGACATGCGAGCCAAGGCTGCCGGCTATCGGTCGTTCTAACGGTTTCCGGCAGCAAAAGCCACCTGACCTGACGACTGCCGCAGTTGACCCCGTTTGCTCTGCGATCCAATCATGGACGACAGAAACAAGAACGCCGTTTGAAAAGCGAACAAGAGAACATCATGACCCAGCACACGATGCCGTCGAGCGAAACACGGTCAGCCGATGCCATGTTGCGTGCCAGAGCCCGGCTGGTCGTTCCCGGCGGCATGTGGGGACATCTCAACGCCGCGCGGCTTCCGGACGGCTATCCGCAGTTCTTCGCCTCGGCGGAGGGTTGCCGCGTGCGCGACGTCGACGGGCGCGAATACATCGACTTCATGTGCAGCTGGGGTCCCATCCTGCTCGGCCATCGTCATCCCGAGGTGCAGGCCGCGGCCGATGCGCAGGCGGCCAAGGGAGACTGCCTCAACGGCCCCGGCGAGGTGATGGTAGATCTCGCCGAGGAGCTCGTGGCCATGCTGCCGCATGCCGATTGGGCGATGTTTCAGAAGAACGGCGGCGACGCCACCACGAGCTGCGTGACGATCGCGCGTGCCGGCACCGGACGGCGCAAGGTGCTGGTCGCGCGCGGCAGCTATCATGGCGCGCTGCCCTGGTGCTCGCCGAGCGTTGCCGGCGTGACGGCCGAGGACCGCGCGCATCTGCTGCACTTCGAGTACAATGATGTGCAGAGCCTGCAGGCGGCTGTCGAGGAAGCGGGCGGCGATCTCGCTGCGATCCTGGTGACGGCCTTCCGCCACGACATGGGGCGCGATCTCGAGGTGCCGACAAGGCCATTCGCCGAGGCCGCACGCGCCGCATGTGATGCTAACGACGCCGCTCTCATCATCGATGAAGTCCGCGCCGGACTGCGCCTCGATATCAGGGGAAGCTGGGAAGTGCTCGGCGTGCGCCCGGACCTGTGCGCCTGGAGCAAGGCGATCGCCAACGGCTACGCGCTGGCTGCCATCACCGGCAACGATCGTTTCCGCGAAGCTGCGGCCAGGATATTCGTCACCGGATCGTTCTGGTGCGGCACGGTCGCCATGGCCGCGGCGCAAGCGACGTTGCGGATCGCGCGCGAGACTGACGTGACGAGTCATGTCCGCGCGATGGGTGAGCGGTTGCGCGATGGATTGGCTGTTCTTGCCAACCAGCATGGCATCGCAGTTCGCCAGAGCGGTCCGCCGCAGATGCCCTTGATGCTGTTCGAGTCGGACACGGAGGTGCGAAAGGGACGCGCGTTCTGTTCGGCTGCACTACGCCACGGGGCGTTCTTTCATCCCCAGCACAACATGTTCCTGTCCGCCGCCCACCGCCCAGCCGATATCGACGAAGCCCTGCAGGCGGCCTCGCACGGCTTCAAGGCGGTCCTCGAACTGGACCCCTGAGAACTTTCGCGGCCAATAAAAATGCCCCGCAACGCGGTCATCGACCGTGTCGGCGGGGCAGTCTTAGGAGAAAACGGCGAGATCGCCGAATGATGATGCGGACATCAACATTTGAGATCATGTAGCCTTGCGTTGCTGTCAGCATTGACCTGAATCAAATGCCGCAAGGCCTTTTGGGGAAAGCCGCATGCGGCTGAATTTTCAGCCCGCGAGGCGTGATTCACCGCGTCGTCAATTCAGTCCGCGACGCGGTTCCAGGTGTGCTTGCAAGGGGCGGACGATTGGCTCGCCGGATGTTCGAATTCGTGCTGACCGGTGAGGTGCATGACCTCGACGCAGTCGGCGTTGAGGCGCTCGTTGTCGACCAGCCGCTCCGCGAGAACCAGCGCCTGGGAAGGCCCGGTCGACTGAACGTCGATCTGGCGCTGCAGGCACTTGAAACTATGGCCGTCGGAATTGCAGAGATCCTTGTAGAAGGAGACGCGATAGCTGTTCATCTTGCCCTCCCATCCTTCAGGCATCTGGTCACAAGCTTACTTTCAGGCGTCCATGTCTGCCAGCCGCTGGCGGTTCCTCAGCACGATTTGACGGGCGCTCGACAGCACCAGGACACCCTGGTCGCTGAGCTGCGAAAGTGCACGCGAAACGGTTTCCAGCGTCAGGCCGAGATAGTCGCCGATATCGCGGCGGCACATCGGAAGCCCCATCATTCCCGCCTTCGCGAGCCGGCGGTCCATTTCGAGCAGAAAAGTCGCGACCTTTTCCATCGCGGTCTTGCGGCCCAGAAGCAACATGTGATCTTCGGCGTGCCGGAGGCCGTCTGCGGTCAGGGTCCAGAGGTTGTGGGCGACCTGAACGTTCGATCCGGCGGCGGCTTCGAGGCCGCGACGCTTCACCAGGCGGACGGTCGTGTCGGTGATCGCTTCAGCGGTCAGGCGATGGATCGAACCGGCATCGAGGCCGAACACGTCGCCTGGCAGATGGAACGCGCCGATCTGGCGCCGTCCGTCGCTGAGAAGCTTGTAGGTGCGAACCGCACCCCGCACCACCTGATAGACATATTCGGTGGCCTCGCCCTCGCCGTAGATTTCCTCGTCCTTGCGGTAGGTGAACTCGGTGGCGATCACGCCTGCACAGTTCGCGATCACGCTGAACTGGTCGACGACCGGCACGCTCTGGGCGCGCGGGGCAGGGAATACCTTAGGTGCCTGGACTGCCGTGGGGGTGATCGTCTGGGTGTGCATTTGCCATCTCCTCGATGCGGGATGGCGTTGGTTTAACTGGGATTTTTGGAACCCGATATTTCGGTCGATATCCTAGGGATGATCCCCTACGGGGTTCTACGGAGGTGAAGTCGCCCGCTGCTTCAGAGCCGAGGCGCCGCAGGTGATTTATCGATCGCGTTTCGAACGCAATCGACCAGGTTACTTTCGAGATTGGGCTTCAAAAGTACCTCAAGCACGCCGGCCGAGCTTGCCTTGGCGGTGATTTTTTCGTCCGGATAACCCGTGATCAGAATGATAGGGGTGGAAACCTCGAGCCGTCGCAGCCGCTGGGCCAGTTCCAAGCCATCGAGGTCCGCCATCTTGTAGTCAACCACAAGACAATCGGCGTGATTGCGGGTGGCTGATCCCAATAGCGCGACCCCGCTGCGGAACGTGCGGACATCGAATCCCTCGGTCTCCAGCAAAAAGCGCAGCGATGTCCGGACGTCGTAATCGTCATCGACGACATAGATCATCGATTTCCTGGGCGGAACCCCAGGGCCGGACTCGCCGGAGGGGGTTTTTTGGGTGTCAATCATTCCGACAAAATAGACGTTTTGCCGGCGGCCGAATTGACGTGGCTCAATCTTCAACGATACCGGCCCGGATCGCGAACCGCACCAGTTCGGAAAGGTTACCGGCCTGCATCTTGGTCATCACGTTCGCCCGGTAGACCTCCACGGTGCGCGGGCTGATGTCGTATTCCCGTGCGATGGCCTTGTTCGATTGCCCCGTCACCAGGCCCTGCATGACCTGACGTTCGCGCTGGGTAAGGCTGGCGACACGGGCTGCCATATCGGCCGACGCGGCCTCGCTTTTCGAGCCGGTCTCGTGTTCCGCGAGCGCCCCTTGCACCATGCCGATCAGCCGCTCGTCGTCGAACGGCTTTTCGAGGAAGTCGAGCGCCCCGAGTTTCATCGCTTCAACGGCGAGGGGGACGTCACCATGGCCAGTCATCACGATCACCGGAAGCTTTCGCGGCCCGGAATTCAACCGCCGCAGCAGTTCCATGCCGTCGATGCCGGGCATGCGCACGTCCGTGACCACGCAGCCGGGCTCCAGGTCGGCAACCTCGTTCAGAAATGCCTGCGCCGTCTCGAACAGGCGCACGTTGAGGCCGGCCGAGCCCAGCAGGAAATCCAGCGAATCACGCATCGCCGGATCGTCGTCGATGACATAGACTTTAGCGCTCGGCGGCATCGGTCGTATCCCTGGCATGTGCAACGGGCAGCGTGAAGCGGAAGGTCGCGCCCCCGGACCTGTTGGTTTCCGCCCACATCCGCCCGCCGTGGCTTTCGATGATGGTGCGGCTGATGGAGAGGCCGACGCCCATGCCGGCCTCCTTGGTCGTGAAAAACGGCCGGAACAGGCGTGCCAGCGCATCGCCTGCAAAGCCGGGTCCGGTGTCGGACACCGCAACCTCGATCATGTCGTCCGCGGCCCTGATGTTTGAGGCAATCAACTCGCGGTGCTTCGAGGTCGCCATCGCTTCCAGCGCATTGCGGAACAGATTGACCAGGACCTGCTGAATCTGGACCCTGTCGGCCAGCACCTGGTCGCAGGTCGGATCGAGGTTGAAGCGCAGGTACACTCCCTGTTCGCGGGCGCCGGTGAGCCCCAGCGCGCCGGCCTCTTCGATCATCTTCGACAGGCTTTCGACGCGCTTCTCCGATGCGTCGCGGGCGACGAAATCGCGCAATCGCCTGATGATGTCGCCGGCGCGGATCGCCTGCTCGGCGGCGCGATCGAGCGCCGCTTCGATCTTCGGCGCGTTGGCATCGGTGCTGCCGGCCAGCAGGCGGCGCGAACCCTTCATGTAATTGCTGATCGCCGACAAGGGTTGATTGAGTTCGTGGGCGAGAGCGGAGGCCATCTCCCCCATCGCGGTGAGACGGGAGACATGGACCAGTTCGGACTGCAATTCCTGGAGTCGCGCCTGGGTCTGCTGTTGTTCGGTGAGATCGCGGACAAAGCCGGTAAAGAAGGGTTTTCCCCCGGATTGCATTTCGCCGATGGTGAGGTGCATCGGAAAGGTGGTGCCGTCCTTGCGCATGCCGGTGACGATGCGCCCGATGCCGATGATGCGTCGTTCACCCGTCTTCAGGTAGCGTGCGATATAGCCGTCATGACGGCTGCGGTCCGGCTCCGGCATCAGTGCGCTGATGTTTTTCCCGATCGCCTCGGATTCGCTGTAGCCGAACTGACGGGCGGCGGCGATCGAGAAGAATTGCATGATGCCGTGCTCGTCGATCACGATCATCGCATCCGGAATCGTATCCAGGATGGAGCGAAAGTGCCGTTCGCGCATCCCGACCGTTTCCTCGAGGCGTTTCTCGCGGTTGATGTCGAGCATGATGCCGCTGAGGCGGACAGGCGCGCCATCCGGGCCGTGGATGGTCGTGCCGAGCGCGCGCACCCAGTGGCCGTCTTCCGACTGCCGGCTTATCCGGTACTGAATGTCGAAACTGCAGCCGGTATCGAACGACCGCTGCACGGCCTGTGCCGTGCGATCGCGATCCTGCGCGTCGAGCAGTGACAGAAACAGGTCGTAGTCGACGGGCGTGTCCGGCTCGACGCCGAAGAGCTTGCGGGCGGCGCTCGACCAACTCAGCCTCCTGGTCGACAATTCGAGATCCCAGGCCCCGACGCCGGACCCCTCCGCACCGCTGCGGGCGTTCTGATCGAGCGGATCTTGATCCTGGAAAAGTCGGTCGGCGTCGATCATGCTTCGCTTCTGGGCTGCGGTACCTACCAGATAGCGCATTCGGTCGGGCCTGTGAAATGGCCGGGAAAACGAATCATAGAGCCATCATATCTATTTGATACTAAATACAATTTACCGTGCCGCGCGTTCCGCCGAAATTCGCGCCAGACCCCAACGGCCGATGTCCGAAAGACCCGGCGGAGAAACTTGATCTAGGTCAGCTTCGAATCCGGACCCTGCATCTAGGATGACTTTGTGCAGGCAAGACCCTCGCAATATCCGTCCCGTTGGAGCACTTCCATGGACTACAAGACCATCATGGTCGGTCTGGCGCTGGACCGGCCCAACGACGCCATCCTCAAGGTGGCCGGCGACCTCGCCGAGCGGTTCGGCGCCCGGATCATCGGCGTCGCCGCCTCGGATATCAGGCCGCCGATGTATTTCGCGGACGGCGATTTTGCGCAAAAGCTGCTCGATCAGGAAGCCAGCGCCATCGAGAGCCGTCTTTCGGAACTCGAAGCGGAGTTTCATGCCGCGGTCGGAAAACGCGCGGCGGCGGTGGAATGGCGCGCTGCCCGCACGCTCTCGGTCCCCTACGTGCTGCAGCAGGCAAGGGCCGCCGACCTGCTGGTGGTCGGTGCGCGCTCGGAAACCCTGGTCGATCCCAATGCGGCGCCCGATCCGAGCGACCTGGTGATGCAGGCGGGCAGGCCGCTCATCGTGGTCCCGCCCACGAACGAATGGCTCGATCTGAGAAGCGTTCTGGTCGCCTGGAAGGACGTGCGGGAAGCGCGGCGGGCCGTGTTCGACGCATTGCCGATCCTGGCGGCGGCCAAGGAAGTTACAATCGCCGAAATCGCCGAACAGGACGGTCACCGGGCGGACGCGCTGTGGCATGTCGTCGACGTGGCGGCCTGGCTGCGCGGCCACGGCATTGCCGCGAACACCATCGTTCCCGACAGGGTCGGCCGCGTGACCGAACAGATCGAGCAGATCGCGTCCAACATCGGCGCAGGTGTCGTGATCGCCGGCGCTTACGGTCACTCGCGATTCCGCGAGTGGGTGCTCAGCGGCGTGACGCGCCACCTCGCAACTGAATCGCGCCGCTGCGCGTTCCTGTCCCGGTAGAACTCAATAGCGAGGGCTCCCCGTGCATAAATTTCTCGAAGCGACCGCCGGACAATACATGACGCGCGATGTGAAGACGGTCACTCGCGACACCACCATGCGCCAACTGCACAGCATGTTCGAAGCTGATGACTTCAACTGCTACCCGGTGCGGGAAGGCGACGACATCGTCGGTGTGGTCAGCCATTTCGATTTCCTGAAATGCTTTGCGTTCAACCCCGGCCGCATGGTGCCGGCGTATGACGACCTGATGTCACGAATGGTGGTTGACGTGATGACGCCGGAATTCATCTATGTCGATCCGGCCACCAAGTTGACCCGCGTGCTGCAGCTCATGGTGGACCATCGAATGAAGAGCCTGCCGGTGCTGGATGCCGAACAACGCCTGGTCGGAGTCATCGCGCGCCAGGACATCATGCGCGCACTGGCCGACAGCGCGCGCCCATAGCGGCGCATTTCTCAGGGACGGCGGCTGCCTTAGCCGGCCTTTGCCATCTCGATGTCCTCGGGCGATTTCAGGAACATCCCGGACATCGTGTCGACCCAGCACAGGTGGTCGTGAACCTTGTTCACGCCGGCGACGTTCTGCGCAGCCACCACCGCGGCCTGCCGCGAACGTTCATCGGTAATCACGCCACTCAGATGGACGATGCCGTCGCGAACGATCACGTTCAGCCCGAACGGGCTCCAATCGTGGTTGTCGACCGCGGCGATGACGCGGCTGCGAATATGGTCGTCATCGGCCGTCGGGTCGGGGATCTCCCGCGCAAGGCTGGCGACCGCCTGCATCAGATTGGCCCGCGACACCAGGCCGACGAGCTTGTTGCCGCGCATCACCGGCAGACGCTTGACGCCGTTGGTCTCCATCGCATCGACGATCTGTTCCAGCGACGCGTCTTCAGTGACGGTGACGGGATCGCCGGTCATGACGTCAGAGACCTTGCGGCCATGCTCCTGGACGTAATCGACGGCGGTATCGCCCAGCAGGAATTTCAGCCAGCGGCCGCGGTTGCGCTTGGTCCCGATTTCACTGCGGCGGATGAAGTCGCCTTCCGAGACGATGCCGACGAGCGCGCCGGCGGCATCGACAACCGGAAGCCCGCTGACATGATGCCGCAGCATGGTGTTGGCGGCCTCGAGAATGGTGGCATCGGGCATGATCGTGATGACGGAGCGGGTCATGATCTGGTGGGCGCGCATGTGGCGATCTCCTGTTCCATGCCGTCAAGAAATGGCAGTGCGCGACGGCTGGCGCAGCGCTGCCGAGGTACGATGTTAGTAGGACAGGTCTGCTTCGGGGCGATTGACAGGGATCAAACGGCGCTCATCCGCATCGGATAGGCTGCACACGCTTGCGTGAGGATATCGGACGAAATGCATGCCATGGTCCTGACAGCGCCCGGCGCGCCGCTGCGGCTTGAGCAGCGGGACGATCCGGTACCCGGTCCGGGCGACCTGCGGGTCAAGGTGAGCGCCTGCGGGGTATGCCGCACCGACCTCCATGTCGTCGACGGCGAACTGCCTGACATCGCCTATCCCATCATTCCGGGGCACGAGGTGGTCGGCCGGGTGGAGGCGTTCGGTGCCGGCGTCACGTCGCTGAATGTCGGCGATCGCGTCGGCATTCCCTGGCTCGGTTACACCTGCGGTGAATGCGCCTATTGCCGGGGAGGACAGGAAAACCTCTGCGACCGGCCGCGTTTCACCGGCTATACACGCGACGGCGGCTTTGCCACGCATCTCGTCGCCGACGCCCGCTATTGCTTTCCGCTCGGTGAAGCCGGCGACGACGTCGCCATCGCGCCGCTGCTTTGCGCAGGCTTGATCGGCTGGCGCTCGCTGGTCATGGCCGGGCAAGGCAGGCACCTCGGCATCTTCGGCTTTGGTGCGGCCGGCCATATCATCGCCCAGGTCGCCCGCTGGCAGGGGCGTTTGGTTTATGCATTCACCCGCGAAGGCGATGTCGAGGCGCAACGTCTTGCTAAATCGCTCGGCGCGGAATGGGCTGGTGCATCGCAGGAACAAGCCCCGGTACCGCTGGACGCCGCGATCATATTCGCGCCCGTAGGCGGTCTCGTTCCGCTGGCGCTACGAGCCGTGCGGAAAGGCGGCCGCGTGGTCTGTGCCGGCATTCACATGTCGGACATTCCTTCCTTTCCCTACAGCATTCTCTGGCAGGAACGGCAGCTGGTATCGGTCGCCAACCTGACGCGCAACGACGGCATCGAGTTCTTCAGGGTTGCCGCGCAATCCGGCATCAGGACGCACACCAGCGTATTTCCGTTGCGGGAAGCCAATGGGGTCCTCTCGAGATTGCGGGCCGGGCAGATCACCGGCGCTGCCGTGCTGCAACCATGACCGCTCGATCGTCCGCCGAGACTGATGTCACCGATGCTGGCCTGCAGCGGCAGGTACTCGCTTTCCTCGATGGTTCGAGCTTCGGCGCGGCCAACGGCGGCAAGCGGATCGACACCCACGCCTCCATGGTGTTTCTCGGCGCCGAGCGGGTACTGAAGATCAAGCGCGCCGTGCGGCTGCCGTTCCTCGATTATTCGACACTTGAGAAACGCAGGCAGGCCTGCGAGGAAGAACTGCGGGTCAACGCCGGCAATGCCCCCGAGCTCTACCGCCGCGTTGTCGCCATCACGCGCAATTCCGCCGGCGTCTTTGAAATTGACGGCGCCGGCACGCCCGTTGAATGGGCGGTGGAAATGACGCGGTTCGACGAAAGTCAGTCGCTCGACCGGCTCGCGGCATCGAAGGTGATCGATCCGTCGCTCGCGACGGCGCTGGCCGACGCGATTCTCCGATCGCACGAGCGGGCGCCACCCGCAGATGGCGAAAGCTGGCTCGGCTCGATCCTGCCGATCATCGAGCGCAATACCGCAAAGTTTCGCGCCGTTCCCGAACTTGATGCTGCTGCGGTCGATCAACTGGACGCCGCCAGCCGTGACTACGTAGCGGCGCTGCAGCCACTGCTCAAGCAGCGTGCCGAGCAGGGGTTCGTGCGCCGGTGCCATGGCGATCTGCACCTCGCGAACATCGCATTGGTCGACGGTCGGCCGCTGCTGTTCGATGCCATCGAATTCGATCCCGTCATCGCCACCACCGACGTCTTCTACGACCTCACGTTCACGCTGATGGATCTCGCCCACTTCGATCAGGGAACGGCGGCGAATGAAGTGTTCAATCGCTACCTCACGGGGGCAGGAGAGGAGAGTCTCGATGGTCTCCGCCTGCTGCCGTTGTTCTCATCGATACGGGCGGCGATCCGGGCGCATGTGCTGATTGTAAAGGCCGAAAGTGCCGGAGACGGCGAGGACGCCCGGCGGGAGGCGATGCGGTATTTCGATCTGGCAAACCGCCTCATCCGGTCCGAGCCGCCGCTGCTGGTCGCCATCGGCGGGCTGTCCGGGACCGGCAAATCGGTGCTCGCACGCGGGCTCGCGGGTCTCGTCGAGCCGCCGCCCGGGGCTGTCATCGTCCGCTCGGACGTCGTTCGCAAGCACCTGTTCGGCGCCCACGAAACCACGAGCCTGCCGGAATCCGCCTATCGATCCGATACTTCCAGCAAGGTATATGACGTTCTTTCGCGTACCGCTCAGCGCGTCCTCGCCCAGGGCTGCTCGGTCGTGCTCGACGCCGCCTATTTGCAGGAGACCGAACGGACGGAAATCGCCGATATGGCTGCCCGGCACGGAACACGCTTTCTCGGCCTGTTTCTGACGGCCGATCTCGCAACGCGGCTGGCACGGATCGAACTGCGCCGGGATGACGCATCCGACGCGACACGGGACGTCGCCCTGAAGCAGGAAAACATGGCAATCGGCGTGGTAGACTGGCACATGATCGACGCCTCGGGAACGCAGGATCAGTCGCTGCGCAATGCCAGCGTTTTCCTGGGCGGGGCGTCGCGGGGGCGCGGGGGATGAAAACCGTTCCGACCAGTACGTCAGCGAGGCGCAAGGCCGCCGCGGCTACGAAGCTCGACTGTGTGACGGCGTTCCAGGCGATCGCGCTCGACTGCGTCGCGGCCATCGAGGGCCATCACAGCAGCGCATGCGCCGGCGACGTCGAGGCTGTGCATCAGATCCGGATTGCGATCACGCGGCTGCGCGCCGCCGTGATGCTGTTCGCGCCCATCGTCGTCGATGAGGAATGGCCTCGCCTGAAAGAGGAAATCGCATGGCTGAACGGCGCGCTCGGCGCCGCCCGCGACAGCGATGTCGCCCTGGAATATGCCCGCCGCAAGGAGTACCGCGCCTGGGCACGGTGCATGATCGGCGAGCGCCTCGAACAACAGCAGGTGCGAAACCATCGCCGCCTGGTGCGCTGCCTGCGTTCACCGCGGACCCAACGCTTGCTGGCGGCACTGGCACGCTGGATCAGGCAAGGACCGTGGCTCGAACGCTGCCGGCGGAGCAGCCAAATGTCCCTGCACACGTATAGTGCGCGGGAACTGGACCGCTGGCACAAGCGATTGATCCGCAAGGGCCGCCATCTAAAGAAGTTGGCGGCCGCGCCCCGGCACCGGCTGCGGATCAAGGCCAAGCGCTTCCGCTACATGCTGGAAGCACTGAAGGAATCCGGTGCCCTGCGAGGACAGCGCGAATGGCAGCAATTGCATCGGCCAGCCAAGCGGCTGCAGCGCACCCTGGGCGATCTCCGCGATCTCGAGCGCTTCGCCGACCTTGCCGACCGATCCTTGGCTGAAAGCGGCAAGCACGCCGCCAAGCACCCGCCGGGCTTTCGCCAGCGGACTGAAAAGTTGCTCGACGCCGCCAGCGCCGCCCACCGCGATCTCAGGCACGCCGGAATAGACTGACTCGCTTTTTGGCCGGGCAATGTCCGGGGCTTGATGTGCGTCAACTTCGGTCAGCCGTGTCTGCGTTACGTTTGCAGGTAATCCGGGAAGGGATCCCAAGTCCCGGGCAAAGATATGGGAGAATGGCGATGTTCAGGAACATACTGGTTCATATTCCCTCCGAACGTCCGGTCAGGCCGGTCGTTGATGTCGCGGTCGCGCTGACCATCGCGCGCCGCTCGCACCTCGATGCGATATCCATCGGCTATGAATCGCTGAGCGCCGCCGGCATGATCGTCGATGGCGGGGGCGCTGCCGTCGCCGCCGTGCTGGGAGCCGAACAGGAGCGGGCCCAGGAGAGGGCGAATGCCGCGATCGCCGTGTTTGAGAGCGAGGCCAAGCTCGCCAAAATCGCCTATGGCACCCGGACGATCGCCGCAATTCCCGCCGAAGCCGGCCAGAGCATCAGCGCGCTCGCACGGCTGTACGACATGACGATCGTGCAGCAGCCGGAGTCCGCGACAGCGAGCTACGACAATGAAATTCCGCAGCAGATCCTGTTCAACTCGGGCGGCCCGGTGCTGATGGTTCCCTACATCCACAAGGGGCCGCTCGACGCCCACCATGTCGGCATCGCCTGGGACGGCAGCCGGCTGGCCGCCCGCGCGTTACGCGACGCGATGCCGTTTCTGATGGGCGCGAAGGCCGTGACCGTGATCGCAGTCAATGAAGAGGCAAGCGAGGCCTCGTCCGATCAGATCGTCGCGCATCTTGGGCGACGCGGCATCGCGGCCCGGGCACAACGGCTGACCACCGACCACGGCCAGGTTCAGGGCGCCATCCTGTCGATCGCGGCCGAAAGCAGCATGGGACTGCTGGTGATGGGCGGATACGGCCATTCCCGGCTGCACGAGCGCATCCTTGGCGGTGTCACGCGCAGCATGTTCGACAGCATGACCGTGCCGGTGCTGATGTCGCATTGATTCGCCGGGCGGGATGTGATCTTGGGCGCCAGCCGACGGCCGCAATGACGCCGGTTTGATGCATCTCAATGTCGATTCCGAAGCCGGTCGATACCGTCACGGTGGAACCTCAAGAATTCGGAGATTGTCATGTCAGGGCTATCTGAGCGAGCCGCTTCCGGTTCCGTCACGTCAATCGAAACTGCGGAAGCGGAGGCCACCAGGCTGAATCAGGGGGTGCTGGAGTTCGCCCTCGGCGCGCAGAAGATGATGTTCGAGGAATTGGTGTTTCTCGGTGACCAGATGCTGGAGCGAACGCAGACCGAGATGCACCTGTTCACGGAATTCGTCGCGAAAATGGCGGGCGCCCACTCCGTCAGGGACATCAAGACGATGTGCGAGGAATGCGGTCAACATCAGCTCGATTTCTTCCGTCGCGACTCCGAACGGCTGTTCAGGCATGGCGAGCGAATGATCGCCGCCACGTCGAACCTGATCAGCAGCCGCGAACTGAACTGACCGGTTGATCGCATGCACCGGGAATCGACCCTGCCGACAGCGGAAGCCGCCGCCCTGCCGCTGCGCCCTCTTGCCGGACAGGAAACCGAGGCCGGGAAAGCGACCGGTCTGGCCGCACCGCTCCTCTCAACGCCAATAGAAACTCCAGACGGAACCGAGACCTATCAGGCCGATCGTACCGTGCATGCCATGCTGGCGCGCCTGAGCGGCGGTATTTCGCCAGCGGCGTTGCTGCTGGCCTATGCAGACTGGCTATTGCATCTGGTCTCGTCGCCGCAGCGGCAGATCGAGATTGGGCAGAAGGCCCTAATCGACGCCAAGCGCATCGTCGAAGCCACGCAGCACTCCTTCCTGCCGGGGCAGGGACCATGGTCCTTGATCAGGCCGCAGCCGCAGGACAGGCGGTTCGGGGAGGCGGAATGGGAACAGCCGCCCTTCAATCTGATGGCGCAGGCATTTCTGCTCGGCCAACAATGGTGGCACGACGTGACCACCGGCGTGCGTGGCGTCTCGAAGCAGAACGAGGCGATCGTCGAGTTCTCGGTCCGCCAGATGCTGGACGTGATGTCGCCTTCCAATTTCGCCGCGACCAATCCGGAAGTGCTGCGGAGAACATTGGAGAGCGGCGGCAGTAATTTCGTGCGCGGTTGGCGCAACTTCTGCGACGACTGGGTGCGTCTGGCGTCGGCGGGTCTCGGCCCCGTGACGACAGGAGATTTCGTCGTCGGCAAGACCGTCGCCACCTCACGCGGCAAGGTGGTGTTCCGCAACGCGCTGATCGAGTTGATCCAGTATTGTCCCACCACCGAGAAGGTGCATCCGGAACCGGTCCTGATCGTGCCGGCCTGGATCATGAAATATTACATTCTCGATCTGTCGCCGCAGAACTCGCTGGTGAAATATCTCACCGGCGAAGGCTTCACCGTTTTCATGATCTCGTGGCGCAACCCAGACGCGGCCGATCGCGAGATCACCTTCGACGACTATCGCAAGCTCGGCATCGAAGCCGCGCTCGACATGATCGGGAGCATTGCCCCGGATCGCCGGGTTCATGCGCTCGGCTATTGCCTCGGCGGCACGCTGTTGTCGATCGCCGCCGCCGCCATGGCGCGGGGCGGCGACAACCGGTTGAAGTCGATCAGCCTGCTTGCGGCGCAAACCGATTTCACCGAGGCGGGCGAACTGACGCTGTTCATCAATGAAAGCCAGGTCGCGTTCCTCGAGGACATGATGTGGGAAGGCGGCGTGCTCAATACCACGCAGATGGCAGGGGCGTTCCAGTTGCTGCGCTCCAACGACCTGATCTGGTCGCGGCTCACCCGTGACTATCTGATGGGCGCGCGGGCGGCGCCGAATGACCTGATGGCCTGGAACGCGGATGCCACGCGGCTGCCGTACCGGATGCATTCGGAATATCTGCGCAAGCTGTTCCTCAACAACGATCTCGCCGGCGGGCGGTATGTCGTCGATGGCAAACCGATCTCGCTGTCGGACATTCACACGCCAATGTTTGTGGTCGGCACCGTCCGCGATCACATCGCGCCCTGGAAGTCGGTCTACAAGATCCACTATCAGGTCGACGCCGACGTGACGTTCATTCTCACCAGCGGCGGCCACAATGCGGGAATTGTGGCGCCTCCGGGCGAAGGGGGCCATACCTATCGGATCAGGACCAAGATGGCGGATGATACCTATGTCGGTCCCGATGAGTGGCTGAACACGGTGTCGCAGGTCGAGGGATCGTGGTGGCTCGAATGGACCAAGTGGCTGTCCGCACGGTCCGGTAAGCCGTCCGCGCCGCCGCACATGGGGAGCGAAGGCGCAACCGACCTACCCGATGCGCCCGGCGACTACGTTCGCCACTGATCCCGACAAGCCGATCCAGCCAAGCGCCCATTTGTCATTACGCCGAAACCGTTGCAGGCTAACCTGTCGCGCTATGGTCACATTGCGCTGAACATCTGCCTCGGCTCACAGAACCTTCACACCCGCCGGGTACCAGAGAACGATGTCCACCTATCGCCTGAAAAATCTGCTTTCGCCGCATTCCGTCGCACTGGTCGGCGCCAGTCCTCGCCGTGGATCCGTCGGCAGGGCGATCCTCAACAATATCCGCAAGGCCGAGTTCAGGGGTGAGTTCGGGCTCGTCAATCCGCGCTATCACGAGATCGACGGCGTCGCGAGTGCCGCCAGCATCGCAAAACTGGCGTTTGTCCCGGAACTCGTGGTTCTCACCACACCGGCCGAGACCATCCCGGACCTGATCGATCAGGCGGGCCGCCGCGGTACGGCGGGCGTCGTCATCGTCAGCGCCGGGCTCGGCCACGGTTCGGAATCGCTGGCAGAGGCCGCCGAGCAGGCCGCACAAAAATACGGCATGCGGCTGATCGGCCCCAATTGCCTGGGCATCATGATGCCGGGCGTCAGCCTCAATGCGAGCTTTGCGGCTCATATGCCGGAGGCAGGACATCTGGCGCTGATCTCGCAATCCGGCGCCATTGCCGCGGGCATGGTCGACTGGGCCGCGCAGCGGGCCGTCGGCTTTTCCGGCATCGTGTCGATCGGCGACCAACTCGACGTCGATATCGCCGACCTGCTCGACTATTTCGCGGTGGATGAAAAGACCCACGCCATCCTGCTTTACATCGAGGCGATCAAGGATGCCCGCAAGTTCATGTCGGCGGCGCGCGCCGCTGCCAGGGTGAAGCCGGTCGTCGTCGTCAAGTCAGGGCGGATGGCGCAGGGCGCGCGGGCCGCTGCAACCCATACCGGAGCGCTGGCCGGGGCCGATGCCGTGTATGACGCCGCATTTCAGCGCGCCGGCATCCTGCGTGTTTCGGACTTCCGCGAATTGTTCGACTGCGCCGAGACGCTCGGGCGGCTCAAATCGCCGCCCGGCAAGCGGCTCGCGATCCTGACCAATGGCGGCGGCATCGGCGTGCTGGCCGTCGACCGCCTGGTCGAACTCGGCGGCATTCCCGCGTCCATCTCACCGGCGGTACGCGAGAAGCTTGCCGCGGCATTGCCTCCGACCTGGTCGAAATCGAACCCGGTCGACATCGTCGGCGATGCCGACGCCGCGCGCTATTCGGCAGCGCTCGAAGCACTGCTGGCCGATCCCGACAACGACGCCGTACTCGTGATGAACGTCCAGACTGCGATCGCGCGCTCCGACGAGATTGCGGCGGCCGTGATCAAGGTGGTGCAGGCATATCGCGCGGGCCATCGCATGTCACCAAAGCCCGTTCTTGCGGTCTGGGTCGGTGCGGATCCTGCGATCGGCGATCTCCTGAGCGGGGCGGGTATTCCGAACTATTTGACTGAAGACGACGCGGTGCGCGGCTTCATGCATTTGGTCCGTCATCGCGAACTGGTGGAGGCGCTGGCGCAGGTGCCACCCGCGATGCCGAGCGAATTCGCGCCCGATGTCGATGCGGCGCGGCAGGTGGTTGCCGCGGCGCTCGCCGACGGCCGCGCCTGGCTCGATCCGATCGAAGTCAAACGGCTGCTGGATGCCTATGACATCGCGGCCGTGCCGACCTTCGCCGCGGCCAATGCCGAAGAGGCGGTTGCCCATGCCAGCGCGCTGTTCGCGCAAGGCTCGACCGTCGTGCTGAAGGTCATGTCGCGGGACATCGTGCATAAATCCGACGTCGGTGGCGTCGTGCTCAACCTGACGAGCGCCGACGCGGTGCGAAAGGCAACCGCCGAGATCCTCGCGCGCGCACGATCATTGCGGCCGGGGGCCCGGATTTCAGGGGTGATGGTGCAGGCGATGGTGGTGCGGGCGAAGGCGCGCGAGCTCATTCTCGGTCTCGCCGACGACCCGACCTTCGGCACTGTCGTCGTGTTCGGCCGCGGCGGGACGGCGGTCGAGATCATCAACGACAAGGCGCTGGCGCTGCCGCCGCTCGACCTGCAGCTGGCGCGCAGCCTGATCGAGCGCACCCGCGTATCAAGGCTGCTCCGCGCCTATCGCGACGTGCCGGCGGTGAAGCAGGACGCGGTCGCGATGGTCCTGGTCAAGCTGGCGCAGATGGCCGCCGACATCCCCGAAATCCGCGGGCTCGACATCAACCCGCTGCTCGCCGACGAGGCCGGCGTGCTGGCCGTCGACGCGCGCGTCGTGATCGGGCGCGTGGAGCGCAAGTTCCGCGGCTCGGGGCCGGCGAATTTCGCGGTTCGGCCGTATCCCTCGCGATGGCAGCGTCACATCGAGGTCAAGGACGGCTGGCGCGTGTTTGTCCGTCCGATCCGGCCCGAGGACGAGCCGCTGATCCACGAGATGTTGAAGCACGTCACGATGCATGACCTTCGGCTGCGATTCTTCGCGCCGATGAAGGAGTTTTCCCACGAATTCATCGCTCGGCTGACCCAGCTCGACTATGCCCGTGCGATGGCGTTTTGTGCGTTTGACGAGACGACCAATGAACTCGTCGGCGTCGTTCGGATCCATTCCGACTCGATTTACGAGAGCGGGGAATACGCGATCCTGCTGCGATCGGCCCTCAAGGGCAGAGGGCTCGGCTGGGCGCTGATGCAGATGATCATCGAATATGCGAAATCTGAAGGCCTGAAAGCCATTTCCGGCGATGTCCTGGCCGACAACACGGTGATGCTGGCGATGTGCCGCAGCCTCGGCTTCGAGGTGAAATCGGATCCGCAGGAGCATGACATCTGCAACGTCAGGCTGGCGCTCTAGCTAGTCTGGTCCTGTGCCGCGACAGGGTCTTCTTGAGGGCCCGCCGAGCTTACAAAATGACGAAGGCGATCCTTTAGGTCGAAGAGATCGGCCACCGGCACATTCAGGTAGCAGTAAAACTCGCCCAGCATCTGCTCAGTCCGCTTCCGAAGGGAAACGCCCTTCGTCGTTAAATCGACAAGCACGCGCCGCTCATCCGCGGCTGGCCGCCGCCGAGTCACGAGGCCCTTTGCCTCAAGGCGTTTGAGCATCGGCGATAGCGTCCCAAGATCCATCCGCAGCAACGTGGCCAGTTCTCCGACGCCTTGCGGGCCACCACGCTCCCAGAGCACAACGAGGACGAGATACTGGGGATAGGTGACGCCAAGCTTTTCGAGGAACGGCGCAAATAACCGCGTCATGTGGTTGCTGGCAGCATAGAGCGCGAAGCACAAATGGCTATCGAGACCCGGCATGTCGACCGGAGCAATCGGGGCCTCAACACTTGCGTTTTTCTTCTTTTTGGCTGCCATGCCCCGGGTTTCCTGTTCGTTGCCAGTGCTGAAGGTGAGAGCGGGCACTCAACCTTTGCTGAAATACCACGATTTATATGGACGGGACCTTACCTCCAGCGGCACGGGGGAGGCAAGCCACGCGAATGGTTTGTATTTGGTTTATTGACTCTCAATCCTATTGTGTACAAAATGATCGTATCTTTCATAACGGTCATCGACGGCCGAGGGAAAGAAGGGGCGTCGCGTGCCTGCGCGCGACACCACGCAACAACAGCTCAAGCGAGGGAGAGAAACATCATGCCAGATATGGATCGCCGCGCATTCGTGGGTGCCGCTGCTGCGGGAGGCGTCGCAGCAGCGGTTCTTGCTACTTCGTCCGCAATGGCGGCAGGGCAGAGCGGCTATTTCGTGATCGCCGAAATCGTATCCAAGAAGGACAAGGCGGATGAACTCCGCGCATTGCTCGTTCCCTTCGCAGAATTATCGGCCAAGGAACCGGGTTGCCTGGTCTACACGCTCATGGAAGTTATCGGCGAGCCTGGTCGTTTCCTCACCTTCGAACGCTGGACTGATAAGGCCGCGCTCGGGGTTCATATGACCACGCCCCACATCAAGGAAATTGTACCTAAACTCGAACCCGTTCTGGCGAAACCGTTCACGCAGCTTTTCCTCGATGCACGAACAGGCGGCTAAGCAAAGAGCTGCCCCGATATCACCAACGGCGGGACGCTGCTTGCGTAGCGCCCCGGGATGACAATCGATCAACAACTCAAAGCAGTCATAGCGACAGGAGGGAAGAATGCGTGGACCAATTCATGGGTTGTGCGCGGTGCTTGCGCTCGCAATTGCTGCTCCGGCGCTTGCCGGCGATTTGACGAGCATTGAGCTCGATCCCAGCGGCAAAATAGCGGTTGCAGTCAAGAAGGACTCCGCAAAGCTCTCGCCGATACCTGATATTGGCGGCATCGCGAACAAGGGGTTCACTTATGGCGCAGTCCATCGAGTGGCACCCAACAGCATTGATATCAGCAAGGGCATTAATGTGATGCGCGGGCACGTCGACGCCAAAGGCTCTATCGCGGTTCACGAGGGACCAAATCAAGTATACGTTCTTTACGTCATCAGCGGCACCGGCAAGATGACCCTGAACGATAAGGATGGCAAACAGTACGGCGACATCACCTACAAGCCCGATGACGTCATTCTGTTCAGTCCGAATACCTGGCACGGCTGGGTCAATGGCGATACGCCATTCGAATTCTTCGGATTCGACATGCAGGCGGCACAAAAGTAATGCCAGCCCAACCGCGCGAGCGGTCGTCCGGAAGCAACTGAAGCTCGCTTATCCTTCAGCCACCCGCCGCCACGCCGATGGCGGTGAGTATTCAATATCCAAAGAACTCGCGATGTTCTCCAGCCGCTCTCGCGAACCGGCGCAATAGGCCTGAACCAACAGGCGGATTTGGATAATCCAGCAACGAGGGAAAAACACATGCCAGATATCATCCTGCATCATTACCCGCTCTCGCCGTACTCGGAAAAGGTTCGCCTGGCCCTGGGCCTGAAGGGCATCAGCTGGAAGTCAATCGAAATTCCGGTGTGGACGCCACGTCCCAAGCTGACTCCTATGACGGGAGGCTATCGTCGAACGCCGATCCTGCAAGTCGGCGCGGAGTTTTATTGCGACACGCTCCACATCCTGCGCGTTGTTGAAGGATTGAGTTCATCCGGCTCGCTCTATCCCAAAGGCCAGGAAGCGCTTGCAAAGGCGCTGGGCTGGTGGATCGAGAAGGGCTCCTTCATGAACGCCGTATGCCTGACGATTGGCAACATGCCCGGGCTTCCCCAAGAGCTCATCGACGAGCGCCGCCCGCTGTTCCGCGTCAACCTGGAGCCCCGCGAATTGCACGCCAAGCGCGCCTTGTATCTGCAAAGGGTCAATGCACACATTGCGTGGCTCGCCCAAGCGCTATCGGATGGTCGCAAATTCATTTTGGGGCAGCAGGCGTCTGCGGCCGACCTGTCAGCATATCATCCGATCTGGTTTGCGAGGCAGAACGGCGGTGACGAGGTCAATGAGTTGATCGCGTTCGCCGGGGCGATCGATCCCTGGTACAGGCGCGTAGCGGCCATTGGTCACGGCAATTTTTCGGAACTGTCGCCGGATCAAGCAATAGAGGCGGCCAAGGCAAACGAGCCAGACGAGCCTCGCGCATGGTCGCCCGAGGCTAAAACTGTGGGCCTTAGCCGCGGCGACTGGGTCAGTGTGACTCCCGACGACTACGGCAATCCGGTGTATGGAAACCTTATCTCCTGGGCGGATGACGAGATCGTCTTGCGCCACGAAGACCCTTCCGTAGGCCAGGTCAATCTGCGCTTCCCGCGGGTCGGTTTTGACACCGCGCGGACTGACGAGAGGGCAGCCTAATTAGCGGGCGATTGAGCACCAAGTTCGACCGTCGGCGATACCCGCTCGCGGTCGAGCTAACGCGCTTTGCAAGACTAACTGGGCATCACCGACGTTGCTGCGGAATGTCCACTTCCGGCCCATCGCGACCTTGTTGCGGTTGCACAAAGGCGGTCGGTATCGGAGTGAAGCGGACATCGGCGAAGATTTATGAGTGCGCGCCCTAGGGTTCGAGTGCCCGCCGTAGCCGCCGGATGATGACTCCGCGCGCCCGGTCGTCCGCGGCGGCCTCGATCTGCTCGTTGATGTCGAGGATCAGTTTCGACATGTCGTTGTGCCAATCGAGCGTTACCACGGCTTCTGGCGCCAATCTCCGGCGGCGGCCAACGTCGAGCGGCGTCGGCACAGCCGCGGACAGATCGTAGATGTCGTCGAGTAGCGGCTGAAACACCCGCGCGGCCGGAATGATGCGTTCCGAGACGCGTTGGGCGAGGCCGGCAATGGCAGGCTCCTCGCCATGGACGAGAAAAAGCCCGCGCCCGATCGGACGCCGGGCGGCGATCCAGCGCACCAGTTCCGATCGGTCGGCATGGCCGGAATAATCGTCGATGCTGCGGATCGTCGCCGCCACCTTGATCTCGTTGCCCTGGATACGGACGGCCCTGGCGCCGTCCACGAGAAACCGGCCAAGCGTGCCCTGCGCCTGGAATCCGACCAGCAATACGGTAGCCCTGGTGTTCCACAGCCAGTTTCGAAGGTGGTGCCGGATGCGTCCGGCATCGCACATGCCGCTCGCGGCGATGATGATGTGAAAGCCGGTCAACTTCGCGATCTGCCTGCTTTCATCGACGGTCTCGGTGAAGCGTAGCTGTGGCGAGTTCAAGAGCCGCCGCACGTCCACCGTGGGGTCGAGGCCATCGGCATGTTCGCGAAACACCTCGGTCGCACGGATCGCCAATGGCGAATCGAGAAAGATCGGCGCGGAAGGGATCTCCCCGCGTTCCATCAGATCGATCAGGTCGACGAGGAGTTCCTGCGTGCGCTCCACGGCAAATGCCGGAACCAGCAGCGCTCCCTTGCGGGCAGCGGCGTCCCGTACCTCGGCGGCGAGGCGGGTGCGTCGCGCAGCCGGCGAGGTCGGTGGACGATCACGGTCGCCATAGGTCGATTCGGAAATGACGTAGTCGAAGCCGGACGGCGCTTCGGGGTCGGGCTGCAGCAATTTGGCGTCCGGGCCGATATCGCCGGAGGCAAGGATGCGAATGGGGGTTTCGGACGAACCGCGCGCGGTGCATTCGATCTCGATCGAGGCGGAACCAAGCAGATGCCCGGCATTCCAGTAACGCGCGCGAACGCCGGGAATGACGTCGACCCAGCTCTCGTAATCGACGGGAAAGAAGAACTGCAGCGCGGCAATCGCATCGGCCTTGGTATAGATCGGACTGACTTCACTCCGGCCGCGCGCGGCACTCCGCCGGTTTAACGCCTGGACTTCTGATTCCTGAATGCTGCCGGCGTCGGGCAACATGAAGGAGCAGAGATCGATGGTGCCGCGCGTGGCGAGGATGCGACCTGCAAATCCGCTGCGTACGAGCTTGGGTAGCAAGCCGCTGTGGTCGATGTGAGCATGGGTCAGCAGCACGGCGTCGATGTCGGCCGGACGGAACGGGAAGGCGCCGTAGTTCAGTTGCTTGAGCGTCTTTTGCCCCTGAAACAATCCGCAATCGACCAGGAAGCGCCCTTCGGCGATCTCGAACAGATAGCAGGAGCCTGTAACGGTGCGCGATGCGCCACAGAACCGGACCGTCACGCTCATGGCGTCGCCTCGCTGAGCCGTGGCTGCCGGGCGCCGATGACATATCCGCTGTGCCGTGCTGCGGCGCTAACGGCCAGATCGAGCCCGGACTGATCGTAGGCATGAATACGATAGAGCGGTTGCCCCTGTTCGATATGGTCGCCGATCTTGCAGTACAGCTTGATGCCGGCGCCCTTGTCGATCGGCGCGCCCGCGCTACGTGCCAGCCGGTTCAACTGCAAACAGTCGATCTCGGAAATGACGCCGTCCTCGGAGGCGAGAACGTCGAAGGTCAATTTGCCGATATCGTTGCGGCAGGCCGCGGGCCCCTGCGCGTCGATGATCTCCTGCATCTTCTTCATCGCCGCGCCGCTGTCGAGCAGTTCACGGGCGCGCGCGTAGCCTGCGCCGCCGCGCAGTTGCGGATCGTATTCGAGAAGGTGCGCCGCGAGCCGTAACGATTTCTCCCTGAGGTCGGCAGGAGCATCCGGCTCGTTGGTCAGGACGGCCATGACGTCGCCGGCCTCCAGCACCGGACCGATGCCCTTGCCAATCGGCTGGCGGCCGTCCGTCGTGATCACCTCGACGGAGATGCCGAACTGGTCGCCAACGAATTCGAACAGTTTGCGCAGCCGCATCGCTTCGTTGGCGCTGGCGAGCTTTGCGGTCGGACCCACGGGCAGGTCGATCAGCAGATGGGTGGAGCCCGCCGCGAGTTTTTTCGAGATGATTGAAGCAACCATCTGCTCACGGGTGTCGAGGCAGAGCGGCCGCTCGACGGAAATAAGAATATCGTCGGCCGGCGACAGATTGACGTGCCCGCCCCAGACGAGGCAACCGCGGCAGGCGGCCACGACTTCCTTCATCTCGTCGACGGAGACGTCGACCCGCGCCAATACCTCCATCGTATCCGCTGTTCCGGCCGGCGAGGTGATCGCGCGCGACGATGTCTTGGGAATGGTGAGGCCATGCGCCGCGACGACCGGGACGACGATCATGGAGGTGCGGTTTCCTGGAATGCCGCCGATACAGTGCTTGTCGACGACCATCGGGCTCGGCCATTTCAGTTGCGTGCCCGCGACCGCCATCGCGTGAACCAGGGCGAGCAACTCGCGGCTGGTCATGAAGCTTGCCGAACTGATCAGGAACGCCGCGATCTCCATGTCCGAATAGCGGTAGTGCGTGAGATCGCGGATAATGGCTTCAATCTCGGCGGGCTCGAATGGGCGTCCCTGGATCTTGCCGCGAACGGCTTCGAGGCTTTCGGGTGACGCAGCCGGAAAAACCGTGACGAGACTGCCGGCCGGCTCGGCGAAGCGGCGGAATGCCGGCTCGGAAAGCCCGATCTCATCGGATGCGACCAGGCTGTCATCGTCCGTGATCAGGAGCGTGGCCAGCAACGCCTTTGCGCCATGCTGCAGCTCGACCCGGCTGAAGCCGCGAAAAATGTCGGGACGCAGCGCGCTCGAGTGACGTGAGAGCACCACGACATTCTCGCGCCCTGTGTCCAGGTTGACCCGGCGGACTTTCAGCGGCGGACGGGAGCCATCGCGATTGGAGCTGGTGGACATTTGCACTCCGGCCGCGCTGATATCCGGCGACGCCGTCAATGCGAAAACAGGATCGGGAGCGGCGGCCTCGACAGCAGGCTCTTGGTTGCGCCGCCGAGGATGAACTGGCGCCATCGCGGATGCCCATAGGCGCCCATCACGAGGACGTCCGCCTTGTGCGATACCGTGTAGGCCTCGAGAACCTCGCCGATCCGCCGGCCGTCGGCATCGACCTTGTCAAGGATAACGTCAATGCCGTGACGCGCCAGGTTCCTGGCCAGCGCTTCGGCGGAATGCCTGCTGTCCAAATTCTTTTCATTGATAACGGTGACGATGCGTACCTTCCTGGCCTTTTCCAGCAGCGGCATCGCATCGGAAACCGCGCGGGCGGCTGCGCGGCTGAAATCCCAGGCGACAGCGACGGTGCCCAGTTGGAACGGACGTCCGCGCGAGGTCTCGGGCAACACGAGGGTTGGCCGGCCCGACCCGAAAATGATCGCTTCGGCATACCACTGGTCGTAGCTTTCCGGCACCGGCACGATGGTGAGATCGCGAAGCCGCGCGTAGTCCACCAGCAGATCCGGCACGGCATAGGTCGAGCATTTTTCGAGGGTGCTTTCGTGCGGAATCCCGGCTTTATCCGCGGCGGCATCGAAGGTTGCGAGCATAGCCCTGGCGTTGTTTCGGCTCTTGTCGGTTTCGCCAGCAATGATCCCGGGAATGTTGGCAGTCGAGCCGGAAAGGAAGTGCCCGGGCACTTCCACATGAACCTCGCAGGCGACCGCAGAAAGATGAGCGCCGAACGCCGCGGCGATTGCAACGGCGTCTTCGGCAACCGAGGCCGGGGTCGGATCGGGATAGCTCGTCAGTGTCAGCAGAATGTCCTTGAACGCCATGGGCTTCTCCTTTTCTGGAACCCAATCTAGCGTCGCGGCGAATGCGGCGTTTGATCCATCGCAAGCCGGTTGATTTGCCGCAGCCGGCCGCGCCGGCTTCGGTAAGGCCGGAAAACGGCGTCATCGTTCAGAGATACGATACCGACGTCACGCGATAGGTGTGCATCTTGCCGCCTTCGTTGAGTGAAACATATTCGCCAACGACGAAGCGTTCGTCCGCGAAGTGATAGCCGACGTCATCAGGCACGCTGGTGTCGCCGTCGTCATAGTGAAACGCCCAGCCGCCGCCGGGGCGGTGCATCAGGTGTCCATGCTTGTCCTCCTGACCCGGCCGCTGCCGCACGACGCGGCAGGCCTCGCGATGCTCGCGCCACAGCTTGGCGTCGATGCGATCTTCGGAATCGAGCGGCGCTACGATGATATAGGCGACCTCATCATCGCCTTCGGGATGGCCGGGCTCGCGGGCCAGCGCGAGCCGGAACTGGCGGAATTGGGCGGGGAGGGAGGCGTTCAGGATCGGCTTCGGCTTGGTCCTGCTTCCGGTCTTCGACATCTGGTGTAGCTCCTTGTTTCTGATGAGGCTGCCGCTTCCGGCAAGATCAGTTCGGCTCGGCCGCGGCCTGCGCCGCGGCGGGTGCCCTGGATTTCTTCAGGCTCGTGATGATGATCGTGATCAGCGGCACCAGCGCCAAGGGCAGGGCGCTGTTCAGGGGATGGTGCACCATGCCGGTGAACTGCGACTGCAGCGCGCGGGCCTCGTTCTGCAACGCCTCGATCGAAGAGCCGTGAATCTCGTTGGCCAGTTCGAGTTCGCGGCCGGAGGGCGGTCTTCCGCCGACCACGAACAGGACGGCAGCAATCACGAAATTGGCGGCGCCGAGAATCGCGGCTGCGGCAATCGCACTCCAGATCTGCACCAGCGCGAAATAGGCCGACAGTTCCAGCATCAGCAGGCCGAACGCCGCGATCAGCGCGGCGAAGGCCCGCAAGCCAAGCCCGACCAGCATGTGCCGCAAGCGGATTTCCGCAATGATGCGATCCGTGCGCCACAGCGCACGCAAATGCTTGACGACTATCTCGCTGTTCACTTCAGTTTCTCCTCAGCATCAAGCCGATCGCGACACCGATCGCGAAGGCGGATGCCAGCGCCGCGATCGGCCGTTCGGCGACCAGCCGCTCGACATGTTTTTCTTCCTTGCTCAAGGTCTCGCCGAGCTCGCTCAGCGCCGCCTTGATCTGGTCGGCAATGGCTTCCGACTGGCTCCTTGCGGAGCCGAGCATGTCGGCAGCGGACACGTCCAGAAGACGCGACATCTCGCGCTTTAGCGCCAGCAGCTCTTCACCCAGTCCGCCTGATTTGAGCATTGATCCCGCCCGCATTTTCGTAACAATTGAACCCTAGGTGATACGGCGCTGGCGCAACTTGATTTGCGTCAACCCGCGCGCGTCATCGGGCGCATCCGCCGCTTTGAGGCAGGTCAACATGATCGGCGACTCCGCGGCCTAGAAGAGCGGCCTATCGAGTGAAGGACAATCATCTTGGCGACTGCACCTCTGCTAACGGCAACGCCATCGGGCGATACGCTCGAATTGCACCCCGGCGGCTCCTGGACGGCAGCAAATGCGGCAATGCTGGAACGCTTGTCCGAGAACGTAGCCCCACAGCTCGACCGTGCCCTCGCCGTCAGGCTGGACATGGCCGGCGTGCGCGAGCTTGATACGCTCGGCGCCTGGCTTCTGGAGAAGATATCGCGGCGCGTTGTCGCAGCAGGCCACCGCGCCGACATCGTCGGCATTGCCGACAATTATGCCGGGCTGATCGACGAGGTGCGGCAGGTCAACCGCAGAAAGCCGGCACCGGCACCGACGGCCAATCCGGTCATCGCGAAGCTTGGCGATATCGGCCGCGCCACCATCGATTCGAGGCAGGACATCGCTGCCTTCCTGCAGATGCTGGGCGCCCTCTGTTTCGCGATTCTGGGCGTCCTCCGGCGGCCGCGATCGCTGCGGCTGACATCGCTGACCTACCAGCTCTATCGCGTCGGCTGGCAGGCGATTCCGATCGTGGTGCTGATCACGTTCCTGATCGGCGCCATCATCGCGCAGCAGGGCATTTTCCATTTCCGCAAGTTCGGCGCGGATTCCTACGTGGTCGACATGGTCGGCATCCTCGTGCTGCGCGAGCTCGGCGTTCTGATCGTCGCCATCATGGTCGCGGGGCGGTCGGGCAGCGCCTATACCGCGGAGCTCGGCTCGATGAAGATGCGCGAGGAAATCGACGCGCTCTCGACCATGGGACTGGATCCGATCGAGGTGCTGATGCTGCCCCGGATTCTGGCGCTGGTGATCGCCTTGCCGATCCTGAGCTTCATCGGCGCGATGGCGGCGCTTTACGGCGGCGGGCTCGTTGCCTGGTTCTACGGCGGCATGGGACCGGCGATCTTCCTGGCGCGGCTGCATGAAGCCGTCTCGGTTACGCATTTCGAGGTCGGCATGATCAAGGCGCCGTTCATGGCCCTGGTGATCGGCATCGTCGCCTGCAGCGAGGGCCTGCGCGTGAAGGGCAGCGCGGAGTCGCTCGGCAAGCGGACCACCACCTCGGTCGTCAAGTCGATCTTCCTGGTCATCGTGCTCGACGGGCTGTTCGCGGTGTTCTTCGCATCGATTGGAATGTAGCGATGCAGGAAGCCGCCCAACCGTTTGCCATCCGGGTGAGCGATCTCGTGGTGGGATTTCGTCGCCACGTCGTGATCGATCATCTCGCCCTGGATGTGCGCCGCGGCGAGGTTCTCGGCCTTGTCGGGGCTTCCGGCGGCGGGAAATCGGTGCTGATGCGAACCATCATCGGCCTGATCCCGCGACAGGCCGGTGAAATCGAGGTGATGGGCTCGCCGATCAATCACGACCGCGCCACGCGGAGCGCCGCCGGCAGATGGGGCATCCTGTTCCAGCAGGGAGCATTGTTCTCGTCGCTCACGGCGCGCCAGAACATCCAGTTCCCGCTGCGGGAAAATCTCGAACTGTCCGAAACCCTGATGGACGAGATCGCGACCGCAAAGCTCGAGATGGTCGGGTTGACGGCGGAGGATGGCGACAAATTTCCTTCGGAGTTGTCGGGTGGCATGACCAAGCGCGTGGCGCTGGCACGGGCGCTCGCGCTCGATCCCGCGATCGTATTCCTGGACGAACCAACCTCGGGGCTCGATCCAATAGCCGCCGGCGATTTCGACGCGCTGATCAAGACGCTGCAGAAGACGTTGGGCCTCACCGTGTTCATGGTCACCCACGACCTCGCCAGCCTCAATACGGTCTGCGACCGCGTCGCGGCGCTGGCCGACGGCAAGATCGTCGCCATCGGTCCGATGCGCGAACTGCTTCAATCCGAGCATCCCTGGGTGCGAGCCTATTTTCACGGCAAGCGCTCCCTGATGCTGCAACCCAAAGCGAGCTAACGAAATGGAAACCCGCGCTCCCTTCGTCATTGTCGGCGCCTTCGTGCTCGCAGCCATCGTGGCCGTGTTCGGCTTCGTCTATTGGCTGCAAAACACCGGCGGGCTCGGTTCGCGCGCCAGCTATCGCGTGCAGTTCGAGGGCTCGGTGCCGGGGCTGCTGGTCGGCGCGGCCGTGCTGTTCAATGGCATCCGGGTCGGCGAAGTAACCGAGCTTGGGCTTGCACCCGGCAATCCCCGTGCCGTCAACGCGACCATCTCGGTTGCGTCGACGACGCCGGTGCGCGCCGACACCAAGGTCGGACTGGAATTCCAGGGCCTCACCGGCGTGCCGGTGATTGCCCTTGAGGGCGGCACGCAGATCGCCCCGAGCGGCGAGGTGCCGACGCTCATCGCCGAGCCAGGAGCCGGGCAGGGCATGACCCAGGCCGCCCGCGATGCCCTGCGCAAGGTGGATACGGTGCTGTCGGATAATTCGGACGCGCTGAAGGACACCATTGCCAATTTCAAGGTGTTTTCCGAAGGACTGGCGCGCAACACCGGCAAGCTCGACGGCATCGTCGCCGGCCTTGAACGGATGACCGGCGTCACCAGTCCGCCACCGAAGATCACCTATGATCTGCGCGCGTTGCAGAACCCGGGGCCGGTGGGAAAGACCGTCAACGTGCAATGGGCAATCCCGGAGCCGACGGCGGTTGCGATGCTGGAGACGCAGCGTTTCCTGTTTTCGCCGGCGCAGGAGTATCCGGGATTCGCAGAAGCCATGTGGGCCGACGCGTTGCCGAAGCTGATCCAGGCGCGGCTGATCGAAAGCTTTGAGAACTACGATATCGCGCATGCGCCGCTGCGCATGACCGACGTCGGACAGGCGGAATTCCAGTTGCTGATCGACCTCAGACGGTTCCGCATTGCCATGGATTCCGGACCGGCGGCGGAAATTGCGTTGTCGGCCCGGATCGTCGACAAGAACGGCAAGGTCGTCGCCTCGCGCCTGTTCGAAGAGCGCGAGAAGTTTGCAACCGTCGCGCCGGCCGAGGCCGTGGCGGCGTTCAGCGAAGCGTTCGGCCGGATGGCAAAGAGCATGATCGCCTGGACGGTGCAGGCGAATTAGCGCCTGATCCGTCTCGTATTGGATCGAATTCCGCTTCGAAAATCGCCGAAGCGCGTCCTCGCGGCCTATTCCAGCGTCTTGAGGTAGGCCAGCAGATCGCCGATCTGGTCCGGCTCGAGCTGGAAGGCCGGCATGGTCGGGTGACCGGTATAGATGCCTTCGGCCAGCGCTTCGCCCAGCGTCTCGATCGGGTAGCGCTTGTGCAGGGTGCGGAACGGCGGCGCGATCTTGAGCGGGCTGGGGGATACCTTGTCGATGGCATGGCACTTCGCGCAATTGTTCAGCGCAAAGGTCTTGCCCCGCTGCTCCTGTGGCGAAGCCGCCATGACAGGCGCCGAGGTAACGAGTGCGAACGCCAGCGGCAGCAGAATTCGTCCGATCATCGCAGCTTAAGTCTCCGTGGAAAAAAGCAGGTTCCAGCCCTGAGCCACACTGTGACGGTTTATTCGCCGGGCAATTTGATGTGGATCAAACGGCGCGTCGTGGATCAGCTACAATGAACTATATCTCCACTGGCGGGGCTATCGCCGCGACGACGCGGCGTCATCCAGCGCCTGAATGGGCAGCGATAATGATACGAACCATCTCTCCGAACCGGGCAAGTTTCGGCCGCTGTTCGGCCTGTGCCGTCCGCTCGCTCAGCATCTGCGGTGCGCTTGATCAGACGGACCTTGCGGAGTTCGAGCGGATCGCCCGCCATGTTCATCTCGCCCCGGGTGAAGCGTTGTTTACGGCGGGCCAGCTCGCGCATTCCGTCCACAGCCTGACAGCGGGTTTTGCGCGGCTGTACAAGCTCCTGGCTGATGGGCGTCGTCAGGTAATCGGATTTGCCTTGCCCGGCGACTTTCTTGGCACCGCGCCGTCCGATCGCTACACTTTTTCGACGGATGCCATCGATTCCGTGACGGCCTGCCGTCTTCCCCGGGAGGCATTCACGCACTTCATCGAACAGAGACCGCATTTTCTGCTTCGTATCAATGAATTCGCGGCTCGCGAATTGATGCTGGCGCAGGAGCAGATGTTGCTGCTGGGGCGGCGCACCGCGGAGGAGAAAGTCGCTTCCTTCCTTATCGGCTGGCGGCAGCGGCTGGCCCAGATCGGCGACGAGCGGCAAACCATTGCGCTGCCGATGAGCCGGCAGGACATTGCCGATTATCTCGGCCTGACGATCGAAACGGTGAGCCGGACGCTGACCCGGTTCGAGCGCGAAAAAATGCTCATCATCGTCACCGGCGGCGTTCGTCTCCTGGATGCGGAGCGGGCCGCAGCCGTGGCAGCAGCGTAAAAAGCGGCAAATTTGATGCAGGTCAAAGCCGTCCCCGAACCGCGCAGGCATGCTTTGTTTCTCCGTTGGAGATCAACCGCATGCCTACCGATTCGCTCCTCGTTGCGCTCTTTGTCGTCGCAATGTTCGTGATCTTTGCAGGCGTACTGTACTGGGGCGACATGCAGACCCGGCCGAAGCAACTCGCCGATTCCTCCGCCGCCAAGCGCCGCGCTTTCTGATCGCGATGGACCGCAGGCGCGGTCCGCCCGGAAGAGCCGGGAAGCCTGGATTGGCACCCTGCATCTGCTTCAAATCCGGACTTGCTTGATTCACGTCAAGACGACGACCGCTGGACCGCGCTTTTTTGCCGCCGGCCCCAGTGAGGCTTCGTTATGACGATCCCATCCCAAGACACACAAAGATTGGCTGCCGCTGTCGGCCGCTGCCTGCGAGCGATAGCGGTCAGGTTTCGGCACTTGGCTCCGCGAAGGCAGTGCGCCCCGGCGCGGGACCTGTCGTATCCGGAATTTTACGGGCTCTCCGCTCGACGCGGATCGGCGAGAATCGCGCGAGCGCGCCGGGACGACCTCGCGCTCGCTGCGGAACACCGCACGTCCGCGCAAGCATACCTGCCGATTGGCCCATCCTGTTGCTGAATTCGCTTCCGTTCCAACCAGCGTCTCGACGATTTGCGCAAAACGGAAGGGAATTGACCTCGATCAATTTCCCGGTCGCGAAGCTGTGATCACTGAGACCGGTATTCGCAGAAGAGACCCACACCCATGACCCAATCTCCAACCGCAAAATCGATGACACATGGCGAAGCCGGTCTGGTGCTGGTCTTTTCGCTATCCGCCTTCCTGTGCCTGTTCGCCGTGGCCAAGGCGCTGGATCCGGCGTTTGCTTTCCATGCGGCGCTGTCGGCCGCCGCCAGCCTGGCGACGGTGATCGTCATCGGGAACCGGTATTTCGCGCGCCCGGCAGCATTACCGCCGCAGGAAATCAACGGCCGGCCCAATTACAACATGGGCCCGATCAAGTTCTCGGCCGTGATGTCTGTCATCTGGGGCATCGCAGGATTTACGGTCGGGCTGCTGATCGCTTCCCAACTCGCGTGGCCATCGCTCAATTTCGATCTGCCGTGGACCAGCTTCGGCCGGCTGCGGCCGCTGCACACGTCGGCGGTGATCTTCGCCTTCGGCGGCAACGTGCTGATCGCAAGCTCGTTCTATGTGGTGCAGAAGACCTGCCGCGCGCGCCTCGCCGGCGACCTCGCGCCCTGGTTTGTCGTCGTCGGCTACAATTTCTTCATCCTGGTCGCCGGCACCGGCTACCTGCTCGGGGTGACCCAGTCGAAGGAATATGCCGAACCCGAATGGTACGCCGATCTCTGGCTGACGATCGTCTGGGTGGTCTACCTGCTGGTCTTCCTGCTGACCATCATCAAGCGGAAAGAGCCGCATATCTTTGTCGCCAACTGGTTCTATCTCGCCTTCATCATCACCATTGCCGTGCTGCATCTCGGCAACAATCCCGCGCTGCCGGTCTCGGTATTCGGCTCGAAATCCTACGTTGCCTGGGCCGGCGTGCAGGACGCCATGTTCCAGTGGTGGTACGGACATAACGCGGTCGGCTTCTTCCTGACCGCCGGCTTCCTCGCCATCATGTACTACTTCATTCCGAAGCGCGCCGAGCGGCCGGTCTATTCCTATCGGCTGTCAATCATCCATTTCTGGTCGCTGATCTTCCTCTACATCTGGGCCGGTCCGCACCATCTGCACTACACGGCGCTGCCGGACTGGGCGCAGACGCTCGGCATGACGTTCTCGATCATGCTGTGGATGCCGTCCTGGGGCGGCATGATCAACGGCCTGATGACGCTGTCGGGCGCCTGGGACAAGCTCCGCACCGATCCGGTGCTGCGCATGCTTGTCGTGTCGGTCGCCTTCTACGGCATGTCGACCTTCGAAGGGCCGATGATGTCGATCAAGGTCGTCAATTCGCTCAGCCACTACACCGACTGGACCATCGGCCACGTGCATTCAGGTGCACTGGGCTGGGTCGGCTTCGTTTCCTTCGGCGCGCTCTACTGCATGATTCCCTGGCTGTGGGATCGCAAGGGCCTCTACAGCCTGAAGCTGGTGAACTGGCACTTCTGGACCGCGACGATCGGCATCGTGCTCTACATCTCGGCGATGTGGGTGTCGGGAATCCTGCAGGGCCTGATGTGGCGCGCCTACACCTCGCTCGGCTTCCTCGAATACTCCTTCATCGAAACCGTGGAAGCGATGCACCCGTTCTACATCATCCGCGCCGCGGGCGGAGCGCTGTTCCTGATCGGGTCGCTGATCATGGCTTATAATCTCTGGATGACGGTGCGCTCGGGCGAAGCGGAAGTGCAGTCGCCCGTTGCTCTTCAGCCGGCGGAATGAGGAGCGCAGAAATGTCTTTCTGGTCACGGCATCAAATCTTCGAAAAGAACTCGATTGTCCTGGTTGTGGGCATCCTGGTGGTTATCGCGATCGGCGGCCTCGTCGAGATCACTCCATTGTTTTATCTCAAGAGCACGATCGAGAAGGTCGACGGCGTCAGGCCGTACACGCCGCTCGAGCTGGCCGGGCGCAACGTCTACGTCCGTGAGGGCTGCTATCTCTGCCACTCGCAGATGGTCCGGCCGCTGCGTGACGAGATCGAGCGCTATGGGCACTACTCGCTCGCCGCCGAAAGCATGTACGACCATCCCTTTCAGTGGGGGTCGAAGCGTACCGGTCCTGATCTGGCGCGGGTCGGCGGCAAGTATTCTGACGAGTGGCACGTCACGCATCTGAATAATCCGCGCGCGATCGTGCCGCAGTCGGTGATGCCCGGTTACTCGTTCCTGTCGCAGACGGAAGTCGACGAGAGCAGCGTCGCGGCCCATCTGCGCACCAGCCGCGCCGTCGGCGTGCCCTATTCGGACGAGCAGATTGCCAACGCCGTCGCCGATCTCAAGGCGCAGGCGGATCCCGACAATCCCGGCGTGGATGCGTTCACCAAGCGCTATCCAAAGGCGGTCGCCCGCAATTTCGACGGCAAGAGCGGCGCGCCGACCGAAATGGATGCGCTGGTCGCCTACCTGCAGATGCTCGGCACGCTGGTCGACTTCAAGCTCTACAACGAAAAAGCCAATCTTCGCTGAGGCAGAACGATGAAAGCAATCCTCACGGCCCAAAACATTGCGTCGGACCTCGTCACGACGTTCTGGACGCCGATCTTCGTCGGCATCTTCATCGCAATCCTGACCTACGCCCTTTGGCCGCGCAACAAGGCCGTGTTCGACGAAGCGGCCAAAATGCCCTTGCGCGAGGAGTGAGCCGATCATGACCGAACACAGCGATATCGATCACGTCTCCGGAACGTCGACCACCGGCCACCAGTGGGATGGCATCAAGGAGCTCAACACGCCGCTGCCGCGCTGGTGGCTGATCACCTACTATCTGACCATTGTCTGGGCGATCGGCTACTGGATCGTCTATCCGGCCTGGCCACTGCTCTGGAGCCATACCACCGGCATCTGGAACTACTCGACGCGCGCCGATGTCGCGATCGAGCTCGCCAATCTGGAGAAGATCCGGGGCGACAAGATGGTGGCGCTTGGCAACGCCTCGCTGGAGGAGATCGAAAAGAATCCGGCCCTGCTGGCGCTGGCGCGTGCGCGCGGCAAGACGGTGTTCGGCGACAATTGCGCGCCCTGTCACGGCAGCGGCGGGGCCGGGGCGAAGGGCTATCCCAACCTGAATGACGACGAGTGGGTGTGGGGCGGCAGCCTCGACCAGATCATGCAGACCATCCAGTTCGGGGCCCGTTCGGGGCATCCGAAGGCGCATGAGGGCGCCATGCTGGCCTTCGGCAAGGACGGTATCCTCAAGAAGGACGAGATCGTCACCGTCGCCAACTACGTCCGGTCCCTCTCGGGGCTGCCGACCGCCGCCGGCTATAATGCTGCCGCCGGCGCCAAGCTTTTCGCCGACAATTGCGTCTCGTGCCATGGCGATGATGGCAAGGGGAACCAGGAACTCGGCGCGCCGAACCTGACCGACAAGATCTGGCTCTATGGTTCCGACGAGGCGACCCTGGTCGAGACCATCAGCAACGGCCGTTCCGGCGTCATGCCGGCCTGGGTGGGGCGGCTCGACCCGTCCACCATCAAGGCTCTGACCGTCTACGTACACTCGCTCGGCGGGGGTAAATAACCGCGGAGCGATGCTGCACCACCGCGTCGTTTGAGATGGATCAAACGCGGTTGCAAGGCCGGGTCTACAGTGAACGTCCCAGAGACCGACCCAGCGATGACCAGGACCGTGAACCCGACCGAACTCGAGCTTGACGACAACGCGCCGCTCTATGCGGCGCGCAAGAAAGTCTACCCGCAAAGCGTCTCCGGCACCTTCCGCCGGACCAAATGGGGGCTGATGGCATTCTGCCTCGGCGTCTATTACCTGCTGCCCTTCGTGCGCTGGAATCGCGGCCTCGGCGCACCGGATCAGGCAGTGCTGGTCGACCTGCCGAACAGCCGGTTCTATTTCTTCTTCATCGAGCTGTGGCCGCAGGAGGTCTACTATTTTACCGGCCTGTTGATCGTGGCCGCCCTGACGCTGTTCCTGATGAACGCGGTCGGCGGCCGCATCTGGTGTGGTTATCTCTGCCCGCAGACGGTCTGGACCGACCTGTTCTACGCCGTCGAGCGGATGATCGAAGGCGACCGCCGCGAGCGCATGCGCAAGGACGCGGCCAAGGGCACGATGAAGCTCGAGCGCTTCGCCGAAATCCTGCTGAAGCATTCGATCTGGCTGATGATCGCCTGGTGGACCGGCGGCGCCTGGGTGCTTTATTTCAACGATGCGCCGACCCTGGTGAAGCAGCTCGTCACGTTCCAGGCGCCGATGATCGCCTATATCTGGATCGGCATCCTGACGGCGACGACCTATATTTTCGCAGGCTGGATGCGCGAGCAGGTCTGCGTCTACATGTGCCCGTGGCCGCGCATCCAGGCCGCGC
>OEIU01000203.1_pt1 | contig 60161 bp, 55 predicted proteins | sample 1539221 | NCBI WGS metagenome assembly OEIU01 (sample SAMN03792071, study PRJEB22550) | activated sludge metagenome | feature: wastewater treatment plant; material: activated sludge; isolation source: Wastewater treatment plant of a petroleum refinery complex | place: Argentina: Zarate | collected... | reverse complement strand
TCGTTGGGGCGGCTTTGTTTGCTTTTCTTGGGGTTTTTCACCCGTTGGGGGTGGGGGGGGGGGGGGGGGAGGGCGGGTCAGCCGAGCTTCTTGCCGGTCAGCATCGCCGAGAGGATGTAGTCCATCGCCGAGGCCGCCTCCTTGGCCACCGGCGCCTGCTTGCGCGAACTCCAGACGGTCTCGGGACGCGCCTGAAGGATGAAGATGTTGCCGCCCGCGGGCAGGTCCTTGTCGACCGCCCACTCGATATCCATCGGGCGGCCGTAGTGCTTCTCGATTCGCTTGCCCATCCAGGCAAGTTCGGTGATCTCGTCGTCGATCAGCGACTGCACGCGCTGGCGCTCGAGCGGCACTTCGGTCGTCTGCGAGGTCTGCGTCTTGCGGTCGACGGTGACGCAAACGAGCTTCTGCGAGATCGTGCGGTCGATGATGTCGAGCGTGACCTTGTTGACGACGAAGTTGTCGGGCGTCACCTCGCCCGAGACGACCGATTCGCCGAACCCGAAATTCGAGTCGATGACGATCACCGAGCGGTCGCCGTTGGCGGGGTGGATCGTGAACATCACACCGGCGGTGTAGGCGTTGGCCATCTTCTGCACGCCGACGCTGATCGCGAGCTGCTCGTCGTCGAAGGCGTGCTTCAGGCGGTAGTCGATCGCGCGCGCGGTATACAGGCTCGAGATGCACTTGCGCATGTGGTGCAGCACCTCGTCGACGCCGCGCACCCACAGGTAGGTGTCCTGCTGTCCGGCGAAGCTCGCGTCCTCCAGATCCTCGGCGGTCGCGCTCGATCGCACGGCGACGGGCGCCGCCGGCAGGCCGCAGCGCAGCGACAGCTTGCGATAGCACTCGGCGACCTCGTCCTCGATGTCGCGCGCGAAATCGTGCGCCTCGATCATCGCGCGGATGCGCTGGCTCGCCGCCTCGAGCGCGTCGAGGTCCTGCATGTCGATGCCGGCGAGCATCGAGGCGACCTCGCGCGCGATGCCGGCATCGGCCATGAAGCGCCGAAAGCCCGCGGTCGTCAGCGCGAAGCCGGGCGGCACGCGAACGCCGGCGTGGATCAGCTCGCCGAGCGACGAGCACTTGCCGCCGACGAGCGGCACCGATTCCTTGCGACAGTCCTCGAACCAGACGACGAGCGGCTGCGCCGACGCTGCGTTCGCGACCGCCTTGGCCTGCATCGGCTGCATCGACGCGCCCATTGCCGCCGCCTCAGCGCGTGATGCTCACCGCGCCGGTCGAGCCGTCGACGCGGATCAGCATGCCGGTCTTGATGACCTTCGTCGCGTGGCCGGTGCCGACGACGGCGGGCATGCCGTACTCGCGGCAGACGATCGCGGCGTGGCTCATGACGCCACCGACGTCGGTGATGCAGGCGCCGATCTTGGCGAACGCCGGCGCCCACGACGGCGAGGTCGTCGGCGCGACGAGGATCTCGCCTTCGCGCAGTTCGCCGACTTCGCCGACCGTGCGGCACACGCGCGCCCGGCCTTCGACGACGCCGGGACTGCCGGCAAAACCCTTCAGCTCGGTAACGGTGCTCGGGTCGGCGACTTCCTGCACCGCGGCCCAGTCGGCGAGCGACTTGTTCGTCACGCCCCAGAGCACGATCGTGAACGGCTCCTGGATCACTTCGGGCGCGGTGCCGATTGCCGGCGGCGGGCTCCATTCCTGGAACTTCGCCATCACGCCCTTGCGCCATTCGATCTCGGCCGGCCAGGTTGTCGTGCCGCGCGGCGTGACGCCGGTTGCCCAGGCGGTGACGATGTCCCACAGCGCCGACTTGATCTCGTCGCGGCGCAACAGCCAGACATCCTCGACGTCCTTGATGACGCCGTGCTCCTTCATGATCGCGGCGACCTCGCGCATCTTGTTCCAGAACACCGAATGGAACCAGTGCTCGACGTAGAACAGGTGGTTCTCGACGTAGGGAAAGACGGTCTTCGCGCAGCCGAGCAGCTCGTCGAACTGCTTGAGGTCCTCGGGCTTGTCGATCAGCGCGCGGTACTCGGCCGTGATGCGGTCGCGCTCCTCGCGCACCTTCGCCGTCGGGCGGTCGATCGAGACGCCCTGCTTGAGCTTGCCGATATAGGTCGCGATACCCGACAGCGGCACATTCATGTGGTCGTTCCACGAGCGGTCGTGGTGGAACCAGCCGGTGCCGGTCGAGACGTTGAACCACGGCTCCTTCGCGAGCGACAGCGAGGTCAGCCAGTCGACGCCCTTGGGCGACTTCTTCAGCGCCTCCTCGACGACCGTCCACTGCGGGCTGAAGCAGATGATCTCGTCGACGCCGAGCTCGATGGCGCGCCGCGCGAGCTTCTTCAGCTCCTCGTCGGGCTGGTACATGATGACGTCGATGCCCGAGATCATCTGCGTCACGCGCTGCGCCGGGATGTTCGGGAACAGCTTCTGCGCGAAGTCGAGGAAGAAGACGTAGGCCGCGTAGCCGAGGTTGAGGAACTCGAAGTGGTACTGCCAGCACTTGATGCCGAGGTTGATCAGGTCGTCGTAGTTCTTCAGCAGGTGGTAGCCCTTGGATTCACCGATCGCCTCGGTGACGACCGACATGTCCTCCATCTCGGCGAGGCGCGGGATCTCGATCGCCTCGAGCTGGCGGATCGTCGCCTCCATCTTGACCTTCCACTTCGCCTCGAGCGCGTCCCAGTTCTTGTAGTAGTGGCCGGCGCGCTCCATGAAGTGCGGCACTCGGCTGCCGATCTCGGCGCCGTCCTTCACCGGCACCGGCGAGATATAGACGTAGCCGTTGATCATCCGGTGATCGACGCCGCGCACCGGCGGGACCATGAAGATGCGGTTGTTGAACTGCGAGAGGGCGAGGAACCAGGCCTCGTCCCAGATCGTGTCGAACGGATAGAGCGGCTCGGGGTAGTGCAGGCCGTCGTAGAACCAGAAGGTCTCCTTCTCGTAGGCGTTGCGCGCCGGGTCGTCGGTGACGAACTGGTACTGGTACGGATACATGCGCTCCCAACCTTCGGTGCCGGGAATGGTCTTGGCCTTGACGTCGTGCGGAACGGGGAACTTCATGCTGTGTCTCCAGGTTTGAGGGCGATCGCGCATCCCGGTCATGCGGCCGCGTGTCGCCCGGGGCGCCTCTGTATTTGCAAACGCCGTGCCAGTGCGTCGTGACGCGGCGCAGCATCGAGGCCGCTGCCGGGCGTCGAGCGTGGCGCCGTCGCGCAGCGGCCGAAGGCGGCGCGGGGCGGCGCTTGCCGGTTTGGTAAGTTGCGGCGATCGGCAACGCCGCGTTTTGATCAATTGATGAAGCGTCGATCCGGCGGATGGGGGTATCCACCCACGACCGCGCAGTGCTTGACACCTGTCAAAGCGCGGGACGCAGGACGGGTCTACAAGCGAACGCTGGCGACGAGGTTGGGGCCCCATGACGCAACTCCACAGCATTGCGCGCGCGGTGAGCGACGAGCTGCGATCGCGCATCCATTTCTGCCAGCGCACCGGCCAGATCTGGCTGCACGAGCACCGCATGCTGCTCGTGCACGCCGAAGCGCAGGCGCTGCTGCGCAAGGAGCTGATCGATACGCTCGGGCTCGAGCGCGCGCGCGGGCTGCTCACGCGCATGGGCTATGCGTCGGGGCTGCGCGACGCCGAACTCGCGCGCACCCGCTCGCAGGATGCGAGCGACATCGAAGCCTTCATGACCGGCCCGCGCCTGCACACGCTCGAAGGCATCGTGCAGACGATTCCGGTGCAGCTCGAGCTCGACCGCATGACGGGGCGCTTCTACGGCGAGTTCGTCTGGGAGAACTCGTGGGAGGGCCAGTGGCACCGCCATCACTACGGCGTGCACGACGAGCCGGTGTGCTGGACCCAGATCGGCTATGCCTGCGGCTACGCATCGGCATTCATGGGGCGGCCTATCCTCTTTAAGGAGGTCGAGTGCGCCGGCATGGGCAACCCGAACTGCCGCATCATCGGCCGCCCGGCGCAGGAGTGGGACGACGCTGCCGACCATCTGCGCTACTTCACGCCCGAGTCGATCGCCGACCAGCTGATCGAGCTGCAGACGCAGGTCGTCCAGCTGCGATCGACGATCGGCGACAAGGCCAACCTGCCGGGCGACATGATCGGCAATTCGCCCGGCTTTCGCGCCGCGTTCGACCTGCTGCGCAAGGCGGCGGCAAGCCAGATCACGGTGCTGCTGCTCGGCGAGACGGGCGTCGGCAAGGAACTCTTCGCTCGCGCGCTGCACGCGATGGGCGCGCGCCGCGAGCGGCCCTTCGTCGCGGTGAATTGCGCGGCGATCCCGGTCGAGCTCGTCGAATCGGAACTCTTCGGCGTCGAGCGCGGCGCCTATACCGGCGCCCAGGTCGCGCGCGCCGGGCGCTTCGAGCGCGCCGACGGCGGCACGCTCTTTCTCGACGAGGTCGGCGACCTGCCGTTCGCCGCGCAAAGCAAGCTGCTGCGCGTGCTGCAGGAGGGCGAGATCGAGCGCGTCGGCGACCACCGCACCCGCCGCGTCGACGTGCGCATCGTCGCGGCGACGAACGCCGAGTTGCAGCAGCGCGTGAAGGACGGCCGCTTTCGCGCCGATCTGTACTACCGGCTCAATCCGTTCCAGATCCGCATCCCGCCGCTGCGCGAGCGGATGGAAGACATCTCGCTGCTCGCCAAGCGCTTCCTCGAAAAGCACAGCGCGATCCACGCCAAGAAGCTGCGCGGCTTCACCGACAAGGCCAAGCGCGCGCTGCTGAGCTACGCCTGGCCGGGCAATATCCGCGAGCTGCAGAATATGGTCGAGCGCGGCGTGATCCTCGCGCCGAGCGGCACTCGCGTCGAGGTCGAGCAGCTCTTCACCTCGCCGGTGCTCGGCGCGCCGCACGGCGAGTTCGGGCTCGGCCTGGACGGCAGCCTGGACGAGCATCCGTGGGAGGCCGGCAAGGAGCTGTGCGAGGCCGTCTTCAACGGCGTGATGACGCTCGCGCAGGTCGAGGCGATGCTGATCGAGACCGCGGTCGACAAGGCGCACGGCAACCTCTCCGCCGCATCGCGCATGCTGGGTCTGACGCGCCCGCAGCTCGCCTACCGGCTCAAGCAGTTGCACGAGCCGGCAGCGGGCTGAGCGCATACCGGCAATCGCGATGGGCTTGCGGCTGCCGCCTGAAGTGGCCGGCTACCTCGCAGGCCAGCATGTGATGACGCTGGCGACGACGGGAGCCGCCGGCCCCTGGGCGGCGGCAGTGTTCTATGCGATGCAGGCAGACGATCTGATCTTCCTGTCGTCGCCGCAGACGCGGCATTGCATCGATCTCGCGCACGATGCGCGTTGCGCGGCGACGATCCAGGCGCAGCCCGGGGACTGGCGCTCGATCCAGGGTGTGCAGATCGAGGGCCGGGTCGACGAACTGGACGGCGCGGCGCTGGCGGCGGGACGCGAGGCCTATGCCGAGCGCTTCCCGTTCGTGCGGCCCGCGGGTGCGCCCGCCGCGATCGTTGCGGCGCTCGCGCGCGTGCGCTGGTACCGGCTGCGCGTCGCGCGGCTCTGGTTCATCGACAACGCGCGCGGCTTCGGCGACCGCCGGCAATTCGATGCATGAGCAGTCATAGACGCGCCACGTGCAGTGGGGATCGAAGCGAGCGAACGCGTCGAGGCGCCGACCGCGTCATGCGAAGAATTCGATCGAACGGAGGCGACGCGTGAGAACCGCGCCCGGATCCACCGCCGGCGTCAGCCCGCCTTCGCGCGCTGGCGCGCGACGAGCTGCAGCATGGTCGCGAGGGTGATCGAGCTGAACGTGGCCTTGGCGGTCTGGTCGATCTCGCCGAGGACGACTTCGAGAGCGCGGTCGACGGCGGTCGGCGCGTGCGTCTCGCCGCGCGCCGAGGCGGGCGTCGCGAAATCCTCGAACAGCTGGATCACATCCATCAGCGTCAGGCGCCGCGCATTCGCCGAGAAGCGGTATCCGCCGCCGACGCCGCGCACCGATTCGACGATATCGGCGCGCACCAGCTCGGCCAGCACCTTCGCCAGGTGATGCGGCGAGATGCCGTATTTGTCGGCGATCTCGGAGGCCGGGATGTGGCGGTTCGGGTCGGCGGCAAATTCGATCACGCTGTAGAGCGCGAGCATGGTGTTGACCTGCAGCTTCATCGGTCGCGCGTGCCGTTCGCACCCGGGGCCGGCGAAAGCTCCATCTCGAGCGGGATCAGCGCGCCGGCCATCATCCCCTGGCTGCGAAAGAACGACAGGATCAGCGTGTTCTCGCGCGACAGCAGCGTGCGCAACTGGCGCACGCCGGCGCGGCGGAACTTGGCGCTCATCGCGTCGAGCAGCAAGGTGCCGATGCCGCGCTGGCGGGCCTGCGGGTCGACGTCGATGGCGAAGACCCAGCCGCAGGGCGGCGAGCCGAATTCCCAGTCGCGCACTTCGCCGATCATGAAGCCGACGATGCGCTCGTTCGCGACGGCGACGAGGAAGTGGCGCTGGTCGCCGCCGACCGCGATGCCGTAGCGCCGGTAGATGCGCTGCCAGTAGGCGTGCTTCTCGATCCCGGTCACCTTGGCGTCGAGCGCGACCACCTCGTCGAGGTCGGCGCGGCGCGCCGCGCGGACTTCGACCGCATTGAGCGACCCTACGTCCGCGGCGGCGCGCATCGGGCGCCGCCGCGCGGGTTCGGTTGTCGGGGGAGGGGCTTCGGGTTTCGGCAAAAGCTTGTACCAGATCAAACTGATACCAGTATTCCGGTACCAGAATAGGTTTTCCGGGCGGATTCTAGCTCGGCACCGTCCGCGTTGACCAGATCGGCCAGGCGCATCGAAGCAAAGGAAGCGTGATGAAACCCACCCTCCAGGCCGGCTGCGAAAGCACCACCCGCTTCGAGGGGGCGCGCGGCCGGGCCGGTCGCCGGGCTTCGGCGTTCGGGTTCGGGGGCCGCGATCGATGAGCACGGCGACTGCCGTCAAGCGCATCCCGACCTACTGTTACCAGTGCGTCGCCGGGCCCGACCTGTTGACGGTCAAGGTCGAGGATGGCGTCGCGACCGAGGTCGCGCCCAATTTCTGCGCCGAAAACGTCCATCCCGGCGGCGGCAAGGTCTGCGTCAAGGCCTACGGCCTGGTGCAGAAGACCTACAACCCGAACCGGGTGCTCGCGCCGATGAAGCGCACGAATCCGAAGAAGGGCCGCGACGAGGAGCCGGGCTTCGTCGAGATCAGCTGGGATGAGGCGATGTCGGCGATTGCCGACAAGCTCAACGCGATCCGCGCCGAGGGCCTGCTCGACGCGTCGGGCTATCCGCGCGTCGCGGCGAGCTTCGGCGGCGGCGGCACGCCGCAGTTCTACATGGGCACCTTCCCCGCCTTCCTCGCCGCCTGGGGCGCGGTCGACATGGGTTTCGGCTCGGGCCAGGGCGTCAAGTGCTACCACTCCGAGCACCTGTACGGCGAGCTGTGGCACCGCGCGTTCATCGTCGCCGCCGACACGCCGAGCTGCAACTACCTGATCTCCTGCGGCAACAACATCGAGGCCGCGGGCGGCGTCGTCGGCGTCTGGCGCCACTCGAAGGCGCGCGTGCGCGGCATGAAGCGCGTGCAGGTCGAGCCGCACCTGTCGATCACCGGCGCCTGCTCGGCGCAGTGGGTGCCGATCCGGCCGAAGACCGACGCCGCGTTCTTGTACGCGCTGATCCACGTCATGCTGCACGAGGCGACGCGCGACAAGCTCGATCTCGAGCACCTCGCGCGGCGCACCAGTTCTCCCTACCTCGTCGGCCCGCACGGCTACTACCTGCGCGACCGCGAGACGAGAAAGCCCCTCGTCTGGGACGAGGCGGCCGGGCGCGCCGCGGTGCACGACGCACCGGGCATCCGCGAAGCATTGAACGCGAGCGTGACGGTCGATGCCGTCGAGATCGGCGCCGACGGCGACGTCCTCGGCGACGGCATGCTCGAAGGCCAGAGCGCGTTCGACAAGCTCGTCGCGCACATGGCGCCGTACTCGCCGGAGTGGGCCGAGCGCATCTGCGACGTGCCCGCCGCGACGATGCGCACGGTCGCCAACGAATATCTGTCCCACGCCTGCATCGGCCAGACGGTCGAGATCAACGGCCAGGTGATGCCATTCAGGCCGGTCGCGGTGACACTCGGCAAGACCGTCAACAACGGCTGGGGCGGCTACGAATGCTGCTGGGCGCGCACGCTGCTCGCGACGCTGGTCGGCGCGCTCGAGGTTCCCGGCGGCACGATCGGCACGACGGTGCGCCTCGTGCGGCCGATGGCCGGGCGCCACGAGAGCGTGCGTGCCGGCGCCGACGGGCTGCTGGACTATCCGTTCAACCCGACCTCGAAGGAGCAATGGTCGGCCAAGCCCAATATCCGCAACGCCTACAAGACGATGGTGCCGCTGACCGGCAACAACGCCTGGGCGCAGGCGCTCGGTCCGACGCACTTCTCGTGGATGTTTCTCGACAATACGCCGAAGGGCCTGCCCAAGGTCGAGCCGCCCGACGTCTGGTTCGTCTACCGCACCAATCCGTCGATCTCGTTCTGGGACACGAAGGGCGTCGGCGACAAGATCGCGCGCTTCCCGTTCGTCGTCGCCTTCGCCTATACGCGCGACGAGAGCAACCACTACGCCGATATCCTGCTGCCCGACGCGACCGACCTCGAAGGGCTGCAGTTGCTGCGGCTCGCCGCGACGAAGTACCAGGAGCAGTTCTGGGACCACGAAGGTTTCGCGCTGCGTCAGCCGGTCGTCGAGGCGCGCGGCCAGGCGCGCGACTTCAGCGATATCTGCACCGAACTCGCCGAGCGCACCGGGCTGCTCGAAAAATACAACGCGGCGATCAACCGCGGCACCTGCGGCGTCAGGCTCGACACCGAGTTCGGCGACTTCTCGCTCGACCCGAAGGTCGCGCACAGCCGCGACGCGATCTGGGACGCCGCGTGCAAGGCAGCGAGCGCCGAGCTGACCGAGGGCGCCGAGGTGCTCGGCCTCGAGTGGTGGAAGGAGCACGGCTTCAAGACCCGCCCGTTCCCGCGCGACCAGTGGTATCTGTACCCGACGATGGTCGCGCGCGGGCTGCGCTACGAGATGCCCTACCAGGAGCGCCTGAAGCGCGTCGGCGAGGAACTCGGCCGCCGGCTGCACGAGAACGACATGCACTGGTGGGACAAGCAGCTTGCCGAATACCAGGCGCTGCCGCCGTGGAAGGATTTTCCGGGCCTGTGGGAGCAAAGCGTCGTCACGCTCGGCGGCAAGGTGGACGACTATCCGTTCTGGCTCGTCACCGCGCGCAGCATGCAATACGCCTGGGGCGGCAATGTCGGGGTGCAGATGATCCGCGAGGTCGCGGGCAACGTCGCCGGCCACAACGGCGTCGTGATGAACCCGGCGGCCGCCGAACGGCTCGGCATCGCCGAAGGCGATCTGGTCGAGATCGCGACGCCGCGGCGCTCGACGCGCGGGCGGGTCGTGCTGCGCCAGGGCATCCGGCCCGATACGCTGCTCCTGATCGGCCAGTTCGATCACTGGGAGACGCCGCTGGCGAAGGATTTCGGTGTGCCGAGCCTGAATTCGCTGGCCGAGATGTCGCTCGAGCTCACCGATGCGACCGGCTCGGGCGCCGACCTCGTGCGCGTCAGCGTGACACGGCCCAAGGGAGTTGCGAGATGACGAAGTGGGCGATGGTCGCCGACCTGCGCCGCTGTGTCGGCTGTCAGACCTGCACCGCGTCGTGCAAGCACACGAACGCGACGCCGCCCGACGTGCAATGGCGGCGCGTGCTCGACATGGAATTCGGCGAATACCCGAACGTGCAGCGCGTCTTCGTGCCGACCGGCTGCCAGCACTGCGACGAGCCGCCGTGCATGGAGGTCTGCCCGACGACGGCGACAAAGAAGCGCCCCGACGGCATCGTCACGATCGACTACGACCTGTGCATCGGCTGCGCCTACTGCGCCGTCGCCTGCCCCTACCAGGCGCGCTACAAGACCTCGCGCGCGAGCTTCGCCTACGGCGAGGCGAGCGCGCACGAAACCCAGCGGCGCGACGATTCGCGCCTGAACGTCGCCACCAAATGCACGTTCTGCGTCGACCGCATCGACGCCGGGCTCGAGAAGGGGCTGACGCCGGGCATCGATCCCGAGGCGACGCCAGCCTGCGTCAACTCGTGCATCGCCCAGGCGCTGAGCTTCGGCGATACCGACAACCCCGAGAGCAACGTCTCGCAGCTGATCGCCGCCAACCAGAGTTTCCTGATGCACGAGGAACTCGGTACCGGGCCGAATATGCACTACCTCTGGGACAGCAAGGAAGACGAGGGCGCCGCATGAGACGCGAAAGAGGGGCCCCGCGCAGCGGGGATCGAAGCGATCGAATGCGGCGAGGCGCCGACGCCAAGGCGATTCGATCTGCTCGATCGTTCGGAGGCGCCGAATGAGCCGCGAAAGAGGGGCCCCGCGCAGCGGGGATCGCAGCGAGCGCATGCGGCGAGGCGCCGGCGCCAAGGCGATTCGATCTGCCCGATCGTTCGGAGGCGCCTCATGAGCTTCGGTCCCAACCCCTGGCACCAGAAGAGCTGGGACGCGCGCGCCGCCGGCAACTTCATCGGCGGCGGCGCCGGCACCGGGCTGATCGTCGCCGCCGCCTGGGGCGCGCCGGCCGGAATGACGCTGACGGTGATGCTGATCGCCGCCCTCGCGCTCGTCGGCTTCGGGCTGCTGTGCGTCTGGCTCGAGATCGGCCGGCCGCTGCGCGCCGTGAACGTCTTCATCAACCCGCGCACCTCGTGGATGTCGCGCGAGGCCTTCGTCGGCCTGTTCCTGTTTCCGGTCGGCGCAGTGACGGCATTCCTGTCCCCCGGCTGGCTGCCGGCAACCGTCGTTCTCGCGCTCGCGTTTCTTTACTGCCAGAGCCGCATGCTGCCGGCGGCGCGCGGCATACCGGCGTGGCGCGAGTCGTGGACCGGGGTGCTGATCGCATCGACCGGCCTCGCCGAAGGCTTCGCGCTGTGGGTCGCGGCGACGCCGTGGCACGGCGTGCGCTCGGCGGCGATGCTGGGCGTCTTCGCGCTGCTCGTGCTCGCGCGCCAGATTGTCTGGTTCGTCTATCGCAGCCGTCTGAAAGGGCGCATCGTCAGGAAGGCCGACGAGGCGCTTGCCGGGGCCGGGCGCTGGCTGCTCGTGCTCGGAACGATCGTGCCGCTCTTCATCGTCGTGGTGCTGCTCACGTCGCCGGCCGAATGGCGCGTCGGGCCGTTCGAGGTCGCCGCCGGCGTGCTCGCCTGGGGAGCCGGCGCGTGGCTCAAATTCGTGCTCGTCACGCGCGCCGCGTTCAACCAGGGTTTTTCGCTGCAGCGTCTGCCGGTGCGCGGCGTGCGCGCCTGAGGCGACGGAGAGTCGCCGTGGGCGCCGTCACCTGGTCCGTGATCGACGCGCTTGCAAGGAGCGCCGATCTTTACGCGTCGCAGGTCGAGACCCTGCCGCGCGAGCAGCTTGCCGGGCTGCAGCTCGACCGCCTGCGCGCGACGGTGCGCCACGCGATGGAGAACGTGCCGCTGCACCGCGCGCGGCTGCATGCGGCGGCTGTGCGGGCCGAGGATCTGCGCAGTCTCGACGACGTGCAGCGCCTGCCGTTCACGACCAAGGCCGATCTGCGCGACCACTATCCGTTCGGCCTGTTCGCGCTGCCGGTCGAGAGCCTGGCGCGGATCCATGCCTCGTCCGGGACGACCGGCAAGCCGACCGTCGTCGGCTACAGCGCCGACGACCTGTCGACCTGGGCCGAGCTGATGGCGCGCACGCTGCACTGCGCCGGCGCGCGGCGCGGCGACATCATCCACAACGCCTACGGCTACGGCTTGTTCACCGGCGGGCTCGGCACGCACTACGGCGCCGAGCGGCTCGGCGCGGTCGTCGTGCCGGTCTCGGGCGGATCGACCGAGCGCCAGATCGCGCTCATCACGGACTTCAAGCCGCGCGTGCTGTGCGCGACGCCGAGCTACGCGCTCGCGATCGCCGAACTCGCCGAGCGCCAGGGCGTGGACCTGACGAAAAGCTCGCTGCGCGTCGGCATGTTCGGCGCCGAGCCGTGGAGCCAGGCGATGCGCGCCGAGATCGAGGCGCGCATCGGCGTGCGCGCGATCGACAACTACGGCCTGTCCGAGGTGATGGGGCCGGGTGTGGCCGTCGAGTGCGAGCAGCAGGACGGCCTGCACGGCTGGGAGGATCACTTCCTGTTCGAGGTCATCGACCCCGAGACCGGCGTGCCGCTGCCCGAGGGCGAGGCCGGCGAGCTCGTCATCACGACGCTCACCAAGCAGGCACTGCCGGTGCTGCGCTACCGCACGCGCGACATCACCCGCCTCACGACCGCGCCGTGCGCCTGCGGGCGCACCCACCTGCGACTGTTGCGCGTCGCCGGGCGCAGCGACGACATGCTGATCATCCGCGGCGTCAATCTCTATCCGTCGCAGATCGAGGCGGTGCTCGTCGGCCGTCCGGGCCTGGCGCCGCACTACCAGCTCGTCGTCGAGCGCGCCGGGCACCTTGACGAGGTGACGATCGAAGTCGAGGCCGCGCCCGGCGTCGCGGCCGATGCGCATGCCGCGCTGGCGCGCGACGTGAAGCACCACGTCAAGTCGCTCGTCGGCATCTCGGCCACCGTGCGGGTGCTGGCGCCGGGGGAAGTGCCCCGATCGCAGGGCAAGGCGGTGCGCGTTCGCGACCTGCGCCCGAAAGGAGTCTGAAATGGCAAAACGTCTGCTGAGTCTGAACGTCAACGGCCGCGAGCACGATGTCGCGATCCACGACGGCGCGCTGCTGCTCGACGTCCTGCGCGACAAGCTGCAGCTCACCGGCACCAAGCAGGGCTGCGACGGCGGCGAATGCGGCGCCTGCACGGTGCTCGTCGACGACCAGCCGCGCCTAGCGTGCTCGACGCTCGCGGCACAGCTCGAGGGCCGGCGCATCGAGACCGTCGAGGGCCTGGCGCAGGGCGGCCGCCTGTCGCGCCTGCAGCAGGCGTTCCACGACAAGCTCGGCGCGCAGTGCGGCTACTGCACGCCGGGCATGATCATGGCGTCCGAGGGGCTGTTGCGGCACAACGCCCAGCCGAGCACCGACGAGATCCGCGCCGCGCTCGCCGGCAACCTGTGCCGCTGCACCGGCTACGTGAAGATCGTCGAGTCGGTGCAGTCCGCCGCCGGCCTGGAGGGCGGGCGATGAGCATCTTTGGACGGCGCCCCGGCGCGATCGGCGCGCGCACGCCGCTCATCGACGGTGTCGACAAGGTCACCGGGCGCGCCCGCTATACCGCCGATATCGCGGCGCCCGGCGCGCTCGTCGGGCGCATCCTGCGCAGCCCGCATGCGCACGCGCGCATCGTCGCGATCGATACGGCGGCGGCCTGCGCGCTACCCGGCGTGCATGCGGTCTGCACCGGCGAGGACACGCCGGTGCCGTTCGGCGTGCTGCCGATCGCGGAGAACGAATTTCCGCTCGCGCGCGGCAAGGTGCGCTACCGCGGCGATCCGGTGGCCGCCGTCGCCGCCGTCGACGAGGCGACCGCCGAGCGCGCGCTGGCAGCGATCGCCGTCGAATACGAAGTGCTGCCGGCGTACTACACCGCCAAGGCGGCGATGAAGGCCGGCGCGGTCGCGATCCACGACGACAAGCCTAACAACGTGCTGCGCGAGGTGCACGCCGAGTTCGGCGATGCCGCCGCCGGCTTTGCCGACGCCGACCTGGTGCGCGAGAAGACCTTCACCTTCGCCGAGGTGAACCACGCGCACATGGAGTTGAACGCGACGCTCGCCGAATACGACATCGAGCGCGACGGCGTGACGCTCAATACCACGACCCAGGTGCCGTACTACGTGCACCTGAAAGTCGCGGCCTGCCTGCAGATCGCCGAGTCGCAGGTGCGGGTCATCAAGCCCTTCCTCGGCGGCGGCTTCGGCGCGCGCACCGAGTGCCTGCACTTCGAGATCATCGCCGCGCTGCTCGCGCACCGCTCGCGCAGCGCGGTGCGGCTGCTGCAGACGCGCGAGGAGACCTTCATCGCGCACCGCGGCCGGCCCTGGACGCTGGTCAAGATGAGAATCGGCTTGAAGAAGGACGGCCGCATCACCGCGCTCGCGCTCGAGGCGACGCAGGCCGGCGGCGCCTACGCCGGCTACGGCATCATCACGATCCTCTACACCGGGGCGTTGATGCACGGCATCTACGACATCCCGGCGATCAAGCACGACGCCTGGCGCGTCTATACCAACCTGCCGCCGTGCGGCGCGCAGCGCGGTCACGGCACGGTCGATACGCGCGCCGCGTTCGAGGCGCTGCTCACGGACATGGCCGAGGAACTCGGCCTGGATGCGCTCACGGTGCGGCAGAAGAACCTGCTGCCGCAGATCCCGTACCGCACGATGTATGCGCAGAACGTGCTCAGCTACGGCCTGCCCGAGTGCCTCGAGAAGGTGAAGGCGGCGTCGGGCTGGAACGAGCGCAAGGGGCGGATGCCCAAGGGCCGCGGACTCGGCCTTGCCTGCTCGCACTTCGTCTCCGGCACCTCGACGCCCAAGCACTGGACCGGCGAGCCGCACGCGACGGTGCATCTGCGGCTCGACTTCGACGGCGGCGTGACCCTCCTCACCGGCGCCGCCGATATCGGCCAGGGCTCGAATACGATGGCCGCACAGTGCGCCGCCGAGGTGCTGCAGGCGGCGCTGCCGCGCATCCGCGTCGTCTCGGCCGACAGCGCGGTGACGCCGAAGGACAACGGCAGCTATTCGTCGCGCGTGACCTTCATGGTCGGCCGCGCGACGATCGCCGCGGCGACCGAACTCAAGACGCTGATGGTGAAGGCGGCGGCCGGCCGTCTCGAAGCCTCCGCGGACGATATCGAAGTGCGCGACGAGGCCTTCTTCGTCGTCGGCACCGACCGCGGCCTGAGCTGGATCGATACGGTGCGCGCGGCGATGATCGATACCGGCGCCGTCACCGTGAAGGGCACCTATACCTGCCCGATCGAATTCCAGGGCGACAAGAAGATCCGCGGCAGCGCGATCGGCGCGACGATGGGCTTTTGCTACGCGGCGCAGGTCGTCGAGGCCTCGGTCGACGAGATCACCGGCAAGGTCACGGCGCACAAGGTCTGGGTCGCGGTCGATGTCGGGCGCGCGCTCAACCCGCTCGCCGTCGAGGGCCAGACCCAGGGCGGGATCTGGATGGGCATGGGCCAGGCGCTGTCGGAGCAGACGCAGTACGAGGACGGCCGCATGCTGCACGGCAACCTGCTCGACTACCGCGTGCCGACGATGGTCGAAAGCCCGGATATCGAGGTCATCATCGTCGAGAGCATCGACCCGAACGGCCCGTTCGGCGCGAAGGAGGCGTCGGAGGGCATGCTCGCCGGCTTCCTGCCGGCGCTGCGCGAGGCGGTGCACGAGGCGAGCGGCGTGCGGTGCGACGAGTTTCCGCTCAGCCCGGATCGCATCATCGAGAAGCTCGACGCGAGGGTGGCCGCATGAACGCCTTGCACGACCTTCGCCTCGTTCGCCCGTCGTCGATCGACGATGCGGTGCGTGCGCTCGCCGAGGACGGCGCGCGGCCGCTCGCCGGCGGCACCGACCTGCTGCCCAATCTGCGCCGCGGTCTGGGCGAGCCGCGCAAGCTGGTCGATCTGGGCGCGATCGCCGGGCTCGCCGCGATCGAGTCCGGCGCCGACGGCGGCCTGCGCCTGGGCGCCGGCGTCACGCTCGCGGCGCTTGCCGGCGACGAGCGCGTGCGCAGCGGCTGGCCGGCGCTCGCCCACGCGGCCGGCCTCGTCGCCGGGCCGACGCACCGCGCGACGGCGACGCTCGGCGGCAACCTGTGCCAGGACACGCGCTGCATCTTCTACAACCAGAGCGACTGGTGGCGCGCCGGCAACGGCTACTGCCTCAAATATCGCGGCGACAAGTGTCACGTCGTCGTCAAGAGCGACCGCTGCTACGCGACCTATCACGGCGACGTCGCGCCGGCGCTGATCGTGCTCGGCGCCGCGGCCGAGATCGCCGGCCCGGGCGGGCGGCGCACGATCCCGCTCGCCGATCTGTTCGTCGAGGATGGCGCGTGCCGGCTGACGCTCGAAGCGGGCGAATGGCTGACCGGCGTCGCCGTCCCGCCGCCGGGACGCTGGCGCGCGGCCTACGAGAAGGCGCGCGTGCGCGACGCGGTCGACTTTCCGCTCGCCGGCATCGCCGTCGCGATGGAGCGCGACGGCGATCGCATCGCCGGCCTGCGCGTCGCGATCACCGGCACGAACTCGGCGCCGCTCGTCGTGCCGACCGACGCCCTCGTCGGTGCCGTGTGGGACGCTGCCGCCGCGCAGGCGCTCGAGAAGGCGGTGCGCGCCACGTCCAACGTGCTCGCGACGACCGTCGCCACGGTGCGCTACCGGCGCCGCGTGCTGCAGGCGCTGACGCGCAAGCTGGCCAGTGAACTTTGGGCCGGCAGCGATCGCGCCGCGACCCCCACCCGTTGAAGCGAGACCTTTCATGTACCGCATCGCCAAGGCCGAAAAGTTTACCGACCAGACCTTCCTGTGGGAGGTCGATGCGCCGGACGTCGCGCAGGCCGCGCAGCCGGGCCACTTCGTCATGCTGCGGCTGGACGATGCCGGCGAGCGCATCCCGCTCACCGTCGCGGACTTCGACCGCGAGCGCGGCACGATCACGGTCGTCGTGCAGGCGCTGGGCGCGACGACGCGCGAGATGCGCGACAAATACGCGGAGGGCGACGAGTTTGCCGATTTCGTCGGCCCGCTCGGCCTGCCGCAGCATATCGACCGCGTCGGCCACGTCGTGCTCGTCGGCGGCGGCCTCGGCGTGGCGCCGATCTTTCCGCAGTTGCGCGCATTCAAGGAAGCGGGCAACCGCACGACGTGCATCGTCGGCTTTCGCAACAAGGATCTCGTCTTCTGGCGCGACAAGCTGGGCCGATGGGCCGACGAGCTGATCCTGTGCACCGACGACGGCAGCGTCGGCCGCGAAGGCTATGTCAACGCCGCGCTGCAGGATGTGCTCGAGCGCGAGAAGCCCGACCTCGTCGTCGCGATCGGCCCGATGCCGATGATGCACGCCTGCGTCGAGACCTCGCGTCCGTTCGGCGTCAAGACCATGGTCTCGCTCAATACCATCATGGTCGACGGCACCGGCATGTGCGGATCGTGCCGCGTCACGGTCGACGGCGAGGTGCGCTTCGCCTGCGTCGACGGCCCCGATTTCGACGGCCACAAGGTCGATTTCAAGGAACTGCACGCGCGCCAGAAGCGCTTCAAGCGCCAGGAGCAGCAGGCCAACGACGACCAGGCGCACGTCTGCAGCCTGGAAGACCTGCTCGTCAAGCAGGGCAAGCGCACCTACAAGAAATATTCGGCGCTCGAACGGGTTCAGGTCAAGATGCCCGAGCGCGATGCGGCCGAGCGCTCGGGCTGCTTTCACGAGGTCAACCTCGGCTACACGCAAGCCGACGCGCTGCGCGAGGCCGAGCGCTGCATCCAGTGCATCAACCCGACCTGCATCGAGGGCTGCCCGGTGCGGATCGACATTCCGCGCTTCATCCGCCACCTGCTGCTGCGCGACCTGGAAGGCGCGGTCGACGCGATCCACGAATCGAGCCCGTTCCCCTCGGTCTGCGGCCGCGTCTGCCCGCAGGAGAGCCAGTGCGAGGCGCAGTGCGTGCTTCACAAGGCGAAGATGGAGCCGGTCGCGATCGGCCGCCTCGAGCGCTTCGTCGGCGATTTCGCGAAGCCGCTCGCCGAGCGGCAGGCGCCGGCCGAGGCGCCGGCCGCGCCGCCGCCGCTGCTCGGCCGTGTCGCGATCGTCGGCTCGGGGCCGGGCGGGCTCGCGGCGGCGGCCGATCTGGTCAAGCTTGGCGCCGACGTCACGGTCTACGAAGCGCTGCACGTCGTCGGCGGCGTGCTGCGCTACGGCATCCCGTCGTTCCGGCTGCCGCGCGACATCATCGATCGCGAGGTGCAGCAGCTGCGCGACCTCGGCGTCAAGTTCGAGACGAACAAGGTGATCGGCAAGACCTTCTCGGTCACCCAGCTCACCGAGGCGATGGGCTACGACGCGGTGTTCGTCGCGGCCGGCGCCGGCGCGCCGGCCTTCCTCGGCATTCCGGGCGAGTTCGCCGGCCAGGTCTATTCGGCCAACGAGTTCCTGACCCGCGTCAACCTGATGGGCGGCGATCGCTTCCCGTACCAGGGCACGCCGATCGGCGCCGGCGACAGCGTCGTCGTGATCGGCGCCGGCAACACCGCGATGGACTGCCTGCGCGTCGCCAAACGCCTCGGCGCGGCCGAGGTGCGCTGCGTCTACCGCCGCTCGGAGGCCGAGGCGCCGGCCCGCGTCGAAGAGCTGCGCCATGCGCGCGAGGAGGGCATCGAGTTCTCGTTCCTGCACGCGCCGGTCGAGGTGCTGCTCGACGACGAGGGCGACGTGCGCGGCCTGAAGGCGCAGAAGATGGCGCTCGGCGAGCCCGACGCCCGCGGCCGGCGCACGCCGATCCCGCAGGACGAGTTCGTCGAGTGGCCGTGCGACACCGTGATCTATGCGCTCGGCACGAAGGCCAATCCGATCGTCGGCCAGGCGACGAAGGGCCTGGCGCTCGACAAGCGCGGCTACATCATGGCCGACGACGATTCGCAGGCGACGAACCTGCCCGGCGTGTTCGCCGGCGGCGACATCGTCACCGGCGGCGCGACGGTGATCCTCGCGATGGCGGCCGGCCGGCGCGCGGCGCGCGCGATCGGCGCCTGGTTGACGCAGGGCAAAGCCGTCTGGCCACCGAAGCTGGACGATGCCGACGACGGCGCCGAAGGGCAGGCTGCGCCGCCCGCCGCGCCCGGCGCGGCGAAGGCAGCGGGCGCGAAGCCCGCGGCAGCGGCCAAGGCGAGCTGAAGGAGACACGCGATGAAGTGCCCCAAGTGCCACCGCCCGCTCGTCGACGAGGACGACGGCCCCTATATCTGCTGCGCCGACGCGCCGATGCAATGGCAGTGCGGCAGCTGCGGCAAGGTCAGCGAGGGTTTCGCCTTTCCGTACGGCCGCTGCCCGCAGTGCGGCGGCGAGCTGGCGCTGCGTGCGCCGCAGGAGGCGCACCCCGACGCCGCGTCGCTGACCGCGGTGCGCATGGCCTTCGAGATCGAGCTCGGCGGCCGCGCGTTCTATCAGCGTGCCGCCGCCGACAGCCACGACGAAGCATTGCGCACGCTGTTCAGCCGCTTCGCGGTGATGGAGGGCGAGCATATGGAGACGCTCTCGCGCCGCTATCACATCGAGGCGCCCGACGTCTCGGAGAGTTTTCGCATCGAGCTCGCGGCGATCTTCGGCGAGGTCGAGAGCCGGCCGCAGGATCCGGCCAACCTGTTCAGGATCGCGATCGCGCTCGAGAAGCGGGCCGCCGAGTTCTTCGCCTCGTGCGCGAAGAAGGCGCCGCCGGGATCGCCCGAGGCGCTTCTTTACAAGGAACTCGCCGCCGAGGAGCGCGACCACGCCTCCATCCTCACCACCGAGTACACGCGCTGGCTGGACGACAAGCCCGGCCTCTTCAGCAGCGATCCGCTCGTCGAGGCGGCGCACGCCGCGCGCCAGCCCGGCACCGCGCTCGTCGCGCTCAACGCCGCGGCCATCCTGCTCGACGGCCACGAGCCCGGCCGCATCGCGCTCGTCTGCGGCGACCAGGAGATCAGCTACGCCGAACTGCGCGACCGCGTCGCGCGCGCGGCGGCGGTCTGGCGCTCGCGCGGCCTCGTGCCGGGCGATCGCGTCGCGGTCAAGCTGTGCGACGGCATCGACTGGGTGGTCGCCTTTCTCGGCACGATCTGGGCCGGCGGCGTCGCGGTTGCCGTCAACCCGCACATACCGGCGCCCGAATGGCGCTATATCCTCGACGAGGCGGGCTTCAACGTGATCGTCGCCGAAACCGCGGCCGACACGCCCGAGCCTTGGAAGCAGCGCGTCATCCTCGTCGAGGAGGGGCGGCGCGCCGTCGCCGGCGCCGAGCCGATCCCGCCGCGCCTCGTCGACGAGGATACGCCGGCGTTCTGGGTCCACTCGTCGGGCACCTCGGGCAAACCCAAGGCGGTCGTCCACGCGCACCGCTTCGTGCGCGAGATCGAGCGCATCTCGCGCGAGCGCATCGGCATCACGAAGGAAGACCGGCTGTTCGCCAGCTCGCGCCTGTTCTTCTCGTATCCGCAGACGAACAGCCTCTACGCCGGGCTGAAGATCGGCGCGACGGTGATCCTCGATCCGCGCTGGCCGACCGCCGAGACGGTCGCCGAGACGGTCGCCGCCGAGCGTCCGAGCGTGCTCTTTTGCGTGCCCTCGCTGTACCGCAATCTGCTGCATGCCGGCGTCGCGCCGAGCATCGCCGCGGCCGGCGTGCGGCGCTGCGTCTCGGCCGGCGAGCCGCTGCCCGCGAGCCTGCGCGAAGCATGGCGCGAGGCATGCGGCATCCCGATGGTCGACGGCTACGGCGCGTCCGAGACGCTCGTGCTCGTCCTCACCGCGCTCGACGGCGACGACGGCCTGCAGGCGTCGCCCGGCGTCGAGGTGCGACCGGTGGATGGCGCGGCGGCGCTGTCGGGCGCGCCGACGCGGCTGTGCTTTCGCGCGCCCAGCGTCTCGCTCGGCTATCTCGACCGTCCCGCGGCGCAGGCCGACAGCTTTCGCGACGGCGCGTTCTGCCCGGCCGATCTGTTCGTCGCCACCGACGGCGGCGGCTGGCGCTTCTCGGGGCGCGAGGACTCGCTCGTCAAGATCAAGGGCCGCTGGGTCAACCTGGTCGAACTCGACGAGCGGCTCGCCGCCGGCACGCCGGGGCTCGTCGAATCGGCGGCGGTGATCCTGCCCGACGACGACGGGGTCGACGCGATCGCGATGTTCTTCGTCGCCGCCGCGGGCGCTGCAGACGGCGTCGAACGCGAACTGCGCCATCGCGCCGCGAGCCTGCCGCAATACCAGCGGCCGAAGTGGATGCATTGCATCGAGGCGCTGCCGCGCACCGCGACCGGCAAGCTGCTGCGCCGCAAGCTCGTCGAGCTCGTGCGGCCGGCGGCCTGAGGATCCGCGATGGGAGCGATGACCGAACTCGCGATCGCCGCGCCGCTGCTGCACGTCGAGCGCCACGGCCGGGTGCTCGCGGTGACGATGTCGCGCGCACCGGTCAATGCGCTGAACGACGAGCTGATCGCGCAGCTCGATGCCGCGGCCGATCTGGCGATCGCCGACGATGCGATCTCGGTGCTGCACATCCGCAGCGACCAGCGCGCCTTCAGCGCCGGCGCCGACCTCGCGCTGATCCGCGCCTGCTTCGCGACGCCCGAGGGGCCGGATGCGATGACGGCGGTCGTGCGCGACATGCAGCGGCTCTACGAGAAGCTCGAGGCGGCGCCGCTCGTGACGCTCGCTGAGATCGGCGCGACGGCCTTCGGCGGCGGGCTCGAACTCGCGCTCGCCTGCGATCTGCGCGTCGCGGCGCGCGAGGTCAAGCTCGGCCTGCCCGAGGCGGGCCTGGGCCTGCTGCCGGGCGCCGGCGGGACGCAGCGGCTCACGCGGCTCGTCGGGCCGGGCGTGACCAAGCGCATGATCCTCGGCGCCGAGATCGTCAGCGGCGAGGAGGCCGAGCGGATCGGCATCGTGCAGTGGTCGCGGCCGCTGGCCGAACTCGGGGCCTGGACCGCGGAACTCGCGACGCGCTATGCGGCGATGCCGAAGGCGGCGCTCGCCGCGAACAAGCGCTGCATCGCCGCGGCGACCGACTGCGCGCGCGACGGCTATGCCGAAGAGATCGCCGAGACGCGCACGCTCTACGACCACTCCGATACGCGGCGGCGCGTCAGCGCTTTCCTGGAGCGCGATTCGACGCGTCAGGGCAGGGCCGGCCAGGCCACGAATCCAACCCAGCACAGCAAGGAGCCATCATGACGCTCAAGGACAAGATCGTCGTCGTCACCGGCGCCGCTTCCGGCATCGGTCGTGCGGCAGCGCAGATTTTTGCCGACGAAGGCGCGCGCGTCGTCGTCGCCGATGTCGACGCCACTCGCGGCGAAGCCGCCGCGGCCGAGATCCGCGCCGAGGGCGGCAGCGCCGACTACATGCCGGTCGACATGACCGATACCGCATCGATCGACGCCTTCGCCGCCGCGGTGCAGGAGAAATTCGGCGCCGTCGACGTCCTCGTCAACGGCGCCGGCTGGGGCCGCACGGCGCCGTTCTGGGAGGGCACGCCGGACTTCTGGGCCAAGCTCGTCGCCCTCAATTTCGTCGGCCCGATGCAGCTGACGAAAGCGCTGCTGCCGGCGATGATCGAGCGCTCGAGCGGGCGCATCGTCAACGTCTCGAGCGACGCCGGGCGCGTCGGCAGCCTCGGCGAGACGGTCTACTCGGGCGCCAAGGGCGGGTTGATCGCATTCACGAAGTCGCTCGCGCGCGAGGTCGCGCGCTACCAGATCAACGTCAACTGCGTCTGCCCCGGGCCGACCGATACGCCGCTGATGGCCGCTGTGCCCGAGAAGGTGCAGGAAGGGCTGAAGAAGGCGATCCCGTTCCGGCGCCTCGCCAAGCCTTCGGAGGTCGCCGACGCGATCGTCTTCTTCGCCAGCGACCGCGCGTCCTACGTCACCGGCCAGGTCGTCAGCGTCAGCGGCGGCCTGACGATGGCAGGATAGACAATTCGAATACACCATCGACAGGAGTTCCAGCATGAAGAGCGTCCAACTCGCCGGCTACAAGGCGACCTATTTCGGCTACACGGTGAGCGGCAAGGTCGCGACCATCACCCTGAACCGCCCCGAGCGCAAGAATCCGCTCACCTTCGATTCGTACGGCGAGCTGCGCGACCTGTTTCGCGAGATGGTCTACGCGAGCGATATCAAGGCGATCGTCTTCACCGGCTCGGGCGGCAACTTCTGCTCCGGCGGCGACGTGCACGAGATCATCGGCCCGCTCGTCAAGATGGACATGCCCGAGCTGCTGCAGTTCACGCGCATGACGGGCGACCTCGTGAAGGCGATGCGCTCGTGCCCGCAGCCGATCATCGCCGCGATCGACGGCGTGTGCACCGGCGCCGGCGCGATGATCGCCTGCGGCTCCGACATGCGCCTCGCCACCGCGCGCAGCAAGCTCGCGTTCCTGTTCGTGCGCGTCGGCCTGGCCGGCGCCGACATGGGCGCCTGCACGCTGCTGCCGCGCCTGATCGGCCTGTCGCGCGCCGCCGACCTGCTCTACACCGGCCGCGTCGTCGGCGGCGAGGAGGCCGAGCGCTTCGGCTTCTACAACCGGCTCGTCGAACCCGACGCGCTGCTTGGCGCCGCCGACGCGCTCGCCAAGGAACTTGCCGACGGCCCGACCTTCGGCCACGCGATGACGAAGACGATGCTCTGGCAGGAGTGGAACTCGGGCCTGGGCGAATGCATCGAGGCCGAGGCGCAGGCGCAGGCGATCTGCATGCAGACGAAGGACTTCGAGCGCGCCTACCACGCGTTCGCGGCGAAGCAAAGGCCCGTCTTCGAAGGCAACTGATGACGGCGGCCGTGGTTCAATCGCGCCATGAGTGATCGAACCTACCTCTCCTGGCCGTTCTTCGACGACGGCCACCGTGCGCTCGCCGGCGAGCTCGAGGCGTGGTCTGCCGAGCGCCTGCCGGCGCTGCTGGCGCACGACGAGGCGAATCTCGACAGCGTCTATGCCTGCGTCGGCAATCTGGTGCGCGAACTCGGCCGCGCCGGGCTGCTGCGGGTCTGCGTGCCGGGTGCGTACGGCGGCGCGAGCGCCGGCGCGCGCGAAGGCATCGACGTGCGCTGCCTGGCGCTTGCGCGCGAGACGCTAGCCCGCGCCTCGGGCCTCGCCGATTTCGCGCTCGCGATGCAGGGCCTGGGCAGCGCGCCGGTGAGCCTTTTCGGCAGCGACGCGCAAAAGGCGGCGCTGCTGCCGGGCGTCGCGCGCGGCGAGCTGATCGCGGCGTTCGCGCTGTCCGAACCCGATGCGGGCTCCGACGTCGCCGCGATGAGCACGACCGCGCGGCGCGACGGCGACGGCTTCGTGCTCGACGGCGTGAAGACGTGGATCTCGAACGGCGGGCTCGCCGACCGCTATGTCGTCTTCGCGCGCACCGGCGACGAACCGTGCGGCGAGGGCAAGGAGGGCGCCGCGACAGGCCGCGGCTCCAAGGGCATCTCGGCCTTCCTCGTCGATGCCGATACGCCGGGGCTCGACGCGAGCGAGCGCATCCCGGTCATCTCGCCGCATCCGCTGGCGACGGTGCGCTTCAAGGGCTGCCGCGTCGGTGCCGATCGGCTGATCGGCCAGGAGGGCAAGGGCTTCGCGATCGCGATGGGCACGCTCGACCTCTTTCGCACCAGCGTCGGCGCTGCCGCGCTCGGTTTCGCGCGGCGTGCGCTCGACGAGGCGACGAGCTGGGCGCTCAAGCGCCGCATGTTCGGCCAGACGCTGGCCGATTTCCAGCTCACGCAGGCAAGCCTCGGCAAGATGGCGACTTCGATCGACGCTTCGGCGCTGATGGTGTATCGCAGCGCGTGGACACGCGACGTGCAGGGCACGCGCGTGACGCGCGAGGCGTCGATGGCCAAGATGTACGCGACCGAAGCGGCGCAGCAGGTGATCGACGCCGCGGTGCAGTTGCACGGTGGGCTGGGCGTCGTCACGGGCTCGACCGTCGAGCGCCTGTATCGCGAGATCCGCGCGCTGCGCATCTACGAGGGCGCGACCGAGGTGCTGCAGCTCATCATCGGCGGCAAGCATCTCGAGGCCGCGCGCGCGGCCGCGGCTTGAAGCGCGGCATGGCTGTCGCGAGCAGGCACGCGCCGTTGCGCGGCGCCGCGGCCTGAGGGGGAGCCCGCGATGCGCAAATGGCGGACCGCCGATGCCACGCATATCGACGTGCGCGGCCTGACCGCGCCGCAGCCGATGGTCGCGATCCTCAAGCTGCTGCAGACGGCCGCCGCGGGCGAGGCCTTCGTCGCCCACCTCGACCGCGACCCGCAGTTTCTCTATCCCGAACTCGCCGAGCGCGGCTGGCAGGCCGAGCCGGTGGCGGGCGAGGAGGGCGAGGTCTGCCTGCGCCTTTTCCGCGGCAAGTAAGGCGCGCGGCGTGACGCGCACCCAAAGCCGCACGAAGCCGCCGCCCGGCGCCTTCCTCGGCGGTGCCAAGGGGCGGCTGCTGCCGGCATCGATCCCGCTGCGCTTCTTCGGCGCGGCGGCCGTCTTTCACATCCTCGCCTGGTTCGCGCTTGCCGCCGGTGCCGCGCACTGGACGCAGTTCGGCGGCGGCCTGGGCTGGCCGCTCGCGTCGCTGCATCTGGTCACGCTCGGCGTGCTCGCGATGACGGCGATCGGCGCCGGCGCGCAACTGCTGCCGGTCGCGACGCGCCGCCCGGCGCCGGGCCATCACCTGCTCGCCGCGATCTGGTGGATCTTCACGCCCGGCGTCGCGGCGCTCGCGCTTGGCATGGGCTTTGCCATGCCGGCGTTGCTCGCGGCGGGCGCGGCGGCGGTCGCGGCGACGCTCGCGGCGTGGGGCGTGCTGATGGTCGGCAACCTGCTTGGTGCGCGCGGCATGCCGGGCGTCGTCGCCCACGGCTGGTCGGCGATGGCGTCGCTCGCCGTCGTGCTCATCTCCGCGCTCGCGCTCGCCGCGACCTGGCTCGGCTGGCCGGCGCCGGCGCGCGAGACGGTGCTCGGCCTGCATATCGTCTTCGCGCCGTTCGGCTTCATGGGGCTGCTGGCATTCGGTCTTTCGTACATCCTGGTGCCGATGTTCGCGCTCGCCGATGCACCGCCGGATCGCAAGCAGCTCGCATCGTGCGCGCTCGCGGTCGCCGCCATCGTGCTGGCTGCGCTCGCCGTGCCCGGCCTCCTTCCCGACGCGCTGCTGCAGGCCGCGCCGCGCGCGCCGCTTGCCCTGCGGCTCGCGGCGCTGCTGCTCGGTGCGGCGGCCGCGCTGCTGCATCTGCGCCTGATGCTCGCCGCGCTGCGCACCGGCATGCGTCCCGAACTCGGCCGCTCGTTCACCCTCGTTCGCATCGCCTGGGGCGGCCTGCTCGCAAGCCTCGCGGTGGCTGCCGCGATTGCGCTCGGCGCGCCGTGGCCGCGGCTCGCGCTGCTGTTCGGCCTGCTCGTGATCGGTGTCTGGCTGATGAGCTTCCTGTTCGGCATCCTGCAGCGCATCCTGCCGTTCCTCGCCTCGATGCATGGCGCGACCGGGCGGCGCGCGCGCACGCCGTCGGCGCTGACGCACGACGGCGCGCTGCGCGTGCACTTCTTCTGCCACTTCGGAGCGCTCGCGCTGCTCGCGCTCGCGATCGTCTTCGACAGCGCGTGGATCACGCTCGCCGCGGCCGCCGTCGGCAGCGCGGGGGCGGTCGCATTCGCGGTTTTCTTCTTCGTGCTGCTGCGGCGCATGCGAGCGCCGGTGCGTTGAGTTGGATCAAGCGCTTCGGCGCGACTCGCATGTAATCTGGTACGCGAATACCTTTATCGAGGATGGAATGAACTTTTCGCGCCAGGTCAGCCGCACGCTCGACGAGGAGCATCGCAACAATCTCGAACTGCTCGGCAAGGTCGAGCAAGCGCTCGCGCGCGCGACCAAGCCCGACGCCGCGCTCGATGGCCTGCTGCGTCAGTTCGCGCAGGCGCTGGATCACGATATCGAGCGCCACTTCCGCTTCGAGGAGGAGTCGCTCTTCCCGCGCATGGAAGAGGCCGGCGACGGCGATATGGCGGCCCTGCTCGTCGAGGAGCACGAGACGATCCGCGAGGTGGCGGCCGAACTGCTGCCGCTCGCGCGCGCCGCGGCCGAAGGCACGATCGACAGCGAAGGCTGGAGCGCGCTGCGGCGCAACGCGCTCGAGATGGTCGAGCGCCAGGTGGCGCACATCCAGAAGGAGACCGTCGCGCTGCTGCCGCTGCTCGACGATCTGCTCGACGACGATACCGACCGCGACCTGGCGTTTGCCTACGCCGAACTCTGATTGCACCGCGCTGGCCCGACAGCGCGAGGACCGAGCCCACCCCGACAGGAGAAGCGTGCCATGAGCGAGACCCTGACCCAGAGCCTGACGATCCGCGCGCTGGCGCGCAGCGACCTCGACGCCGTGGTGGCGATCGACGCCGCGATCGAGGGCCGATCGCGCCGCGCCTACGTCGAGCGGCGGCTGGCTGCGGCGCTGCGCGAACCGAAGCTGCATGCGCAGTTCGCGGCCTGCGGCGAAGACGGTCTGGTCGGCTATCTCCTCGCGCGCGTGCTGGAGGGCGAATTCGGCCGCACCGAGCCGGGGCTGCGCCTCGAGATGGTCGCGGTGCGCGCCGATGCGCGCGACCGCGGCGCCGGCCGGCGGCTGTTCGACGCCCTCGTGCAGTGGGCTGCGCGCCACGGGGTCGGCGATCTGCGCACCGGGGCCAGCTGGCGCGACGCCGGCATGCTGCGCTGGCTGGATGCGATGGGCTTCGAGCTTGCGCCCAATCTGGTCCTCGGGCGTGCGGTCGGCGAAGGCCTCGAAGCCGACGAGGAGCCGGATGCGATCTCGCTTCCCGAAGGCCGTGGCCCGGGCAACGAAATCGATTTCGGCGCCAACGAGGCGAACGACTTCGAGCGCATCGGCCGCGACCAGGCCGACGTGCGCGCGATGACGCAGGATGATCTGCGCGAGATCGTCCGCATCGACCGCGGCATCACCGGCCGCGACCGCACAGCCTATATCGGCGGCCGGCTCGCGGAGGCGATGGACGACTCGGCGATCCGCGTCTCGCTCACGGCCAGGATCGACGGTGCGATCGTCGGCTTCCTGATGGCGCGCGCCGACCTCGGCGACTTCGGCCGCCTCGAGCCGGTCGCGGTCGTCGATACGATCGGCGTCGACCCCGGCTACGGCGGGCGCGGCGTCGGCCATGCGCTCGTCGCGCAGCTGCTGGCCAATCTTCGGGCGCTGCAGATCGAGCGTGCCGAGACGGTCGTCGACGCGACCGATACCACGCTGCTGCGCTTCTTCTACAGCGCCGACTTCGTGCCGTCGCAACGGCTGAGCTTCGTCCACCGCCTGGGCAGGCAGGCGTAGAACGTGCGATGCTCGCGCCATGAGCTCCTTGCCCATCGATGACGAAGCGGTGCGCGACGCGCTGCGCAGCGTCGACGATCCCGAGGCGGGGATGAATATCGTCGACCTCGGCCTGATCTACGAGATCGCGGTCGAACCCGCCAGGGTGGCGGTCGAGATGACGATGACGACCCAGGCGTGCCCGATGACGGACATGATCATGGCGCAGGCGCGTGCGGCGATCGAGAGCGTCGCGCCGCCCGGAACCGAGGTCGAGTTGCGTCTGGTCTGGGATCCGCCGTGGACGCCCGACAAGATGAGCGGCATGGCGCGCGAATTCTTCGGCTGGAAGCTCTGATGCCGAATGGCGGGCGCCCGGGCGGCCTGCCGCCGGCGTGGCGCGTGCCGCTCTTGATCCTCGGTTTCATCGGCCTCTTTGCCGGTCTCGGCGCCGGGCTCGCGCGCCTGGCGTGGCCCATGCCGCTGATCGTCGCGGCGGCGGCGCCGCTGCACGGCACGCTGATGGTGAGCGGCTTCTTCGGCGTCGTCATCTCGCTCGAGCGCGCGGTCGCGATCGGCCGGCTCTGGGCCTATGCCGGGCCGCTCGCGGCGGGGCTGGCTACCGGCGCCGCGCTGCACGACGCGATCGTGGCGGCGGCCGTGCTGTACGTCGCCGCGAGCGCGGTGCTGCTCGCCGGGTCCGCCGATATCGTGCGACGCCAGCGCGCGCTCTTCACGCTGACGATCGCGGCCGGTGCTGCCGCCTGGCTCGTCGGCAACCTGCTGTGGGCGTTCGGCGCGCCGATGCCGACCGTCGCGCCCTGGTGGCTCGCCTTCCTGATCGTCACGATCGCCGGCGAGCGGCTCGAACTGTCGCGCTTCATGCCGCCGTCGAAAGCGGCGCAGCGCCTCTTCGGCGCGGTGCTCGCCGCGATGCTCGCCGGGCTCGCTGCTTCCGGATACGCCTGGGGCGCGCAGCTCTTCGGCGCCTCGCTCGTCGCGCTCGCGGCGTGGCTCTTCAGGCACGATATCGCGCGCCGCACGGTGCGCCAGAAGGGCCTGACGCGGTTTATCGCGATCTGCCTGCTGTCGGGCTACGTGTGGCTGGCGGTCGGCGGTGCGGTGATGCTCTTCGCGGGCGGCCTCGCGCAGGGCCGTGCGTCGTACGACGCGGCGCTGCACGCGCTCACGCTCGGCTTCGTCTTCGCGATGGTCTTCGGCCACGCGCCGATCATCTTTCCGGCCGTGCTGCGCGTCGCCGTGCCGTATCACCCGCTGTTCTACGCGCCGCTCGCGCTGCTGCACGCCGGGCTCGCGCTGCGCATCGTCGGCGATGCCACGGACGGGTTCGAGGCGACGCGCTGGGGGGCGATGCTCTCGGCGCTCGCGCTGCTCGCATTCATCCTCGATACGATCGCGGCGGTCGTGCGCGGGCAGCTTGCGGCGCGCCGCTCGCGACCGTAAGCCCGCGCGGCACGCACCGCGCAGGCGACCTCAGCTCGGCGCGATGCCGCCCACCTCTTCGGCGCGTGTCTCGCGCGCCAGTTCGGCGTGCAACGCGACGACGCCGCCGATCACGATCAGCGCCGGCGCGCGAACCGCGCGCACGCGGGCGAGCGTCGGCAGCGTCGCGAGCGTCCCGGCGACGGTGCGCTGGGTCGGCAGCGTGACGTTTTCGATCACCGCCGCCGGCGAGTCGGCCGCCAGGCCGTGGCGCACGAGTTGCTCGCAGACGATAGGCAGCGTCGCGACGCCCATGTAGATGACGACCGTCTGGTGCGGCCGGGCGAGGCTCGCCCAGTCGAGATCCAGCCCGCGGCCGCCTTTCTCGTCGCGCAGATGGCCGGTGACGAAGACGACCTGCGTCGCGTGGTCGCGGTGCGTGAGCGGAATGCCGGCATACGCCGCCATGCCTTGCGCCGCGCTGATGCCGGGAATCACGACGAAGGGAATCCCCGCCGCGGCGAGCGCCTGCGCCTCCTCGCCGCCACGGCCGAAGATATACGGGTCGCCGCCCTTCAGGCGCAGCACCGAGCGGCCCGACCTGGCGATGCGCACCATCAGTTCGATGATGCCGTCCTGCGTCAGCACGTGATGCCCGCTTTGCTTGCCGACATAGATCAGGTCCGCCTGCGGATTGACGAGCTCGAGCACCTTCTTCGAGACGAGCTTGTCGTAGAGGACGAGGCGCGCTTCGGCCAGTGCGCGCGCCGCCTTCAGCGTAAGCAGTTCGGGATCCCCCGGTCCGGCGCCGACGAGGGTGACGGTTGCCGGCAGGCGGCTGGCGCCGTCGTCCAGCGGCGAGAAGAAGCGCGTTTCGTCAAGCGTGGTCATGGAGGCCGTTTCTATGCACAGACTGCGGGGTGACGTTGATGCAACGCAACAAAACGATTCTCGGAACAGGAAGCGCCGACTGTCCTTGACCTACTTCAAGGCTGGGCATGCTGCTCCGGCCGACGATAGCCACGCTCGCGACGCCGATCCCAGCCAGCGCCGAGCCCGCCCGAGAGGGCAGATTTTTGGTCCGCCGAATTCCGAACCCGCTGCCAGCAAGAGGAAAGAACTCATGAACATACCGCACCCAGCCCGACTCGCCGCGCTTGTATTGGCGGCGGTGTCGCTCGTAGCCAACGCGCAGAACAAGCCAGCCCCGGCAGCGTCCGCGGCGGGCGCCGAATCGGCCGCCAAGGCCGAAGGCGAGAGACACATCACGGCGCCCGAGGCCGCCTACCAGGGTGCGGCGTCGCCGCTGGCCAACGAGCCCATTCATCCGAACGCGAACCCGAATGCGCCGAAGATGACGGAGGCGGAGTTCGAGATCGGGCGCAAGGTCTACTTCCAGCGCTGCGCGGGCTGCCACGGCGTGCTGCGCAAGGGCGCCACGGGCAAGCCGCTGACCCCCGACATCACGGTACCGAAGGGCACGGACTATCTCAAGGTCTTCATCGCCTACGGCTCGCCGGCCGGCATGCCGAACTGGCTGACTTCGGGCGAGATGGACGAGAAGACGGTCGACATCATGGCGCGCTACGTGCAGCAAGAGCCGCCGGTGCCGCCCGAATTCGGCCTGGCCGAGATGAAGGCGACCTGGAAGGTCATCGTGCCGCCGGAGCAGCGGCCGAAGAAGAAGATGAACAACTACAACCTCGACAACATCTTCTCGACGACGCTGCGCGACGCCGGCGAGGTGGCGCTGATCGACGGCGACACGAAGGAGATCATCAACGTCATCAAGACAGGCTACGCGGTGCACATCTCGCGCGTGTCGGCCTCGGGGCGCTACCTGTTCGTGATCGGGCGTGATGCCAAGATCAACATCATCGACCTGTGGATGGAGAAGCCCGACAACGTGGCCGAAATCAAGATCGGTCTCGAGGCGCGCTCGGTCGACACCTCCAAGTCCAAGGGCTACGAGGACAAGTACGCGATCGCCGGCGCCTACTGGCCGCCGCAGTATGTGATCATGGATGGTTCGACCCTTGAGCCCAAGCGCATCGTCTCGACGCGCGGCATGGTCGTGGGCACGCAGGAGTTTCACCCCGAGCCGCGCGTGGCGGCGATCGTGGCCAACCATCACAAGCCCGAATTCATCGTCAACGTCAAGGAAACCGGCAAGATCCTGCTCGTCAACTACAAGGATCTGACGAACCTGACGACGACCGAGATTCCGGCGGCGCGCTTCCTGCATGATGGCGGCTTCGATGCCTCCAAGCGCTACTTCCTGATTGCGGCCAACAACAGCAACAAGGTGGCGGTGGTCGATACCAAGGACAGCAAGCTGGCGGCGCTGGTTGATGTCGACCAGATCCCGCACCCGGGCCGCGGCGCCAATTTCGTGCATCCGAAGTTCGGGCCGGTCTGGGCCACCGGACACCTGGGCAGCGAGAAGGTCGCGCTGATCGGCACCGATCCGTCCAAGCACAAGGACCAGGCGTGGAAGGTCGTGCAGATGCTCGACGGGCAGGGTGGCGGCAACCTGTTCATCAAGACGCACCCGAAGTCGCAGCACCTGTATGTCGACACCCCGCTCAACCCCGAGGGCAAACTCTCTCAGTCGGTCGCCGTCTACGACATCAAGAACCTCGACAAGGGCTTTACCGTGCTGCCGATCGCCGAATGGGCGGGCCTGAAGGACGACGGCGCCAAGCGCGTCGTGCAGCCCGAGTACAACAAGGCCGGCGACGAGGTCTGGTTCGCGGTGTGGAGCGCCAAGGACAAGGAGAGCGCGCTCGTCATCGTCGACGACAAGACGCTCAAGCTGAAGAAGGTGATCAAGGATCCGAGGCTCATCACGCCGACCGGGCACTTCAACATCTATAACACTCAGCACGACATATATTGATCGGGACGAAGCAGGCCGCCGGTTGTATGCTGGCGTGCTTGCTCGACAAGCGAGGATGCCCGGCAGCGCCGGGCCGTTGACATAAGACATTCCCTTCGAACAGGACTCATCCGAACATGAAGACTCTGCTTCCAATCACCGCCGTCGCGCTTGCCGCGTGCTTCGTGACGGCCGGCGCGCGCGCCGCCGATACCGAGGCGATGAAGAAGGCCGGTTGCCTGGCCTGCCATGCCGACGACAAGAAGATCGTCGGCCCGTCGTACAAGGACGTCGCGAAGAAATATGCCGGCCAGCCCGATGCGGTGGCCAAGCTGATGGAGAAGGTGCGCAAGGGCGGCTCGGGCGTCTGGGGCCCGGTGCCGATGTCGCCGAATCCGCCGGACAAGATCAGCGACGCCGACTTGAAGGTCGCGGTCCAGTACATCCTCAGCCTGAAGTAGCTCTGATCGCTTGAAGCGTTCATGCGTCCCCGGCCGCTGTCGGCGCTCGCCGCGGCACTCCTCGCGGCCGGCGCGGCGCAGGCGAAGGTGACGCCGGAGCCCCTGCGGGCGTGGGTCCAAACCGGGCGCGGGGACTGGGGGGCCTGTCGCGGCTTTCACCACCCCGGGGGGCTCGGCCCGCCGCTCACGCCGCAGGCGCTGGCCGATCGCACGATAGCTTCGATCGTCGCGACGACCCTGCATGGCCGGCCGGGCACCCCGATGCCGGGCTGGAAGTCGATGCTCAGCGAGTCCGACGCGCTGTGGATCGCTGAGCGGTTGCGCGCCGGATTTCCCGACGAACCCAAGGTGACGAAGTGATGCGCTCCCTCTTGTCGCGGGCGACGGGATGGGCGGCGTGGCTGCTCGTCGCGCTGCTGCTCGCCGCTTGCGCCAGCGCGCCGCCTCCGGCAGTCGGCAGCGGCGACCTTGGCGTCGTCATCGGTCGCGCCGACGGCACGCTCACGGTCGTCAATACGAGCCAGATGCGTGCGCTGGGCCGCATCGACGGGCTCGGCGATCTTTCGCATGCATCGGTCGTCTACGGGCGCGACGGCGCGACGGCCTATGTCTTCGGGCGCGACGGCGCGCTGACCAAGGTCAATCTGCTGACGCGGACCGTCGAGGGCCGCGTGCAGCAGGCCGGCAACAGCATCGGCGGCGCGATCTCGCAGGACGGCAGGCTCGTCGCGGCGCAGAACTACGTGCCGGGCGGCGTCAAGGTGTTCGATGCAAGGACGCTCGAACTGGTCGTCGACATACCGGCGACCTTCGCCGCGCCCGACGGCACGATGAAGCCATCGCGCGTCGTCGGCCTCGCCGAGCTGCCGGGCAAGCGCTTCATCTTCTCGCTGTTCGACGCCGATCAGATCTGGATCGCCGACCTGTCGCAAGCCGGCCCGCCCAGGCTCACGAAATTTACGCAGGTCGGCCGCCAGCCCTACGATGCGCTCGTCACGCCCGACGGCCGCTTCTATATCGCCGGCCTGTTCGGCGAAGATGGCCTCGCGATGATCGACCTGTGGGATGCGCAGCCGAAGGTGCGCCGCATCCTCGCCGGCTACGGCCGCGGCGAGACGCCGCTGCCGGTCTTCAAGATGCCGCACCTGCGCGGCTGGGCGGTCGCCGGGCGCCACGCCTGGCTGCCGGCGATCGGCCGCCACGAGGTGCTGGTCGTCGATACCGAGAGCTGGCAGGAGGTGGCGCGCGTTCCGGTCGCCGGCCAGCCGGTCTTCGTCATGGCACAGCCCGACGGCCGCCAGGTGTGGGTCAATTTCGCGGTGCCCGACTATCACCGCGTGCAGGTGATCGATACGACGGCGCGCAAGGTCGTGAAGACGCTCGAGCCCGGCGCCGCGGTGCTGCACATGGAATTCACGCCGAAGGGCGAAGCGGTCTGGATGTCGTCGCGCGACGCGAACCGCGTCAGCGTCATCGATACGGCAAGCTTCGAGACGCTGGCGACGATCGACGTCAACGCGCCGAGCGGCATCTTCTTCGCGAGCCGCGCGGCGCGCCTCGGCCTGTGATGGACATGCCTGCCGCAGCCCTGCCCGCGGCGCGCGAAACGCGCGCCCTGCTCAACGCCTGGCAGCGCGACCTGCCGCTCGTGGCCAGGCCCTACGACGCGCTCGGCGCACCGCACGGCCTGAGCGGTGCGCAGGTGCGTGCCGTGCTGCAGCGTGCGCTCGACGGCGGGCAGGCGAGCCGCATCGGCGCCGTATTCGGCGTCGGCGCGGGCGGCGCGGGCATGCTCTGCGCGCTGCGCGTGCCGGCCGGCGAGCTGGAACGCGTGGCACGGATCGTCGATGCCGAGCCCGGCGTCAACCACAACTATGCGCGCGAACACGCCTTCAACCTCTGGTTCGTCGCGACCGCGACCGATGACGCGCGTCTGCAGGCGAGCGTGGACCGCATCGAGCGCGCGACCGGGCTCGCGGCATTGCGATTGCCGATGCGCCGTGCCTACCGCATCGACCTCGGCTTCGATCTGGACGGTGCCGACGACGCCGCACCGCAGGCGGCACTGCCGGTCACGCCTGTGAGCGACGCGCTGCGCCCGCTCGCGGCGCGTCTCGAGCAGGGGCTGGCACTCGTCGAGCGGCCGTTTGCGGCGCTCGGCGCGCCGCTCGGCCTGACCGAGGCCGAGGTGATCGCCGCGCTTGCCGAGTGGTGCGAGCGCGGCACGCTGCGCCGGCTGGGCGTCGTGCTGCGCCACCACGAATTCGGCATCAGCGCGAATGCGATGACGGTCTTCGAGCTGCCGGAATCGGAGGTCGACGCCGCCGGCGAACGCCTCGCGGCGCAGCCCGGCGTCACGCTGTGCTATCGGCGCGAAAGCGCGCCGGGCTGGCCGTATACGCTTTACTGCATGGTGCACGGCCGCGAGCGCGGCGCGGTGCGCGCGCTGATCGACGCCGCGCTGCGCAATGCGGGGCTCGCCGACCGGCGCCATGAGGTGCTCTTCAGCACGCGCCGCTTCAAGCAGACCGGCGCGCGCTACTTCAGCGAGCCGGCGTCGTGACCGCATGCGCCGATGCCGGCCAGACCGCCGCGACGGCTGCGGCGCCGCTGGATGCGACCGACGCCTTGCTGATTCGTCGCCTGCACGGCGACTTCTCCCTGAGCGATACGCCATTTGCCGATGTCGGCGCCGAGCTCGGCCTCGCCGAGGCGGACGTCCTCGCGCGCCTGCGGCGCATGCTGGCCGAAGGCGTGCTGTCGCGCTTCGGGCCGCTGTTCCAGATCGAGCGCGCCGGAGGGCAGTTCGTGCTCGCCGCGCTGCAGGTGCCGGAGGATCGCTTCGACGCCGTCGCCGGGATCGTCAACGCGCTGCCCGAGGTCGCGCACAACTACCGGCGCGAACACGCCCTCAATATGTGGTTCGTCCTTGCCTGCACCTCGCCCGACGAAGCACGCAAGGCCTGCGCGCGCATCGAGGCCGCGACCGGATTGCACGTCTTCGCATTTCCGAAGGAGAAGGAATTCTTCGTCGAACTGCGGCTGCCTGTCTGAACGCCTGTTCGCGATGCTCACCGCCTTCGATCGACGCCTGATCGCCGCCACCCAGGCCGGCCTGCCACTCGTCGCGCGGCCGTACGACGCGGTCGGCGCGCAACTCGGCGTCAGCGGTGCGGTCGTTCGCGAGCGGCTCGAGGGCATGCTGCGCGAAGGCCTGGTGCGCCGCATCGGCGCGGTGCCCAACCACTACCGGCTCGGCTATACGGCCAACGGCATGACGGTGTGGGACGTCGACGATGCGCGCGTCGACGAACTCGGCGAGAAGGTCGGCGCGCTCGGCTTCGTCTCGCACTGCTACCGCCGGCCGCGTGCGCTGCCGCAATGGCCCTACAACCTGTTCGCGATGGTGCACGGCCACAATCGGCCCGAGGTCGAGCGCCAGGCGCTGCAGATCCACAGTCTGCTCGCCGAAGCCTGCCGCGGCGCCGACATCCTCTACAGCAGCCGCATCCTGAAGAAGACCGGGCTGCGTCTGCCGCACACGGAGTAGACCCCCATGTTTCGCATCTCCCAGTTCATGCGCGAGCTCGCCGCCGCCGAACGCGACGGCGCCTATCCGGCAGCCAGCACGCGTCGCGCCAGCGGCCCGGTCGTGATCTGGAACCTGATCCGCCGCTGCAACCTCACCTGCAAGCACTGCTACGCGCTGTCGGCCGATCACGACTATCCCGGCGAGCTGACGAACGCCGAAGTGAATGCCGTGATGGACGACCTGAAGGCCTTCGGCGTGCCGGTGCTGATCCTCTCCGGCGGCGAGCCGCTGTTGCGGCCGGACCTGTTCGAGATCGCGGCCCGCGCGAAGGCGATGAAGTTCTACGTCGGCTTGTCCAGCAACGGCACGCTGATCGACGCCGCGATGGCCGATCGCGTCACGGCGCAGGGCTTCGACTACGTCGGCATCAGCCTCGACGGCCTGCGCGCGACGCACGACAAGTTCCGCCGCAAGCAGGGCGCGTTCGACGCCTCGCTCGGCGCGGTGCGGCTCTTGCGCGAACGCGGCGTGAAGGTCGGCCTGCGCTATACGATGACCGACATGAATGCCGCCGACCTGCCCGACCTGATGCAGCTGATGCACGACGAGGGCGTCGACAAGTTCTACTTCTCGCATCTCAACTACGCCGGCCGCGGCAATATCCACCGCGGGCGCGACGCGCATTTCGCGGCGACGCGCGCCGCGCTGGATCGCTTGTTCGACGCCGCCTGGCGGGCCGCGGTCGAGGGCCGGGAGCTCGAATACGTCACCGGCAACAACGACGCCGACGGCGTCTATCTGCTGCTGTGGGTGCAGCGCCACCTGCCGCACTGGGCGGATGCCGTGAAAGCGCGGCTCGAGGCCTGGGGAGGCAACGCCTCGGGCCTGTACGTCGCGAATATCGACAACGTCGGCCATGTCCACCCCGACACGATGTGGTGGCACTACGACCTGGGCAGCGTGCGCGAGCGGCCGTTCTCTGCGATCTGGTCGGATACGAGCGATCCGCTGATGGCGGGCTTGAAGCGCCAGCCGCGCGCCGTAACCGGCCGCTGCGGCACCTGCGTGCATCTCGCGATCTGCGGCGGCAATACGCGCGTGCGCGCCCAGCAGGTGACGGGCGATCCGTGGGCCGAGGACCCGGGCTGCTATCTCGACGATGCCGAGATCGGCCTGACCGGAGCGCAGGCGAATGCAGCGCGCGTGACGACGACGCCGTATCGCGAGCGCCAGAGCGTCGCCCCAGCCTGATGACGATGTGGCCGATGCGCGCGATGATCCTGCGCGCGGCGCTCGCCGCCGCCATCGTCTTTGCCGGCTTCGGCGCGGCGCAGGCGCAGGCGCCGTCAGCCGCGGTCCCGGCGCATGCGGCCGCTTCGTCCGCACCATCGCACGCGGACGCGCTCTACCAGGAGCACTGTGCCGCCTGCCACGGTGCGCAGCGCACCGGCGCGATGGGTCCGGCGCTGCTGCCCGAGAGCCTCGAGCGCCTGCGCAAGTCCGAGGCGGCGAAGGTGATCGCCGAGGGTCGCGTCGCAACCCAGATGACGGGCTTCGCCGACAAGCTCGATGCGGCGCAGATCGCGGCGATCGCCGACTGGATTTACACCCCCGTGTCGCCGCCGCCGCGCTGGAGCGAGGCCGACATTCGCGCCTCGCGTGTCGAAACGCCCGGCGCGCGCGATCTGCCGGCGAAGCCGCGCTGGAGCGCGGACCCGATGAACCTGTTCGTCGTCGTCGAGGGCGGCGATCACCACGTCTCGCTCGTCGACGGCGACAAGTTCGAGGTCATCCACCGCTTCGCTTCGCGCTTCGCGCTGCACGGCGGGCCGAAGTTCACGCCCGACGGGCGCTATGTCTTCTTCGGCTCGCGCGACGGCTGGATCACCAAGTACGACCTGTGGAACCTGGCCGTCGTCGCCGAAGTGCGCGCCGGGCTGAACATGCGCAACGTCGCCGTCTCGGGCGACGGCAAGTGGGTGATGGCGGCGAACTATCTGCCGCATACGCTCGCGCTGTTCGACGCCGACCTGAATCTGCAGCGCCCCTACGCCACGGCAACGCTGGACGGAAAGGCGACGTCGCGCGTCTCGGCGGTCTACGATGCGCAGCCGCGCAAGAGCTTCGTCGTCGCGCTCAAGGATATCCCCGAGCTGTGGGAGGTCTCGTACGACCCGAAGGCCGAGCCGATCTACGACGGCTACGTGCACGACTACCGGATGGGCGAAGCCATCGCCAAGCCGGGCTTCCTCGGCGTGCGGCGCACGCCGCTGGATGAGCCGCTGGACGATTTCTTCTTCGATCAGAGCTACGCCAACGTTCTCGGCGCGACGCGCCCGCGCAGCGACGGCGCGCCGTCGGCGCAGGTCGTCAACCTCGATGCCAGGCGCCGCATCGCGACGCTGCCGCTGCCGGGCATGCCGCACCTCGGCTCGGGCATCACCTTCGAGTACCAGGGCCGGCCGGTGCTCGCGACGCCGAACCTGAAGAACGGCATCGTCAGCGTGATCGACATGAAGACCTGGAAGCTCGTGCGGGACATCCCGACGCTTGGCCCGGGCTTCTTCATGCGCAGCCACGAGGCGACGCCGTATGCCTGGGTCGACGCGATGATGAGCCCGACGGCGAAGAATACGCTGCTCGTGATCGACAAGCGCACGCTCGAGCCCGCGGCGCGCGTCTCGGTCGAGCCCGGCAAGACGCTTGCCCACATCGAGTTCACGAAGGACGGCCGCTTCGCACTCGCCAGCCTGTGGGAACAGGATGGCGCGCTGATCGTCTACGACGCCGCGACCTTCAAGGAGGTCAAGCGCCTGCCGATGAGCAAGCCGGTCGGAAAATACAACGTCTGGAACAAGATCACGCGCAGCGAGGGCACGTCGCACTGACGGCCCGCGGCCGCGCTCAGACGACCAGCGAACCCCGAAAGCCGCGCGCCGCGTAGTACGACTCGGCGCCGTTGTGATAGACGAAGACGCGGCCGTAGCGCCGGTCGCAAAAGAGGGCGCCGCCGAGCGCGCGGACCTCGGCCGGGGTGGCGATCCAGCTCGAGGTCCGGGTGTCGAATTCGCCGAGTTCCTGCAGCGCGCGGTACTGCGCCTCGGTCAGCAACTCGATGCCCATGGTCCCCGCCAACTCGAGCGCGCTGCCCTCGGGCTTGTGCTCCTTGCGGGCTTGCAGCGCCTGCGCGTCGAAGCACAGGCTGCGCCGTCCGGCAGGACTCTGCAGCGCGCAATCGACGAAGGTGATGCGCCCCGTCTTGTCGGCGCCGCCGACGACATCGGGCTCGCCCCCGCTCGCCTCCATCGCCTGCAACGCGGCGAGGGCGGACCGGCTGGCGTCGAGCCTGGCGCGGACCTTGGCCCAGGCGACGCCGGCGTGGCGCTGCGCGTTCTTCTCGAAGCGGGCCTGCAGCGAATCGAGCAGCGCATCGCGTTCCGTCGCATTCATCGTCACCTCTGTGAGAGAGCGTGCTTCATGGCCGCGACGCCGGCGCTGGCGCGGCGAATTCCTCGAGCCAGCGCAGCACCTCGTGCGTCGTCTCCTGCGGCCGCTCGAACGGAAAGAGGTGCGAGCCTTCGACGAAGCTCATGCGGCCGTGCGTCAGCGCGCGCGTTGCGCGCAGGCCGACCTGGCGGTTCTCGACCGACCTGGTGCCGCCGATGAAGGCCAGCGGGCAGTGCAGCGGATGGCGGCGCAGCAGGGCCGTCAGGTGGTGGGCGAGGGTGTTGTAGATCGTCGTCTCGATCTCGCGCCGGAAGACGAGCCGGTGGCCGCCGCCGTCGCCCGCGGGTTGCACGCCGCACGCGATGTAGTCGCGCAGCACCTCGGGCGACCAGCGCGCAAAGGCCGGCTTGGCCGCAAAGTGGGCGTAGGCGGCGTCCGCGCTCGGCCAATGCTCGCGCCGACGCCGCGAGACGTGGCCGGGCGACAGGCGCCTGACGAGCCCGGTCGCCTTCGCGACGCGCATCGCCTGCGAGATCGCGCCGCCGAGGATCGGCGAATCGAGCAGCAGCACGCCGCGCGCGAGGTCGGGGCGGCGCGACGCGGCGAGCACGCTCAGGTAGCCGCCGAGCGAATGGCCGACGAGAAACGACGGCGTGCGCGCGGTGTCGGCGATGCAGTCGATCAGCTCGTCGCGCAGATGCGGCCAGTTGCTGCTGACTGGATAGCGCGGGTCGTGGCCGAACTTGTCGACCGCGACGACGCGATAGCCGGCGCTGCGCCAGGCGTCGAACAGCACGCGGTAGGTGCCGGCCGGAAAGCCGTTCGCGTGCGAGAAGACGATCGTCGGCGGCGCATCGGTTGCCGCGCCCGCGCCCGGCAGATCGATGCGCCCGTTCATTCGGGTGCCTTCGCCGCGAGCGGCAGCGGTATCAACGCGGAGCGGCGCGCTCATGCCTTGCCGCCTTCCTGCAATGCCTTGAGCCGATAGATCGCGGCGAGCGCATCGCGCGGCGCGAGCGTGTCGGGGTCGATCGCGGCAAGTTCCCGCTCGAGCGCCGACGCTTCGGCCGCGGCGGGCGCCTCGGGGGCCGGCGCGGCGGCGAACAGATCGATCTGCGCATCGCCCGCGCGCTGCTGCGCTTCGAGCGCCTCGAGCGTCGCGCGCGCCTGGCGCACGAGGCCGGTCGGCATGCCCGCCAGGCGCGCGACCTGCACGCCGTAGCTGCGGCTCGCCGGGCCGGGCTCGATCTCGTGCAGGAAGACGATATCGTCGCCCTGCCGGCCGTGCGTCTCGGTTGCCGAGACGTGGACGTTCTGCGCGCGCTCGTGCTTCAGCGGAAATGCGGTCAGCTCGAAATAGTGCGTCGCAAAGAGCGTGAAGGCGCGATTGCGGTCGTGCAGATGGCTCGCGATCGCACCGGCGAGTGCGAGGCCGTCGAAGGTCGACGTGCCGCGCCCGATCTCGTCCATCAGCACGAGCGAGTGGTCGGTCGCGGCATGCACGATCGCCGCCGCCTCGGTCATCTCGACCATGAAGGTCGATTGCGCGTTGGCGAGGTCGTCGGCGGCGCCGATGCGGGTGTGGATGGCGTCGAGCGGGCCGAGCCGGCAACTGCCCGCCGGCACGTACGAGCCGATCGCCGCGAGCAGCGCGATCAGCGCGACCTGGCGCATGAAGGTCGATTTGCCGCCCATGTTCGGCCCGGTGATGACGAGCATGCGCCGCGTCGCGTCGAGCCGGCAGTCGTTGGCGATGAAGGCGCTGCCTCCGGTCTCGCGCAGCCGGGCCTCGACGACCGGGTGGCGGCCGGCTTCGATCTCGATGCACGGCATGGCGACGAACTCGGGCCGCGACCAACCAAGCGTCGCGGCGCGCTCGGCGAGCGCGGCGAGCGCGTCGAGCGCGGCCAGCGAGCGGGCGAGCGCAGCGAGCGGCTCGAGGTGGGCTTGCAGCGCGTCGATCAGTTGCTCGTAGAGCAGCTTCTCGCGCGCCAGCGCGCGCTCCTGCGCCGACAGCGCCCTGTCCTCGAAGGCCTTCAGCTCGGGCGTGATGAAGCGCTCGGCGTTCTTCAACGTCTGGCGGCGCTGGTAGTCGGCGGGCACCTTGCCGGCCTGGCTTTGCGTGACCTCGATATAGAAGCCGTGCACCTTGTTGAACTGCACGCGCAGGTTCGCAATCGCGCTGCGCTGCCGCTCGCGCGCTTCGAGGTCGAGCAGGAACGCGTCGCAGTTCTCGCTCATCGCGCGCAGCTCGTCGAGCTCGGAGTCGAAGCCGGGCGCGATCACGCCGCCGTCGCGCGGCTGCACGCCGGGCTCTTCGGCGATCGCACGCACGAGCAGCGCGGCAATCTCGGGCGGCGGGGAAAGCGCGAGCGCGAGTTCGGCGAGCAGACCGGGCGCGGCATCGGCGCCGCCGACTGCGACCGTATCGCTCGCCGGCACGCAGGCGCAAAGCGTCGGCAGCGCAACGAGCGTCGCGCGCAGCCCGGCGAGTTCGCGCGGCCGCACCTGGCGCAGCGCGACGCGCGCGGTGATGCGCTCGACGTCGCTCACGCTGCGCAGCGCGGTGCGCAGCGGCTCGAAGCCGGCGTCGATCAGCGTCGCGATCGCCGCGTGGCGGCGCCGCGCGATGCCGCGATCGCGCCGCGGGCGCGTCAGCCACAGGCGCAGCGCGCGGCTGCCCATGCCGCTCGCGCAGGTGTCGAGCAGCGACAGCAGCGTCGGCGCCGCCTCGCCGCGCAGCGTCTGCAGGAGCTCGAGGTTGCGCTGCGTTGCCGGCGGCAGATCGATCAGGTCGCTCGCGCGTTCGACCTGCAGCTCGCGCACATGGCCGAGCGCCTGGCCCTGCGTGTGCTCGGCGTAGGCGAGCAGCGCGGCGGCGGCGGCGTGGGCGGCGTCCATCGTCTCGGCGTTGAATCCGGCGAGGTTCGCGACGCGCAGCTGCTCGCACAGCTTGCGCGCGCCGAGCGCGGCGTCGAATTGCCACGCCGGACGGTGCGTGACGCTGGTCGCGACTTGCTGCAGCACGTCCGGTGCGCGGTCGCGATCGACGAGCGTCTCGGCCGGCGCGAGGCGCGCGAGCCAGGGGCCGAGTTCGGTTTTGCTGCATTCGGCGAGGCCGAGCCGGCCGCTCGCCAGCGCGAGCCAGGCGAGGCCCCAGGCCGTGCCGCCGGCGGCCTTGTGCGGCGCGATCGAGAGCAGCAGCGCGTCGCTCTTGTCGGCGAGCAGCGCGCTGTCGGTCAGCGTGCCGGGGGTGACGACGCGCACCACCTTGCGCTCGACCGGCCCCTTGCTTGCGCCGACATCGCCGACCTGCTCGCAGATCGCGACGGCGACGCCCCGCTTGACGAGCTTGGCGAGATAGGCCTCGAGCGCATGCACCGGCACGCCGGCCATCGCGATCGGCTCGCCGGCCGATTGGCCGCGGCTCGTGAGCGTGATATCGAGCAGTTCGGCGGCGCGCCGCGCATCGTCGAAGAAGAGTTCGTAGAAGTCGCCCATGCGATAGAGCACGAGCGTGTCGGCGAACTCGGCCTTGATGCGCAGGTACTGCTGCATCATCGGCGTGTGGGCGGAGAAATCGGCGCCGATCATCGAAGCGTGCCTCGCGGCGCGGCCCGGTGGCGGGCGGGCATGCTCAATGCGGGTCGGTCTGGCCGGCCTGCGCGGCAGCCGGCGGCGGGGGTTCGCCGCCCGCCGCTGCAGCGGCCACGGCCTTCGCGAGCGCGCGCTCCGGGGTCGCCGCCGGCATCGGATCGGCGGCAGGCGATTGCGGCGGCGGCGTGCGAACAACGGGGGGGGGCGCCAGAATCGTGACGAGCTGCGCGAAGACCTTCGGATTGCCGGCGACGACCTCGCGCCGGTAGAGGTAGTCGGCCTCGCCGGTGAAATTGCCGACCAGGCCGCCCGCCTCGGTGATGATGAGCGAGCCGGCGGCGACATCCCACGCACCGAGGCCGGTCTCGAAGAAGCCGTCGTAGTAGCCGGCGGCGACGTAGCACAGGTCGAGTGCCGCTGCGCCCGGCCGGCGCATGCCGGCGCAGCTTTGCATCACGCGCTCGAAGATCTGCATGTAGCGCTGGAAGTCGTCGCCCTTGCGAAACGGAAATCCGGTGCCGATCAGCGACTCGGCCAGCCGCAGGCGCTTGGAGACGCGCAGCCGCTTGTCGTTGAGGAACGCGCCGCGCCCCTTCGAGGCGAAGAACAGGTCGTTGCGCGTCGGGTCGTAGACGACCGCCTGCTGCACCTGGCCGCGGTGCGCGAGCGCGATCGATACGCCATAGACCGGCAGACCGTGGATGAAGTTGGTCGTGCCGTCGAGCGGGTCGATGATCCAGAGGTACTCGCTGTCCTTCGCGCCGCGCGTGCGGCCGGTCTCTTCGCCGAGGATGGCGTGGCCGGGGTACGCGGCGAGCAGGGTGTCGATGATGATGCGCTCGGCCGCCTGATCGACCTCGGTGACGAAGTCGTTCGGCGCCTTCGCGTTCACCTTCAGCACGTCCAGGTCCATCGACGCGCGGTTGATCAGCGCGCCCGCGGCGCGCGCCGCCTTGATCGCCGTATTGAGCATCGGGTGCAGCGCTTGCGCCATGGAAAAACCTGTCCGGATCGAGTGAGGGGTGGGCCTTGCGGGGTAAAAGAGCGTGCCGCCGACGAAGCGGCCGCGTGGCGCGGCGCACCTGCGCCGCTGCCGATAATCGCAATTTTACGCAGCCACGATGCACGAGCCGGCCGACGCGACGCGCTTCATCCTGCAGGGCACGAGCCATCCGGGCAACGTGGGCGCAGCGGCGCGCGCGATGAAGGTGATGGGGTTTTCCGACCTCGTGCTCGTCGCGCCGCGCGACGCCGGCATCGCCTCGCACCCGCAGGCGCGCGCGATGGCGAGCGGCGCGACCGATATCCTCGACAAGGTGCGCGTCGTCGCGACGCTTGCGCAGGCGCTCGATGGCGTGAGCTGGCTCGGCGCGACAGCGATGACGCCGCGCGACTTCGGGCCGCCGACGCATGCGCCGCGCGAACTCTTTCCGGCGCTTGCGGCAAGCGGCGAGCGGGTCGCCTTCCTGTTCGGCCCCGAGCGCGTTGGCCTCGGCAACGACGACGTCTATCGCTGCCACGCGGCGCTCAGCATTCCGACCGATCCGGCCTACGGTTCGCTCAACCTCGCGCAGGCGGTGCAGATCATCGCCTACGACTGGCGGCAGGCGCAGGGCGGCTTCGGGCTGCGCGCGCGCAGCGTCGAGCCGACGCTCGCGAGCGCGGCGCAGGTGCAGGGCGCGCTCGACCATTGGCGCCAGGCGCTGCTCGCGATCGGCTTTCTCGACCCCGAGGCACCGCGCAAGCTGATGCCGCGCCTGAATCAGCTCGCGAACCGGGCGCGGCTGACGACCGAAGAGGTCAACATCCTGCGCGGCATCGCGCGCGCGATAGCGGAGCGCGGCTGAACCGCGCGTGAGTCGGTAACCCTTCACGCGCGTTACACGCTCATCCGGGGGTTCCCCCGCGGACGCGGGATCGTCTTCGCAACCGCGCACACCTAGCATTCCTTCATCGCACGGTGGCTGGCTGGCAGACGGCGGCGAAAGGTCAGGAAAAGCACGATCATGAACGCATTCAAGCTCGCTCTCATCGCCTCGGCCGCGCTGTGCGCGCTGCAGGCGCAGGCGCTCACCACCACCGTGACGTACGGTTCGACCTCGGTCGAGCCGGGCGCCACCGCGATCGACTTCGACAGCGCGCCGCCTGCCGGCTGGAGCTACAGCGGCGGTGCTCTCTTCACGTCGAGCATCGGCGGCGTTGCCGCGCAGCCGCCGGGCTCGAGCGGCAACTTCTGGTCGATCGGCGCCAGCGGGGGGCAGGACGGTCCGGGCATGGTCGCGCTCGCCTGTGGCGCGTCGTACTACGGCTTCCTGTGGGGATCGCCCGACACGTACAACACCGTCTCGTTCTACGACGGCGCGACGCTGCTCGGCTCGTTCACCGGTGCCGCGGTATGGTCGCCGGCCGATGGCGATCAAAGCATCGGCCGGTACTTCAATGCGTATGCGGGCAGCGGCGAGAAGATCACTTCGATCATGTTCACGTCGACCGGCAATGCCTTCGAGACCGACAACCATGCCGTCGTCGCGGTCCCCGAGCCCGGGACCTATGCGCTGATGCTTGCCGGCCTGGCGGCCGTCGGCTTCGTCGCCCGGCGTCGCCGCGCGGTCTGAACCGATTTCGCGCGACCCGCGAGATGGCCCCTGCGGGGGCCATTTTCGGTTCCGGGGGGCCTTCGCTTGACGCGGGATGAAAGCGGGATGGAAGCGGCTGCGGGACTAAACTCGGCGCGAGCCGACCAGCGCCCAGCCGCCATGTTCCGACGCCTGCGAGAAGATATCGACTGCATCCTCGAGCGCGACCCCGCGGCGCGCAGCCGCTGGGAGGTGCTGACCTGCTATCCGGGACTGCACGCGATCGGCATGCACCGCGTCGCGCACTGGTTCTGGACGCACGAGATGCATTGGGTCGGCCGCTTCGTCTCGAATATCGCACGCTTCCTGACCGGCATCGAGATCCACCCCGGCGCAACGATCGGCCGGCGCGTCTTCATCGACCACGGCATGGGCGTGGTGATCGGCGAGACGGCCGAGATCGGCGACGAATGCACGATCTACCAGGGCGTCACGCTCGGCGGCACGGCGCTCGTGAAGGGCGCCAAGCGGCATCCGACGCTCGCGCGCGGCGTGATCGTCGGCGCCAATTCGCAGATCCTCGGCGGCTTCACGGTCGGTGAGGGGGCGCGCATCGGCTCCTCCGCGGTGGTCGTCAAGCCGGTGCCGGCGGGGGCGACGGCGGTCGGCAACCCGGCGCGCATCCTGCTCGCCGACGGCGACGCCAAACGCGAAGCGGCGGCCGCGAACATGGGCTTCTCGGCCTACGGCGTGACGCAGGGCGACGACCCGGTGGCGCAGGCGATGAAGGGCCTGATCGACAACGCGGCCGGGCACGAACACCAGATCGCGCTGTTGTGGGAGGCGGTGACGCAACTCTCGCGCGCGCAGCCGCAGTCCGACTGCGTGCCGCAGGATGCGCAGAAGCAGGAACACTTCGACGCCCAGCGGCTGAGCCAGTTGATGAAATGAGCCGCGCGCCCCGGTGCGCGGCGCGAGGTGCCGGTCAGTTCGCGGCGCGCGGCGCGCGCTGCGCCGATTTCGGGCGGAACGCCTTGCACACCGCATCGTCGGTCTCGATATACGGGCCGCCGATCAGGTCGATGCAATAGGGCACCGCGGCGAAGATGCCGCGCACCGGCGGCTGCGCGGCGGGCAGGCCTTCGAGCGTCTCGGCGATCGCCTTCGGCTGCCCCGGCAGGTTGATGATCAGCGCCTTGCCGCGGATCACGGCGACCTGGCGCGACAGGATCGCGGTCGGCACGAAGGCGAGGCTGATCGTGCGCATCTGCTCGCCGAACCCGGGCATCTGCTTGTGCGCGACGGCGAGCGTCGCCTCCGGCGTCACGTCGCGCGGCGCGGGGCCGGTGCCGCCGGTGGTGAGGACGAGGTCGCAATGCGCATCGTCGACGAGTTCGCGCAGCGTTGCGCTGATGCCCGCCTCGTCGTCGGGGATCAGCCGCGGCGCCCATTCGATCGAATTGCGGATCGCGCGCGTGAGCCACGCCTGCAGCGCCGGCAAACCCTGGTCGGCATAGACGCCGCTGGAAGCCCGGTCGCTGACCGAGACGATGCCGATGCGCAGCTTGTCCATCGAATCCGACACGTCCGTCTCCCTTTGCCGTATCAAGCCGCCTGCGCCTGCCTGATGAATTTGAAGAGCTCGCGGTAGGCGCGGCCGCTGCGCTGCTCGGGCGCCGTGGCGGCATCCTTGCGCGCGGCGCGAACCAGGCTGCGCAACTGCTGCAGGTCGCTTTGCGGATGCGCCGCGCCCCACGCGGTGAGCGCATCGTCGTCCGCGATCAGTTCGGCGCGCCAATGTTCGGCGCGGTGCAGCGCGAGGGCATCGCGCGCGTTGCCGAGCTGCATCGCGGCCACCGCTTCGCGGATCGGCTCGGGGTCGGTGCCGCGCATCAGCTTGCCGATGAACTGCAGCTGGCGGCGCCGCCCTTCGTGCGAGCGGGTGCGCCGCAGCTCGTCGATCGCCGCGTGCAGCGTCTCGGAAAGCGGCAGCGCGGCGATTCGCTCGGCGGGCAGCGCGACGAGCGCCTCGCCGAGGGCCTGCAGTTCGTGCATTGCCTTCTTCAGCTGCGTCTTGCTCGGGCGCTGCGGCGCCTGCGCCACGGCGGCCGCAGGGTCTGATTCGTCGGATCGCGGCGCATTCATGGTCGAGGTCGGGGCGGGCGCGTGGCTATCATAGCGATCGCCCGCCTCGCACCACACAGCGCCTTCATGCCAAGCACATCGTCCAAAGCCGCGCGCGGCGCGCCGCACGGTTTCTCGTATTCGCGCGCGACCTTCGAGCAACTCGTCGAGGACGCGCTCGCGCTTGCGCGCGGGCTCGGCGCGAGCGATGCCGGAGTCGAGGTCTCCGAAGGCGCGGGCTTGTCGGTGTCGGTGCGCAAGGGCGAGATCGAGAATGTCGAGCGCAACCGCGACAAGTCGATCGGCGTCACCGTCTATGCCGGTCAGCGCCGCGGCAACGCAAGCACGTCGGACTTCTCGCGCGCCGCGCTCGAGCAGACGGTGCGCGCGGCCTGGGATATCGCGCGCTTTACCGCCGAGGACCCGGCGGCCGGACTGCCGGAGGCCGCCGATCTGGCGATGGGCGCCGCGGCGACGCGCGACCTCGACCTCTTTCACCCCTGGCTGATCGACGCCGAACAGGCCGCTGCCATCGCCCGCCGCTGCGAGGGCGCGGCATTCGCGACCGATCCGCGCATCACCAACTCCGAAGGCGCGGGCGTCTCGGCGCAGCAGTCGCACTTCTTCGCCGGCAATTCGCGCGGCTTTCGTGGCGGCTATGCGAGTTCGCGTCATTCGCTGTCGGTCGCGCCGATCGCAAAACTGCCGGGCAAGGGCGGCGACGACATGCAGCGCGACGCCTGGTACAGCTCGATGCGCGCGCCCGAGGATCTGGCGGCGCCCGAGGCGGTCGGCCGCTACGCCGCCGAGCGCGCGCTGTCGCGGCTGCGCTCGCGCAAGATCACGACCTGCGAGGTACCGGTGCTGTTCGAATCGTCGCTCGCGTCGGGGCTGCTCGGCGCCTACGTGCAGGCGACGAGCGGCGGCGCGCTCTATCGCAAGTCGAGCTTTCTGCTCGACAGTCTCGGCCAGCGGGTGCTGCCGGCGCACATCGATATCGCCGAAGACCCGCACATCCCGCGCGCCAAGGCGAGCGCGCCGTTCGACGACGAAGGCGTCGCGACGTACGCCCGCGATGTCGTCAGCGCCGGCGTCGTGCAGGGCTACTTCCTGACGACCTACTCGGCGCGCAAGCTCGGGCTGCACACGACCGGCAGCGCCGGCGGCTCGCAGAACCTGAAGCTGACGAGCCGGCTCACGCAACCGGCGGATGACCTCGACGCGATGCTGCGCAAGCTCGACCGCGGCCTGTTCGCGATCGAGCTGATGGGGCAGGGCATCAACTACGTCACGGGCGATTATTCGCGCGGCGCGGCGGGCTTCTGGGTCGAAGGCGGCCGCATCGCCTACCCGGTGCACGAGATCACGATCGCCGGCAACCTGCGCGATATGTTCAAGGCGATTAGCGCGGTCGGCGCCGACGCCTATACGATGGGCACACGCACGATCGGCTCGGTGCTGATCGAGCGCATGAAGGTCGCCGGCGCCTGAAGTTAAACCTCCTCCGTCACTTGGCAGAGCACGGTTGCTGCCCCTGGCTTCAGTCGGCTTGGGCGGGCTGCGTCCGGCGCGGCAAAGGCGCGTCCGCACAGGCCGCTACGCTTCGCTGGAGCGGTCGGCGCTGCGCACCGACTGCCCTGCGTGCTCTTGCGCCTGCATGCGCAAGGGCGCTCGCCAGGCACGGAACAGTCCGCGGGGACTGTCCCGTGTCCGGGCTCGCTTCGTCGGTCTCGTGGCCCGTCGCAGAACTCGCTTCGCTCACTGCGTTCGCTGCGCTCAAACAGCTGCGACGAGTCAGTCGACGATGCGCGCCGCGCGCGCGGCCACGAGCCCTGCGATTCTCGGCGCTCCAGAGGCGCTGCGCGGCCTGTCCGGACGCGCCTTTGCTGTAGCGGCTGAGTCTCTTGGGGTAAGGTCCGCAAGCGTCGCATCGCGGCAGGCGCTGCCCGGCAGGGGCGATTTGTGTGGCGGCGAGGAGCGCAGGCCTTCAGTCGGCGCGCGCAGCGCGCTTCGTGAACTGACTCGTCGCAGCTGTCTGAGCGCAGTGAGCGCAGCGAACGAAGCGAGTTCTGCGACGCGACTGAAGGCCGAGCACCACAGCGCAGCCGGCGCGCAGCGCCGGCCGCCACAGCATGAGCCCCTGCCGGGCAGCGCCTGCCGCGACGCGCCGAAGCAAGAGGCAAGCGGTGGGCGACGCACCGCAGCGACCAGTAGCAAGCAGGGACTCGCGTTTCATGCGTCGCGGGTGACGCTTCGGTGCCATAGATAACTGACGCGAAGTTCCGCCGCGACCCGTCGCCGCGGGCCGGTTCAGCGCGCCGCTGCCGACTTGAACGGAGCGTGCAGATCGAGTTCGTCGATGTAGCCGGCGACAGCCTCGCCCTCGCGCTGCAGGAACTCGGCCACCGCCTGCGCGAACTGCGGATGCGCGAGCCAGTGCGCCGACGCGGCGGCCACCGGCAGCAGGCCGCGCGCCATCTTGTGCTCGCCTTGCGCGCCGCCCTCGAAGCGCCGGTAGCGGTTCGCGATGCACCAGGCGAGCGGCTGGTAGTAGCAGGCCTCGAAGTGCAGGCAGTCGATGGCCTCGGTTGCGCCCCAGTAGCGGCCGAAGGCATGGCGACGCTCGGGATCGATGCCGATCAGCGAAGCCGCGATGCGCTGCCCGCCGCGCGATGCGATGAAGAGCAGCCAGTGCTCGGGTTGCGACGCGGCGATGCGCGCAAAGAAGTCGCGCGTCAGGTAGGGCGTCGATCGGTGCGCGCGGTAGGTGCGCGTATAGCAGCGGTAGAAGAAGTCCCAGTCGTCGGTCGAGATCGCGCGCCCGCTGCGGTGCGCGAACTCGACACCGGCGGCGTCCACCTTGCGCCGCTCCTGCCGGATCTTCTTGCGCTTGTCGTGCTGCATGCCGGCGAGGAAGTCGTCGAAATCCGCATACGGCTCGGGCTCGCGGTTGGTCCAGTGAAACTGCACCGTGCCGCGCGCCATCCAGCCGGCATCGCGCGCGGCGCGCTGCTCGGCCGCGTCGAGAAACAGCAGGTGGATCGACGAGGCGCCGGCATCGCGCGCTACCTGCTCGATCGCGGCGAGCAGGACCGGGCGCAGCAACGCATCGCGCACCAGCAGCCGCGTGCCGGGGACGGGCGTGAACGGGACGGCGCACAGCAGCTTCGGGTAGTAGGCGAGGCCGTGGCGCTGGTAGGCGTCGGCCCAGGCCCAGTCGAAGACGTACTCGCCGTACGAGTGGCCCTTGAAGTAGAGCGGGCAGGCGGCGACGAGGGCGGCGCCGTCGCCGTCGCCGTCGAAAATGCCGACGAAGCACGGCGTCCAGCCCGTCTCGCGCGTCGCGCTGCCCGACGCGTGCAGCGCGGCCAGATATTCGTGGCGCATGAACGGCGTCGGCGACGCCGAGCGTGCGAGCAAGGCATTCCACTGCGCCGCGTCGAGCGCGGCGGGTTCCTCGACGAGCCGGATAACATAGTCGCTCGAACCCACGGCGTCCCCTGCGGCACTCATATGTCAAAGCGAATCGCGGTCAAGGTGGCGCTGGCCCAGATCAATGCAACGGTCGGCGACCTTGCCGGCAATGCGCAGCGGATCGCGGATGCGGCGCGCCGCGCCTACGCGCAGGGTGCGCGCCTCGTCCTGACGCCCGAACTCGCGCTGTGCGGCTACCCGCCCGAAGACCTGCTGCTGCGCGACAGCTTCATGCACGCCTGTGCGCGGCAGATCGAGCAGCTTGCGGCCGAATTGTCCGATTGCGACGGTCTGCATGTGGTGGTCGGGCATCCGCACCAGTTCGGCGCGCGGGGCGATCTTAGGTCGCCCTCGTATGCCGTGCCGCAACGCTTCAATGCGGCCTCGGTGCTCGCAGGGGGGCGGATCGTCGCGACCTACTGCAAGCGCGAACTGCCGAACTACCAGGTCTTCGACGAGCGGCGCTATTTCGCGTCGGGCCGCGACGCCGGCCAGGCGGCCGTCGTCTTCGAGGTCGGCGGCTGGCGCTTCGGACTTGCGATCTGCGAGGACGCGTGGTTCGACGAGCCGGCGCAAGGCGCGAAGGCCGCGGGCGCCGAGGTGTTGTGCGTGCTCAACGCGTCGCCGTTTCATCTGGCCAAGATCGCCGAGCGCGAGGTACGCATGGCGCAGCGTGCGCGCGCGGTCGGCATGCCGCTGCTGTACTGCCATCTCGTCGGCGGACAGGACGAGGTGGTGTTCGACGGCGCATCGTTCGCGCTCGACGCGCAGGGCCGCGTCGCGGCGCGCGCGCCGATGTTCGACGCGGCGCTGTGCGTCGTCGAACTCGGGGCCGACGGCGCCATCGCGGGCGAGGTGGTCGGAGCGCCCGGCGTCGAGCAGCAGGCCTGGTCGGCGCTCGTCACCGGCGTGCGCGACTATATCGGCAAGAACGGTTTTCCGGGCGTCATCATCGGCCTGTCGGGCGGCATCGATTCGGCCCTCGTGCTCGCGATCGCGGTCGATGCGCTCGGCGCCGACAAGGTGCGCTGCGTGATGATGCCTTCGCCGTACACCGCCGACATCTCGTCGCTCGACGCGCGCGATATGGCCGACCGGCTCGGCGTGCGCTACGACGAGATCTCGATCGTGCCGATCTTCGATGCATTTCGCGCCAGCCTCGCCGCCGAGTTTGCCGGCCTTGCCGAAGATGCGACGGAAGAAAATATCCAGGCCCGCATCCGCGGCACGCTGCTGATGGCGCTGTCCAACAAGTTCGGCGCGATCGTGCTGACGACCGGCAACAAGAGCGAGATGGCGACCGGCTATTGCACGCTCTACGGCGACATGGCGGGTGGCTTTGCCGTCATCAAGGACGTGACGAAGACGCTCGTCTACCGCCTCGCGCGCTGGCGCAACGCGCAGGGGCGCGCGGTGATCCCCGAGCGCATCATCACGCGCGCGCCGTCGGCCGAGCTGCGCCCGGATCAGACCGACCAGGACAGCCTGCCGCCCTACGAGGTGCTCGACGAGATCCTGCGGCGCTACATGGAAGAAGACCAGAGCAGCGCGGAGATCGTCGCTGCCGGCTTCGCGCCGGCGGTCGTCGAGCAGGTGACGCGTCTGATCAAGATCAACGAGTACAAGCGGCGGCAGGCGCCGGTGGGTATCCGCATCACGCATCGCTCGTTCGGCAAGGACTGGCGCTACCCGATCACCTCGAAGTACCGGGCTTGATGAAGCGCCTGCGGGCGGGCGGATTGCCGGCCCCGCGCAGGCATACGCTAAGCTTCGCCATTGTCATTCGCCGGAGCATCGCATGAAACAGATCACCGCCATCGTCAAACCGTTCAAGCTCGAGGAGGTCCGCGAAGGGCTCGCCACGGTCGGCGTGACCGGGCTCACGGTGACCGAGGTGAAGGGCTTCGGCCGTCAGAAGGGGCACACCGAGCTGTATCGCGGCGCCGAGTATGTCGTCGACTTTCTGCCGAAGGTGAAGATCGAGGTCGTCGTCAAGGACGACGATGTCGAGCGCTGCATCGAGGCGATCGTGAAGGCGGCGAAGACCGGCAAGATCGGCGACGGCAAGATTTTCGTCAGCGCGGTCGAGGAGGTCGTTCGCATCCGCACCGGCGAGACGAACGAGGATGCCGTCTGAAAGGCGGGCGGTCCAGGGGTGGTTTCCGCAGGGGGCGCGACTGGGCCGCTCAGTTTCCCCGGTAGGCGCGGCCGGCCGCCGGCCGGCGCCGGGCGGGGGCGAGCCGGTCCAGTAGCGCGGCCGGTTCGGTGCCGACGCCCAGCAGTTCGCGCTGTGCCTGCGACATGAAGCCGCGCGCCACCGCCTGCTCCAGAAACGACAGCAAGCCGTCGTAGTAGCCCGCGACATTGAGCAGCCCGACCGGCTTGGCGTGGTAGCCGAGTTGCAGCCAGGTCCAGGCCTCGAACAACTCCTCGAAGGTGCCGATGCCGCCGGGCAGCGCGATGAAGATGTCGCTGTGCTCGGCCATCTGACGCTTGCGCTCGTGCATCGTGTCGACCGCGATCAGTTCGGACAGGCCGCGGTGGCCCTGCTCGCGCGCCATCAGCGCGTGCGGAATGACGCCGATCACCGTGGCGCCCGCGGCGAGCGCCGCGTCGGCCACCTCGCCCATCAGGCCGACGCGGCCGCCGCCGTAGACGAGCCGCCAGCCGCGTTCGCCGATCGTGCGTCCGACGGTGCGCGCCGCAGCGGCGAAGGCGGGATCGTCGCCAGCGCGCGAGCCGCAATAGATGCAGATCGACAGCTTCGCGCCCGGCGCGATCGGGTGCGCGTCAGCCATCGCTTGGCGCGGCCCGTGCGGCGCGCACATCGACGAGCCGCGTGCCGCAGGCAATGTCGTGCCAGAACTGCCGGCCCGGCAGCACGCGGGCCAGCGCGGCGTAGACCAGCACCCCGGCGGCGAGCGTCGCGAGATCGGGCGCCAGACTCTTGGCTCCTTCCAGCCAGAGCCACAGCAGTGCAGGTGCGAACCACAGCCAGCACAGCAGATATCTCAGCCAGGCGCGCTGCATCGAAAGCGGCGTGCCGTCCGCGCGCAGCAGCCGGATGCGCCAGGTCTTCATCGCGAGCGTCTGCCCGCCATGGGTCCAGAACCAGCTGAAATAGAGGCCGAGTACGACGAACAGGAAGGCCTGCAGGCCGTGGCGGCCGACCATCGCATTGCGCTGGCCGGTGACGGTGCCGTAGAGCAGCCCGGCCGCCATCAGCACGCCGAACAGCAGCACGCCCTCGTACACGAAACAGCTCATGCGCCGGGTGAGGCTTGCTGCATGCAGCGCGTCGCCGGCTTGCGTCGCGACGGGCGACGAGGATGCGCCGCTCACGGCCGCGCCGCCGGCGTCGAAGCCGCGGTCGGCCGCGCGCGCGGGCTTTGCGGGCCCGCTTGCGGCAGCAGCGTCGATTTGTCGACCACGTCGGGTGATACCGCGATCTTTGCGCTGCCGGTCGCAGGCGCAGCCCCCGACGCGCGGTGTTTCGTGATCAGGACCGTCGTTGCGCCCGGCGCGGCCTGGATGATGGTGGGTGTGGCCGGCTTCGCGGGTTTCGGTGCCGGCGTGGGCGCGGCCACGCCAGCCGAGCTCGCATTGGCGGCATGCGGCGCGTTGCGCTTCGCTGCGGCGCTGTGGGCGGTGGCTTCCATGGACTTGCCCGTGGCGTTCGGAGCGGTCGTGCCACGCGCGGCGAGGGCCTTGCGCTCGTCGGGGCTGAGTGCCTGATAGGCCTTCCAGTCCGCCTGCCTCGAACTCGCCGGAACCTTCTTCGCCTCGAGGTACTGGCTGCGGACCTTGCCGCGCTCCTGCGGGGTCAGTTTCGCCCACTGCGTCATGCGCTCTTGCAGGCGCTCCTGATCGGCGGCGTTCATCTCGGGGTAGCGCTCGGCGATGCGGCGCCACTTGCGCTTGCCCAGTTCGTCGATCGAGGCCCAGTCGTTCTGCAAGGGTCTCAGGGCGACCTGTTCGGAAGGCTCGAGCTCCGACCACGCCGGGCCGGCGCCCGGCTTTGGCGCCGCCGATGACCTGGCGACGGCCGAAGCCGCAGCCGCCGGCTTGGGCTGTGCCTGTGCACTGACCGCAAGCAGTGCCGCCAGCCCCGACAGGCAGGCGAACAGCAATGTCCCGTTCGGGCGAGCGGTGCGCTGCGGCTTCGAGCGCACGCCGTCAGTCACCCTGGTGCTTGAGGAATTCGACGAATCCAGGGTCGCTGTACGCGGCCGGCGGCAGTTCGTCGAGCAGCAGGTCGGTATCGACCTCGACCGCAGCGGCGATCTGGCGCCGGGTATTCTGGGACTGGATCAGCATCAAGCCGGCGACCAGCGCGAGCAGCGGCAGCAGCGAGATCAGCCCGATCCACCAGCGCGGCGCTTCGCGCGGTCCGCCGCCGAAGGCGAGCGTGCCGGAGCCTGCCGGGTGGACGGCCGCAGCGGACTGGGCCGGCGCACGCATCGCGCGCATCGCGCGTGCGTGGTCGATCGCCCGCTGGCGTGCAAAGCGCAGGCGCTCGCCGATGTCGGGCGCCAGGCGATCGGACTCGGCCGACAGGTGCGCAGCGATGCGCGTCGCATAGAGCGACTGCAGGGCTTCGGTCTCGGGGGCGCGGTCTGACATGGCGGTTCGTGAATTGGATCGTAACGCTTACGGCACGATTCCCTTGGCCTCGAGAGCGATCGCCAATGCCTGCACCGCCCTGAAGCAGTGCGTCTTCACGCTTCCCTCGGAGCAGCCCATGATCGACGCTGTCTCGGCGACATCGAATTCCTCCCAGTAACGCAGCAGGAAGGCTTCGCGTTGACGCGGCGGCAGCTTTTGCACTTCCTCCTCGATCGCGAGCAGGGATTCGGTTCGCGCCAGGCGGTCGAATTCGCTCTCGCCGGCCGGCCCCGCCGACTCGAGCAGTTCCATCATGTCCAGTCCGGACGAGTCGTCGGCGGGCTCGAAGGTCGAGAGATTCTGGATCAGCCCGGTGCGAACCTTCAGGCGCCGGAAATAGTCCATCGTCGCATTCGAAAGTATGCGCGCGAAGACGAGCGCCAGTTCTGCGAGGGGCCGGTCGGCGTAGCTCTCGGCGAGCCGGATCATGGCATCCTGCACGATGTCGAGCGCTGCATCGTCGTCGCGCACGGCATAGACGGTGCGTTTGAAGGCGCGCTTCTCGACGCTGCGCAGGAAGTCGGACAGTTCTTTGTCGGTGGCCAATCGGGCGCCGTGCCTATGAGCAGAACTGGATGTCAGGCGCCCAGGCATGTGGCGGGACGATTATGTCATCGCGCTTCGTGGCAGCAGGGCCGGCGGCGAAGCGGGTCCGCGCGATGCCATAATGCTGCTCTGCACAACAGAGCGATCTCGAAGACTGCGCCCGACATCTGGGTGGCGGTTGCAGATCGTGCAGGTTCCGCTGCCGCCTCAAGAGGGCGCGCTTAGGGGCACCGATGGTTTTTCGTCAGAGAAATTCACAAAGGTTCGAAATGGAAATGTCTGCAGCAGATGTCAAGCGCGCCGCGAAGGCGCAATCCTCCCCGCCCACCGACCCGAACGGATCCGAGATTCTCGTTCGCTGCCTTCAGGCCGAAGGCGTCAAGTACCTGTGGGGCTATCCCGGCGGCGCGGTCCTCTACGTCTACGATGCGTTGTTCAAGCAGGACACCATCCAGCACGTATTGGTGCGTCACGAACAGGCGGCGGTGCACGCCGCCGACGGCTTCGCGCGCGCCACTGGCGAGGTCGGCGTCGCCCTCGTCACCTCCGGGCCGGGGGTGACGAATGCGGTCACCGGCATCGCGACGGCCTACATGGATTCGATCCCGATGGTGATCGTCACCGGCCAGGTGCCGACGCGGGCGATCGGCCTCGACGCCTTCCAGGAGTGCGACACCGTCGGCATCACGCGGCCGGTCGTGAAGCACAACTTCCTCGTCAAGGACGTGCGCGATCTGGCGCTGACGATGAAGAAGGCATTTCATATCGCGCGCAGCGGCCGCCCGGGGCCGGTGGTCGTCGATATCCCGAAGGATGTCTCGATCGAGCGCACGCCGTTTCACTATCCGGCGACGATCGAGATGCGCTCGTACAACCCGGTCAGGAAGGGGCACGGCGGCCAGATTCGCAAGGCGGTGCAACTGCTGCTCGCCGCCAAGCGCCCCTACATCTATACCGGCGGCGGCGTCGTGCAGGGCGGTGCCGAGGCCGAGCTGCGCGAACTCGTCGAGCTGACGGGCGCGCCCTGCACGAATACGCTGATGGGCCTGGGCGCGATCGCGGCGAGCGACCCGAGGTTCCTCGGCATGCTCGGCATGCACGGCACCTACGAAGCGAACATGACGATGCAGCACTGCGACGTGCTGCTCGCGATCGGCGCCCGCTTCGACGACCGCGTGATCGGCAACCCGAAGCACTTCGCCTCGGTCGAACGCAAGATCGTCCACGTCGATATCGACCCGTCGTCGATCTCCAAGCGCGTGCGGGTCGATATCCCGATCGTCGGCGACGTGCGCGACGTGCTGCAGGAATTGATCGCGCAGGTTCGCGACGCGCAGGCGCGGCCCGATGCGGGTGCGCTGGCCTCCTGGTGGAGCCAGATCAACGAGTGGCGCGGCCGCGGCTGCCTGAAGTACAGGAAGAGCAGCGAAGTCATCAAGCCGCAATACGTCCTCGAGACGCTGTGCCGGCTGACGAAGGACAGCGATGCCTACGTCACGTCCGATGTCGGCCAGCACCAGATGTGGGCCGCGCAGTATTTCGGCTTCGAGCGTCCGCGGCGCTGGATCAACTCCGGCGGCCTCGGCACGATGGGCGTCGGGCTGCCGTATGCGATGGGCATCAAGCTCGCGCGGCCCGAGAGCGATGTCTTCTGCATCACCGGCGAGGGCTCGATCCAGATGTGCATCCAGGAGCTCTCGACCTGCCAGCAATACAAGACGCCGGTCAAGATCGTCTCGCTGAACAACCGCTACCTCGGCATGGTGCGCCAGTGGCAGGAGCTCGACTACGAGGGGCGCTACTCGCACACCTACATGGACGCGCTGCCCGACTTCGTCAAGCTCGCCGAAGCCTACGGCCACGTCGGGCTGCTGGTCGAGAAGCCGAGCGACGTCGAGGGTGCGCTGCGCGAGGCGATCAAACTCAAGGACCGCACCGTCTTCCTCGACATCCGCACCGACCCGACCGAGAACGTCTGGCCGATGGTCAAACCGGGGCAGGGCATCACCGAGATGCTGCTGGGGTCGGAAGACCTGTGACGCGCCGCACGCGGGCGTTGGCCGGCGCGTTACCGCGCGGCGGCCGGCGCCGGCGGAATGCGCGCCGCAACGGCGGCTGACACTTTCCACTTCACTTCATCGCTGCGTCGCCAAGGGCCGCCGGTTACCGCCGGCGGCGCGCGGAGCGCGGCAGACAAGTCACCATGAAACATATCATTGCCCTGCTGCTCGAGAACGAGCCTGGCGCCCTGTCGCGCGTCGTCGCCCTCTTCTCGGCGCGCGGCTACAACATCGAGAGCCTGACCGTCGCGCCGACCGAGGATGCGTCGCTGTCGCGGATGACGATCGTCACGACCGGCTCGGACGAGGTGATCGAGCAGATCACGAAGCACCTGAACCGCTTGATCGAGGTCGTCAAGGTCGTCGATCTGACCGAAGGCAGCTATACCGAACGCGAACTGATGCTCATCAAGGTGCGTGCCGTCGGCAAGGAGCGCGAGGAGATGAGCCGGATGGCCGACATCTTCCGCGGCCGCATCATCGACGTCACCGAAAAGAGCTACACGATCGAGGTCACCGGCGACGCGTCCAAACTCGACGCCTTCCTGCAGGCGATCGACCGCGCCGCGATCCTCGAGACGGTGCGCACCGGCGCGAGCGGCATCGGCCGCGGCGAGCGCATCCTGCGCGCATAGCGGCGAAGGCGGGTTCGCAGCGGGGCATTCAACATCCACTTCCGGAGAACGACGACATGAAGGTCTACTACGACAAGGACGCCGATCTGAGCCTCATCAAGGGCAAGAGCGTCACCATCATCGGCTACGGCTCGCAGGGTCACGCCCATGCGCAGAATCTGAACGACAGCGGCGTCAAGGTCACGGTCGGGTTGCGCAAGGGCGGCGCGAGCTGGGCGAAAGCGGAGAAGGCAGGCCTGAAGGTCGCCGAGGTCGCCGAGTCGGTGAAGACCGCCGACGTCGTCATGATGTTGCTGCCCGACGAGCAGATTGCCGCCGTCTACACCAACGATGTCGCGCCGAACATGAAGCAGGGCGCGTCGCTCGCATTCGCGCACGGCTTCAACGTCCACTACGGCCAGGTCGTTCCGCGCGCCGATCTCGACGTCTGGATGGTCGCGCCGAAGGCGCCCGGGCATACGGTGCGCTCGACCTACACCCAGGGCGGCGGCGTGCCGCACCTGATCGCCGTCCACGCCGACCGTACGGGCAAGGCGCGCGACCTCGCGCTCTCGTACGCGACGGCCAACGGCGGCGGCAAGGCCGGCGTGATCGAGACCAACTTCCGCGAAGAGACCGAGACCGATCTGTTCGGCGAGCAGGCCG